>PDWI01006198.1_pt1 | contig 15130 bp, 19 predicted proteins | sample 1430891 | NCBI WGS metagenome assembly PDWI01 (sample SAMN01162508, study PRJNA174530) | Oral metagenome, whole genome shotgun sequencing project. | biome: Marine environment; feature: Marine mammal; material: Swab sample of the gingival sulcus; isolation source: swab sample of gingival sulcus... | reverse complement strand
GATGAACGTCCGAGACAGGCGGCGATCTCGGTCATCCTCAGGCCCGCATGCCAGGCGCTCCAGAAGTGGTTCAGCTGTTCGATGGTGAAAGGAATACCGCAGGACATTGTCTGATCATTGCTCCAGTGTTCAACAGGTCACTGTTGCAACGACCGCTTGAATCCGCCCACATCGCCTCGATCAATCGCTGCCAGCTCGTCGCCTGACCAGGGGATGGTGTACTCTCTTGACTCGATCCATGACTCGGAGCTTGATCAAACGCCATGGGATTGTCGAGAAGCCATGAAACTGACCAGACCGACGAAATTGAGTAAAGACGACAAGGTTGCAACGATTTCAATTTCCTGGGGAGGCGCGGGAGAGCTGCCACATCGATACGAACAAGAAAAAAGCAACTTGAGAAGGCCTTCGGCCTTGAAGTCGTTGAAACCAGAAACGCCTTGAGACCTGCAAAGTGGATCCTCGAAAACCCGAAGGCCAGAGCAGATGATCTGATGGAAGCCTTTCAGGACAAGTCCATAAAGGCCATCATCTCAAACATAGGTGGCGAAGACAGCATCAGAACACTGAGGCACTGCGACGCCTCCATCATTCAGAGCAATCCAAAGATATTTTTGGGATTTTCCGACAGCACGATAACTCATTTTCTGTGCCTGAAATCAGGACTCTGCTCTTTCTACGGGGCCTCGCTTCTGGTTGGCCTTGCCGAGAATGGAGGCATGCACGAATATCAAGTCGAAGGCCTGCGGAGAACCTTGTTCAACACAAACCCACCTGGTGAAATCATTCCGAACAAGGACGATGGGAGGCCTTATGACAATAAATATGCAGAAGAATACAACAATGAAATCCTGAGAGTACTTGCGGAAGAGAACCTGACGGATTTGCCGGTCATCACTGAAATGGACTTTGGACATACCTGTCCGACCTTTACAATTCCCTATGGAGCAAAGGCTAAAATTGACTGCATGAACCACAAGTTCAAGATACTGGAAAGTGGTGTTGAATGAAACCCTCTGCCAGCACAGGCCTGACAATGAGGTATTCTCATGGAAAACCGCAACCATCAGTTCGAGCAGCATGAACATCGCACTGGCCAGCGTTACCGTCTCGCTCGGCACCTTGCCGGTCGCCGACAGGGTGTCGAACTCCCCCTTGAGCCAGGAGAATTCATTACGCCGGGACGTCTGGTTGACGGCAGGCATGCGCTGTTGATGGCGTGGCGTCGCAGGGAACAGAGAAAGACAACATGAAATACCAGCCTCCCTACTCCATCACCACGTCGATAGTGAATCTGGTCGCCGAGATTGGCGAAACCATCGGCCGCTACACCGTGCTGAGCGAACAGAACCTGACTCCGCACCTGCGCCGGAAGAACCGTATCCGTACCGTTCAGGCATCATTGGCCATCGAGAACAATACACTCTCTCTTGAGCAAGTGACCGCCCTGATCGACGGCAAGCGGGTATTGGGGCATCCCCGCGAGATTCAGGAAGTGCGGAACGCCTTTGCGACCTACGAGGCCATGGAGAACTGGGACGCCAGTATCGAGAAGGATCTGTTGGCGGCGCACGAGTTGTTGATGTGCGGACTGGTGGATGAAACAGGTCGATATCGATCCGGCGGAGCCGGCATCTTCCGGGGAGAACAGCTGGTTCATATGGCTCCCCCCGCTGAACGCGTGGCGCAGCTGATGGCAGATCTGCTGGACTGGCTGGAAAACACCAACGAGCACCCTTTGGTGGCCAGTTGCATTTTTCACTACGAGTTCGAATTCATCCACCCCTTTGCCGACGGCAACGGCCGCATGGGTCGCTTGTGGCAAACCTTGATTCTCCGGAACTGGAAGCCGCTGCTGGCTTACCTGCCGGTGGAGACAGTAATCCGTGATCGTCAGGAGGATTATTACCGGATGCTCGCGATGGCTGACAGCCAGGCGGATGCCACTCCTTTTGTCGATTTCATGCTGGGTGCGCTACGCGATGCCGTGCGCGAAGCTCTGTCGACCGACCAAGTAACCGACCAAGTAACCGACCAAGTAACCGACCAAGTGACCGACCAAGTAACCGACCAAGTGACCGACCAAGTAACCGACCAAGTAACCGACCAAGTGACCGACCAAGTAGCGGCCTTGATCTGCGCAATTGGCAGCGGCGAGCTGGGCAGCAACGACTTGATGCAGGCTTTGGGTTTGTCACACCGTTCCACGTTCCGGAACAACTACCTCAACCCTGCCATTGAAAACGAATGGATCGAGCGTACCCAACCCGATTCCCCACGCAGCCCGACTCAACGCTATCGATTGACCGGCAAAGGTCAGCGTTGGTTGCAACACCATGCCAACGAGTAGCAGAAGCATGCTTGAGACGCAACTACCGCCGTTATCGCTGTCCACCAACACCAACACCAACACCAACACCAACACCAACACCAGCGCCAGCGCCAACACCAGCGCCAGGTGCACGGTCTGCCGCCGATCCGTGTCGTCGGAGTCAGCGAGCATCAGGGACGGGTCAGGCACTGTCCGAGAGGTGTGAACCACGGGCGATCAAGCATCGCCTGCAACCGAGGCCATTGCCTTATCCGCCAGGGACGGTGGCCGGAGAGTTCGCCTGTCGGCTCGAGCGCGGCGAACCAGCACACGAAAAAGAATGCCCACAACAACATTACGTGATTGCCATATTGCAACACCTTGTAATAACGAGAAGCATTTACATTAGAGCTCCCGAAAACTTGAGGACGCCTTCAATGAGCATGAAACCAATGCAACGCCTGCGCAGCGTCACCCGGCGACTCTGTCTGCTGGGAGCCGCTGCCCTGCTTCTGGCAGGACAGGCGCAGGCAGAGCCCATGACCGTGACCGACCTTGCCGGCCGCGAGGTCACGCTTGAATCGCCACCCGAACGCATCATCCTTGGCGAAGGACGAATGATGTATGCGATTGCAGCAATCAGCGAAGGCAACCCCTTCGAGCGCATTCTCGGCTGGAAAGACGATCTGATCGAGTACGATCCGGATGCCTTCCGAAAGTTCGAAGCCGCCTTCCCCGAGGATACCAAGCGCCTCCTGAATTTCGGCAACCCCTACTCGGGTGACTTCAGTGTCGAAACGGCGATTGCCAACAAGGCCGACCTGCTGATTCTCGATATCGGCAACCTGTTCAAGGCCGAGGAATCGGGCGTCGTCGAGAACATGGCGGCGGCAGGCATTCCCACTTTGTTCATCGACTTCCGTCGCGACTCCACTCAGAACACCGTTCCGAGCCTGTTGCTGCTTGGCCGGGTGCTGGGCCAGGAGAAAAAGATGACCGAATTCCTCGATTTCTACATGGCACAGCTTCGCAAGGTGACGAACGTGGTCCAGGATCTGGAACCCGATGAGAAGCCTCTGGTGTTCCTCGAAACCGCTGCCGGCTGGAGCACGGACGAATGCTGCAAGACCTTCGGCAGTTTCAATTACGGGCGATTCGTCGAACTCGCCGGTGGTCGCAACTACGGCTCTACCCTCTTCACGGCCTTTTCGTCCGACGTCAGTCTGGAAGGCATCATCGCGGCCAACCCCGCGGTCATCATAGGCACCGGGGCCAACTGGGCAGAAGCGCGTCCGGAAGTCACCTCAACCCTGCTCGGATACGAAGGCGATCCCGAGGAGAACCAGACACGGCTCGAGAAGCTCGCCGCGCGGGATGGCTTCAAGGATCTGGATGCCGTCAGGAACGGTCGCTTCCACTCCATCTACCACCAGTTCTACAACAGCCCGTTCCACGTCGTGGCGATTCAGCAGCTCGCGAAGTGGATTCACCCCGATCTGTTCGAAGACCTGGATCCGGAAGCCACCTTCGTCGAACTGCATGAGCGATTCCTGCCATTCGATTACAGTGGCCAGTTCTGGCTGTCGCTGAACTGAGTCCGGCTCGCGCAATCTCCCGATGTCGCGAGGATCGACAATCGAAGCCGCGCAGCTGGTAGCCGCCTACCGGCTGCGTGGTCAGCGGCGTCTGCTGTTTCTGCTGCTGTCACTGGCCCTGTTGCTTGCCTGCCTGATCTGGGACATCGCCAGCGGCCCCGCGGGGCTGTCCTTTGCAGAGGTGGCTGCAACCCTGTTCTCTCCCGACAGCGCCGAGGTCGAGAACCGGATAATCGTCTGGAAGCTGCGACTGCCCGTTGCACTGATGGCCGTGCTCGTCGGTGCCATGCTTGCGGTAGCCGGCGCCGAAATGCAGACCATACTCAACAACCCGCTGGCCGATCCATTTACCCTGGGGCTCTCCTCGGCCGCGAGCTTCGGCGCTGCCGTCGGCATCGTCTATCGTGTGTCCCTGTTTCCCTGGGCCGGTGAATACGTGGTAACCGTCAACGCGTTCGTCATGGCTCTGGTGGCCTCGATGGGACTGTATCTGTTCACCCGCCTCCGTGGCATGACAGCCGAAGCCATGGTGCTGGTCGGCATCGCCATGCTGTTCAGTTTCAACTCGCTGCTGGCACTGCTTCAGTACGGGGCAACCGATGTGCAACTCGCACAGATCATCTTCTGGATGCTCGGGTCGCTCGCGCGCGCAACCTGGGAAAAGGTGGCGATCTGCGCGGTCGTGCTCGGGGCCGTGATGGCGTGGTTCATGCGCCTGAGCTGGTCACTGACGGCACTGCGCATGGGTGACGAGAAGGCAGCCAGCCTGGGCGTGAACGTGACGGCGCTGCGCCTGGCGATGCTCACCGGCATTTCCCTGCTGGCGGCCGTGGCGGTGTCCTTCGTCGGCGCCATCGCCTTCGTCGGCCTTGTCGGCCCTCATCTGGCCCGCATGCTGGTCGGCGAGGAACAGCGCAGCTTCATGCCGGTGTCGGCACTGGCGGGGGCCATGATCATGTCCGGCACCTCGATCGTCTCGAAATCCCTTGTTCCCGGCGTGATCTATCCCGTGGGAATCATCACTTCACTGATCGGCATTCCCTTCTTCGTGTTCCTGATCATCACCCGCCGCCAGCGGATGTGGGACTGACATGCTGGTTGCCACTCATGTCTCGCACGCCTACGGCAAACGACACGTACTGGCCGATGTCGGCTTCACCCCCCTCCAGCGTGGCAGACTCACGGCCCTGATCGGCCCGAACGCCTCCGGCAAGTCCACCCTGTTCCGCATAATCGCGGGAATACAGCGTGCAAGCGGTGGCGCGGACATCCGGCTCGACGAAGAGAATCTTGACGATCTGAGCCAGCGGCAACGTCTGTCCAGAATCTGTTTCATGCCGCAGTTCTTCGCCAGCAACGCGGCCCTGAGCGTCTTCGATGTGGTGCTGATGGCGAGCAAGCAGTTGTCGCGCTGGGCAGTGACCGAAGAGGATGTCCATCGCGTTTCCAGCGCACTGCAACAGATCGGCATCGCACACCTGGCCGAGGCCTTCATCGGAGAATTGTCGGGTGGTCAGGCACAACTGGTTTCCGTTTGCCAGGCGATGGTACGAAACGCCGACGTGTACCTGTTCGATGAACCCACCAGTGCGCTTGATCTCCGACGCCAGCTGGAAGTGCTGAATGGCATCCGGGAAGCGATGGTCGAACGCAATGCCATCGGCATCGTTGCCCTGCACGACCTCAACCTTGCCGCACGATTCACCGATCATCTGCTGCTGCTGGGTGACGGCCGGATACAGGCCGAAGGCCCGGCCCGCGAGGTGCTGCGATCCGAACTGGTCGGATCCATCTACGACGTGACGATACGTGTACTCGAAGAATCAACGGGAGAACTCCATGTGTACGCCAGTCTTTAAGCGGCTTGTCTTCACGAGCCTGCTGCTGCTTTCCACTTCCCTATGGGCCGAAGAACACGAGGTACTGATGCTCGATTCCGACCCGGCAGAACCGGGCCGAACCAATGTATTCTCGCCCGCACTGCTGTTCATCGAGCCAGGCGACACCGTCACCTTCGTGCCGACCGACAAGGGACACAACAGTGCCGCCAAACGCGGCATGCTGCCCGAGGGCGTCGAGCGATGGAACAGCTCGATCGACGAGCGGTTTTCCATTGAGTTCACCACCGAAGGTGTCTATGGCTACCTCTGTGTACCGCACTATGAACTGGGCATGGTGGGCCTCGTCATCGTCGGCGATGACCTTGCCAACCTTGCCGAAGCACGCAAGGTGCGCCACGCCGGGGCAGCCAGAAAGGCCTTTCGACAACTGTTCGACGAGCTGGATGCACAACTTGCCGAGCGCGACGGGAACTGACACCTCGGCTGTGCGTGTACGGCAACACGCGAGGTTTCAGAAGCTCACGACGTTTCAGAAAACTCACGACTTTCTCGCATGCCAACCGGGAGCCCGGAGCGTAGCCGGCATTGCCACCGTCAATGGATATCGAGTCGAATCATTCTCTGGTTGAATCGTCGGTACCCCCACGGTGTCCGGTACAGCAATCGCAGCCATAGCGGAAAGCGATTCCTGTCGTCGAAGTCGCTCATGTAGCACTCTTCGGCTATGTGCAGTTTGTCGTTCCATTGCTCCATATCCCTGCTGTTCAGCAGCGACCACTTGAATTCGGGCACCTGACTGGTTCTTTTCACGGCATCGTGGTGTCTGGCCTGGCCTTTCGACGCGTATGCGAGCATGTCAAACAACACTGTCGTCTGTTCGAAACGCCGACACAGCATTGCAAAGAAATTCTGCACCTCGGCATCATCGAAATACATCAACACACCTTCGCAGATCATCAGAACCGGCTTGTCGTGAGCCAGCACCGTGTCGATCCAGGCTTCTTCCAGCATCGACATCGACAGCAAGGTGTTCTTCGGATGCTCGGGACACAGCTGCCGGCGAATGTCCATCGCCTCGGGCAGATCCAGATCATACCAATGCGTGATCTCCGTACAGTTCAGACGTTGAAAACGCGTATCCAGACCCGCGCCCAACTGAATAATCACGGCATCGGGATGGCTGTCGATGAAGGTCTGCGCCTGCCTGTCCATGACGTCAGCCCGGATGCAACAGCCGACCTGGCTCATGGTCGCCTTTTCAAAAGCGCCAAAATCGTAGTCGACGTGCCGTATGACTTCCACCGCGGCAGGGTCGTGAATCAACCCGCCATTGCGTTCGGTTTCAACCGCACGCGCCCATACGGTAATCAGCATCGTTTCGGAAACATCGCTGAGCTTGTCGGTATTTTCCTGTGTAGCCATTGTGCCCTCTCCGCACACCGTGCAATTCACAATGCGCCTTTCTCTGGTTCGCCTGACGGCCTTGTCAACCGTATCATGGAATATCGATACAAGGGCTGCATGTGATGCGGATTTCCCGCGTGAGAAGAGACATGAAGCCCTCCGCAGACCCGGCTTCGAACGGAACCGCTATTCAGATGGAACTGCAACGCCTTCTCGGCGTGTCGGTGGATGTGCTGACACACAGGGCGCTGCCAGACGGATTTCGCAGTGCGGTGCTTGCCGAGGCGGTACCGCCATGACCAAGACCCTGCATGTCCCGGACCACCTCGTTATTTGTATATCTACCGACAATCCGCAAACACCCTCTGTTTTCGCAGAGAACCGACAGACGCTGTAGTTATCGCACTATTCTACAGCACTGATATCATAGGCAATTACGGTATTTTCCTCCATTACCGGCACGATCAGGTATTGCCCGTCAGTGCCAATGTCGGCTGATGTCCTGGGCGCCTCGAACAACAATGTCGCGCCATTTTCATCGTGTCGAAAGACATTGCCATTCATCCAATCATTGACGATCAACTGCCGATTCATGCTGGTAATACCGTCCAAATTACCAATATGTTGCGCACCCTTGACCGGGGCAACGTCTTTGCTGTCAAGGTCAACTTGATACAAGCTGCCCAGCTCGTCGGTTGAGAAGTCTTCTTGAAGACCTTTGCCCCATGTTGCCACAAACATGGTATCTCCCTCGATGAACAAACCGTTTGGATGGGGTAGTTGTGCAGGTGAAACCCACGGGCTAATTTGCTTGTCCTTGTATTGAAAAATCCCTCCGGCCAAAACGTCAGAGACATAAACCACGCCCTGACGGTCAACGGCAATATCGTTTAGCATTTGACTGTTCGGCACGCTGATGCTCTTTTCCAATTTCCCTGAATGCGTATCGATGACATGCAGTCGCTGCATATCGGCAACGTATAATTTACCGTTGCTGATGGCAAGACCCTTGGGCGCATCCAGATGTTCTACCCAGCGCTGATCGGTTATCTTTCCTTCACCTGACAACCTGCTGATATAACCCTGTCCGTCCTTCTCGACGGGAGAGCCCTTTATGTTGCTGACGTAAAATATTTCTTTATCGGGGTCGTACAGCGCCGACTCGGGCTCCTCGAATCCGTTGGTTTGCCAGACTATTTCGGGCTCATCGGCGTTGGCAGCAGCAAGGCAAAAGAGTTGCGTCGCGATCAGAACGACGCTCGATGGCCTGCCATTCAGTAATTTCATTGTCGCCTCCGAATTATTCAATGTAAAACAAAGTACCACCCCAGCAAAGCTGAGGGTTATTGAATGCGAGCCGCTCGAAGCGGTTTCAGGATTGCTTCGCGACCCTGTGTTGATGGCCACTCGAAGTGGTAATTTGACTTACCTCGACATCAGCAGTTCCCGGCCAACGGTCGAAAGTCCTGCAGACCGCGGTTCTGCTGATCGACAGCCCGTTCCACGGTGAGCGAAACGTCAGACGCATGCTGAGCAGTGTCGATCTGCTCTGGCGCCCTGCAAGGTGTCTTGTCCGCTTCGTTCTGGTTCAGTATCCTGTGCGTGGACAGATGGTGCCGATGAGCACCGATCTGGCGCTGGCACCGATCTGGCGCTGGCGCCGATCGATGCCGCCCGCCTCTACGATGTGCTCTACAGGATCGAGTTGGGCTTCAGGCAGGTTTCCGTAGTCGTCGGCAGCTGCGACGACCACTTCTGCATGAAACCGATGAAGCCCACGAAGCGTGATCAGGGTGAGCAGCACCTGCATCGTGAAACCTGAGCGTACCGTGACGCGGTACGCTGCAAGCTGCATTGCTACCATGTCCACCTGTTCTGTCGCGTGGTCACACAAGGGCTGATGCACCACCTCAGTGTCTGCCATGGCGAGCTTGTCTGGTCGCGCTCTGGCTTCTGGTTGCACACCATTCGTCAAGGCGTACCGCCCTCCGAACGCGTCGTGTCGACGCCGCTGCAGAGTATGCTGGATGCATTTCTCGCTGCCGGTCACCAACGCTGCAACATGGCGAGATTCATCCTCGAGAATCAAGCCACCATGGGCCGCGAAGACGTATCTGTTGCTGCCTGAGAGAACTCGTCACTCACGAGATATCAATCCGAGTCATGAATAAATTGTCGGTCATGAACGCATATTGTCGGATCGTCGAGCGCGGCAGCTTCGCGCGCGCGGCAGAGGATCTGGGTGTTTCGGGATCTCTTCTCAGCCGTGAAATCAAGCTTCTGGAACAAAGCCTGGGGTGTACGTTGCTGACACGAACCACCAGAAGCATGTCACTGACCGAACAAGGGCATGTCTACTATGCGGCGGCCAGGGAAATCATCAATCGCGCTGATCAAATCGACGAACAGATTCGTGCAAGTGCAGGCAAGATCCGCGGGCACCTGAAGATCAATGCACCCAGCTCCTTTGGCCAGATCATGATCGCACCGCAGCTCCCCGCGTTCATGGATCACTATCCCGATCTGACCATCACTCTCTCTTTCGATGATCGCATCATAGACATGGTTGAGCAAGGGTTCGATCTTTCCATTCGCATCCGGGTGGCGCTGCCGGATTCGTCGCTCTTTGCTCAGACCATCGCCTGCATCAAACAGCGCCTTTTTGCTGCCCCGGACTATCTCGACAAGGCCGGCATGCCAGGTTCTCCCGAGGCCCTGGAAGGCCATGCGACATTGGGGTTTTCACACGCCGAACACAGTCGCAAATGGGAGCTCCGGCATATCGCAACCGGAAAGATCACCGATGTTGCCGTCACCCCTCGGATCAATCTGGGCAATTCCCTGATACTGAGGGATCTTCTGGTAGCCGGAAAAGGCATCGGCACATTGCCGGATTTCGTTTCGGACAAGGCCGTGAAGGCAGGAACACTTGTACCGGTGCTGCCTGACCATGAGTTGCCGGACAGACATGTCTTTGCGGTCACCGGAGCACGGCTGGGCGCCAACGCCGCAGCGGCCGCATTCGTCAACACGCTGAAGCGCGCCGTGAAGTTCCCGGATTAGGAACCAGACGACAAGAGTGTTCTTTAAATCAGGCACTCGATCGCCCGCCGACCTGTCGCTATCCTTTTGCCATCACTCAAGCTGAAGGAAAGAAAATGATGACAAGCGTTCTGGTTCTCTACTATTCGAGTTACGGACATGTACGTCGCATGGCACATGCCGTGGCTGAAGGAGTGCAATCCGTTACAGATTGCGAGGCGAATATCGCTCGCGTGCCGGAAACCGTTCCCGAAGCAATTCGAATATCATCCGGCTTCATACAGGATACTACACCAGTGGTCGATCATGACTTGCTGGCAAACCATGACGCGATCATCTTTGGCACACCGACCCGATTCGGTCTGATGGCTGCCCAGATGAAGCAGTTCTTCGACACGCTTGGCGGACTATGGGCAGAAAATGCACTTGCCGGCAAGGTAGGCGCTGTCTTCGTATCCACCGGATCACAACACGGTGGACATGAAGCGACTCTGCTGTCAACCCATATCCCCTTGATGCATCTCGGCATGGTCATCGCGGGGATGCCCTACACCTTCACCGGACAGACCGAAAAACGCACAGTGATCGGTGGTGCGCCGTACGGGGCGGGAACCATTGCAGGCTCTGACGGATCTCTCGAACCCACCGAAATCGACCTTGACGGTGCGCGCTTCCAGGGTGCGCATGTAGCCAGGCTGGCGCGCGCACTTTCACTGGCAGACTCGCAGCAGGAGACAGTGTAATGGCCGGTTTCGTCTCCACACCTCCCTTCGAATGCCCTGCAGCGGCATCAGCAGCTGACACTCTGCCTGCGACGGCTCCTGATGAATTCGGTATCGACATCCGATTTCGCACATTCGTCCTTCAGGCCGGCACAGCAAGAACGGCACCCGTTTCAGCATATTCAAGAACATCGGCATATTCGAAAGCAAGCAAATCCAGATACGGGTTTGTTGAACGTACTGATGCAGGCACGGTATTTCATGGCACGTGAAATCGACATCACTCTGACTGCCACTGCTCCTGCAATCTGGGGTTGTACATACCTGGTCACCACAGAGTTTCTACCGACGGGCTACCCGATAACGGCGGCGATGCTGCGCGCCCTGCCGGCAGGGCTGATTCTGCTCGCGCTGACACCGGCCCTGCCGCAGGGTATCTGGATCACCCGAGTACTGATTCTGGGTGCATTGAACTTTTCCCTGTTCTGGTGGCTGCTCTTCGTGGCGGCCTATACGTTGCCGGGAGGAATTGCAGCAACGATAGGCGCAGTCCAGCCATTGATCGTACTTGGTCTCTCCAGCCTGTTCCTTGGCGAAGCGATTCGACCGCTGGCAGTTGTGGCCGGGATCGGCGGCATGATCGGTGTGGGACTACTGGTGCTCGGCCCCGCCGCCATCACACTCGATTCGGCAGGTCTCGTTGCGGCAATCGGCGGCGCATTGTCCATGGCCGCAGGAACGGTTCTGTCGCGCAAATGGCAGCCTCCGGTGTCCACGCTGCTTTTCACGTCATGGCAACTGACCGCCGGTGGCATCTTGTTGCTTCCCGCCGCGCTCTTCCTGGAGCCATCCCTGCCGGTACTGACCACCGCCAATATCGCGGGCTTCGTCTGGCTGACACTGATCGGCGGAGCCGTCAGTTACATTTTCTGGTTCCGAGGTATCGCGCGGCTGGGACCGAACATCGTTGCACCGCTTGTATTGCTGAGCCCGGTCACGGCGGTTCTTCTGGGCATGATCGTTCTCGCTCAGACTCCGGATCTCGTGCAGGCTCTGGGCATGATGCTCGTGCTGTTCAGCGTATGGCTCAACGGGCGTGTCAATCGTTCGCCAACTTCCGGAAGTCCTGCGAAAACAGACCGTTGACTTCAATCGTCAGACATACGGCAGCCTTGCCGCATAACCGATTCACCCAACCCATTCGACTTTCGCACGGCAGAGACCGTGCGTGTGATGGATCAGAGGCCACGCGAGTCATTCGGGAGCAACCACTGCAGCTACATTATCGTTCGCTACGTGATTCAATCCTTCCTTTCCAGTCGTGCACGCAGCAGCAGCGGTCCATAGACAAGCACATAGCCGGCAAAGGCGGCGATCCAGGCACTGCCTGACAACACATACAGCTGACTGGCCGCTGTCGGAAGGAAACCGACGGCAACCCGCGACAGGACGGCAACCACGAGAGCGACGTAGATGGCAACGGTTCCCGTTCCCGCTGTCAGGGTGCGGCCGGTATGGCCCAGTGATGCGCGAGTCATGACGGCCAGCGTCATGAGGCCGATGGCGCCGCCCGTCCACAGATGCTGTGCGGCAACCATGCCCAGGCCCGGCATTCGCGAGATCAGGATCATCGCACCGGTGGCCAGCGCTCCGGCCGGCACGAACGCATAGGCCACATGCAACACCAGTACGAGCGGTTCACTGGTCGTCAGCTGTCCCTTCCAGCGTGAGAGACGCACCACGTGCACCATGCCGGAGAGCACCAGTGCCACGCCGCTCGGTGCCCGATCCGGCAGCATCGCCCACAGCACCAGTGCCACCAGCAGGATCAGCAGTGACAGGACATCGAACCGCTGCATCGGTGGAACCGGCAGTCGTGTCTCGCCACGCTTGTTCAGCCAGTTGCGCGTGAACAAGGGCACGATACGCCCACCGATGATTGCAATCATCATGATCACGGCGGCGAGACCGATCCGCATCCCCATGCCGCCGGCCGCACGGATGCCTGAGGCACTTTCCAGATGGAACACGGCGTTTCCGAGAATGAAGGCCACCAATGAGCCGAGAACGATCAGATTGCGCCAGTTCCTTGCCGCCACGATCTCGCGAGTGATGACCATGCCGAGCACCAGCGGAAAGCCGACATCCAGCATGGCCACGAGGGCGGCTGGCAGACTGGCCGACCAGGTAATGCCGACGCGTCCGGCCAGCCAGAACACCACCAGAGCGGCCAGCGGCCAGCCTCTGACCGGCTGACGCCCGGTCCAGTTGGGCACGGCGGTCAGCAGAAAACCCGCGATCACGGCGCTCAGGTAGCCGAACAGGAATTCATGGGCGTGCCAGGTGGTCGGATCGAAAGCCGTGGGCAACGAAACCGCACCCTTCAGTATTGCAATCCACACCACCATGATCAGCGCCGCCCAGATCGTGGCACCGAGAAAGAAGGGCCTGAAACCGTAGCTGAACAGCGCCGGACCTTGCCAGACGCGCAGTGGTTCACTGATCGTGGCCAAGGGCAGACCCTCCATGTCGTGTTTTCGCAGCGCCCACGCGGACATTCAGCCGGCGCTCGTTGCAGTACTTCAGGCGCATGGTGGCTGGTGAGGCGTACAATTCAAATCGAACTTCATGAGAATCTTTCGCATTGACGGGTTCATACTGACGATCGTCCTTGCCACAGATGATGACTGACCTGTTCGGAGATTGCTCATGAAACGCCACCTTCTCTTCCCGCTGCTGCTTGCCGCGCCAGCGCTCTGCCTTGCCGACACCAAACTGATCGACACGGACATGCTGCCCTCGCGCACCGTTTACGACGTGGCCGAACTGACGCCACTCGCGATGACAGCGGACGACGCACCGTCAATGGTTCTGCTCTCGCTTGACGAGGGGGACGTCGTTCCGCCCCATGCAACGAAAAGCGGCCTGCGTCTGCTGACCGTACTGTCCGGCGACATGTCCTGGGGGGACGGCGACGCCATCGATGAAGCCGCCGAAAACACCTACGGCCCCGGCAGCATACTGGCTGTTCACGCCGGTGAGAACCACTGGCTTGCGGCGCGCAGCGGCCCTGTGCGGGTTCAGCTCGTGCTTCTCGATGACGAAAAACCGGTTCCCGAACTTCAGGAGCAACTCCGATGATCAGGCTTTCCCGACGTTCCACTTTGGCGCTTCTCGGCGGCACCGCGGCCAGTCTGGCACTGCCGCGCAGCCTGCTGGCCGAACCTGCCGCACAGCTCTCGATCTACGGCCCGCCCGCAGGGCCGTCGATCACCCTCGCCCACGCCGTTGCCGCCGGCATGCTGTCGGACGTTGCAGCGAAAAGCACTTTCAAGGCCTGGCGCAACCCGGACGAGTTGCGGGCAGGCCTGACATCGGGTGAGATCCTTCTGTCCGTCGTGCCGGTGCAGGCAGCAGCGAATCTCTACAACCGCGGCTTCCCGATCCGCCTGGCCAACGTGATGACCAACGGACTTCTCTACATCATTGCCGAGGATGAAGCGATCACTGCCATTCCGGATCTTGCCGGCCGCCACGTGGCGGTACCGTTCCGGGGTGACACCCCCGAGATTCTCTTCCAGCAGCTGCTGGCGCATCACGATCTCAGCGAAGCCGACATGAAGATCAGCTTTGCCGGCACGCCCATCGAAGCGATGCAGCTGATGCTCTCCGGCCGTGTGGATGCCGCTCTGACGGCGGAACCCTCGACATCCGCAGCGATTCTGCGCGGACGCAAGGCAGGCAAGAAGGTCTTGCGTGCCATCGATATTCAGAAAGCCTGGGGAGAGATGACCGATGCGCCACCCGTGCTGCCGCAGGCGGGTCTCGCGCTGACGCAGACCTTCCTCGACAGGAACGGCGATGTGGTGCCGGAGCTTCTGACCGCGCTGGAGCAGGCCACGAAGGATGTCAACGAAAACCCGGAAGCTGCGGCTGCTCATGCAACCAAGGTGCTGGGGCTGCCGAAACCGCTGCTCGTCGCATCGATCCCCACATCGAACCTCGTCGCCCGCTCCTCGACAGAGGCGCGAGCGGATATCGAGCGGATGCTGAGTGGCATGGCAGAATCCGACATGGGCCGCATCGGCGGCAAGATGCCGGACGACGGCTTCTATCTCTAGCACGCATCGCTCACAGCGCGGGCGCTTGAGCTGATTTCAGGTCATTCGATCGGAGCAATTCGGCAAAGGACAGTGTCTTGCGGATTGCGACACT
>PDWI01006197.1_pt1 | contig 15131 bp, 11 predicted proteins | sample 1430891 | NCBI WGS metagenome assembly PDWI01 (sample SAMN01162508, study PRJNA174530) | Oral metagenome, whole genome shotgun sequencing project. | biome: Marine environment; feature: Marine mammal; material: Swab sample of the gingival sulcus; isolation source: swab sample of gingival sulcus... | reverse complement strand
TATCATATTTGTCTCTGTAGCTCAGCAGGATAGAGCGTTCGCCTCCTAAGCGAAAGGCCGTGAGTTCGAATCTCGCCAGGGACGTAAAGCCAGTGCTTATGTGCTGGCTTTTTTAATGTAAAAAATATGTGATATAATTAGGTGAATTAAAGTGATTTATAGTATATGGCTAGAAGGAAAATAAAATGTATAAGATTTTTATTATTGAAGATGATAGTATAATAAGAAATGAGATTTCCAAAAAGTTAATTGAGTGGGATTACGAAACTGTGCTGTGTCGGGACTTTAAAAATGTAGATAAGGACTTCAAGAAAGTAAATCCTGACCTAGTTCTCTTAGATATTTCGCTACCCTTTTATAATGGGTTTTACTGGTGTCAGAAGATTCGTGAGAGTTCCTTAGCTCCTATAATATTCATATCTTCTGCAAATGATAGTCTAAATATAGTAAATGCAATAAACTATGGTGGAGATGACTTTTTGGAAAAGCCTTTTGACTTGAATGTTCTTGTTGCTAAGGTTCAAGCTCAGTTAAGACGAGCATACAATATGAAGATAAAAGATGTGAATATTATCTATGATAATTACATAATAAATTTGCAAAAGTTACGTTTTGAAACGGAAGATACTAGCTTTGAATTAAGCAAAAATGAAATTAAGATTTTGCAAATTTTGGTATTAAATAAAGGAAAAGTAATATCCAGAGAAGAACTTATAACTCAGCTTTGGGATAGCGACTTATTTATAGATGATAATACCCTGACTGTAAATATAAATAGACTCCGTAAAAAGCTAGAAGAAAATAATATTGAAAACTTCATAAAAACCAAGAAAGGAATAGGTTACTATGCAATATAATACTTTATCTTTAAGGGTATATCTCAAAGAAAAGACGGGTCTGCTAGTACTTTTAATTTGCATACTAGCCAGCTTTTTTTCGGTGTTTTTAATCTATGACTTAAATATGAGTGCTTTTATTACTGCCATATGTGTAAGTATTTTTGCTGTCTTGCTCTATTTTTCTTTGGACTACATTAATTATTATAAGGTTAACAAAAAAATAATTTTAAACCTAAAAAACAGGGTTTATGATTTTGACATAGAATTTGATAACGCTAGTAATAGCAATAAGCTCTTAAATGAAATAATACTAAATCGAAATCAGGAAATAATAGCTTTAAACAGCGATATAACTAGGCTAAAAAACGACTATAATGAGCATTTTAGTACGTGGGTACATCAAATAAAAACACCTATTTTTGCCTTAGACCTACTTATAAATAAGCTGGAAAATAAGGAAAAATACCTTATGAAAACTCGCCTATTAGATATAGAAAATTATACCAATAACGCCCTTTATTTTGTAAGACTAGAGAGTAATAGTAATGACCTTTTATTTGAAAGTTTTTCTGTGCTTGATTTAAGTAAGCAAATTGCAAAAAAATTGAAGTTATTCTTTATAGAAAAAAATTTGTCTTTAAACTTATCTAGTGAAGATATGACGGTTCTTAGCGATAAGAAATATTTGGCTTTTATTCTTGAGCAAATTCTTTTAAACGCTCTAAAGTACACTGAAAAAGGTGGAATTAGTATAGACTTTGAAAAGGAAAGTAAGGCTGTAATAATAGCGGATACTGGTATTGGAATAATGGCAGAAGACCTACCTCGTATATTTGAAAAAGGTTATACAGGTTACAACGGTAGAATAAATCAGAAGTCTAGCGGATTGGGACTTAATTTGGTAAAAAAAGCCTGTGATATGCTAGAAATCAAAATTGAAGTGGAGTCTGAATTAGGTAAGGGTACTAAGTTTTTATTGTATATTTAGTCAATATTACAAAAATGTAAGTTTATTTTAGCATTTGTAAGTTTGTGGTAAATAAAACGAATTAAATTTTTTGTTATACTTTTCTAAAAAAGGAGAATTAGGATGAAGTTATTAGAAATTAGCAATCTTAGAAAAGTGTATAAAACAAGGTTTAGCAGGGAAGTTGTAGCCCTAGAGAAAATTGATTTTTCAGTTAATAAGGGTGAGTTTGTAGCCATTATGGGAGAATCAGGAAGTGGTAAAACTACCTTGTTAAACCTAATTGGTATGCTCGATAAAATAAGTGCAGGTGAAATCAAATTAAATGATAAGCCTATTAATACTATTTCAAACAAAGAGGTTTCAAAGTTTAGACTAGAACATTTAGGTTTCGTTTTTCAGGATTTTAATCTGCTTGATAATTTTAATGTAAGAGATAATATAGTTTTGCCACTTGTACTTCGTAAAGTCGACTTAAAGAGTATCGAAGAAAGACTCGATTGGGTTTTAGAATACTTAGGAATAAGTGAATTAGAAAACCAATTTCCTTACGAAATATCGGGAGGTGAAAAGCAGAGAGTAGTTATAGCTAGAGCTTTAATTAGTGAACCTGATTTGATTTTAGCTGATGAGCCGACTGGACAGTTAGATTCTAAAAATTCAGAAAAAATAATGAATGTTCTTAGCGAAATAAACGATTTAGGACAAACTATTTTGATGGTAACGCATAGCATAAGCGCCGCCTCTAATGCTAATAGGATTCTTTTTATAAAGGATGGTAAAATATATCATCAGTTATATCGTGGAGATATGGATAATAATCAATTATATTCAAAAATATCTGATACTTTGACTATCCTAAAAAAGGGAGGACAAGTTAATGAAAGATAATATTTACTTAAGGTTTGCCATCAAAAATATAAAGACTAAAAAGAATATTTATTTACCTTATATTATAACAAGTTCACTTATGTTTGCATTGATTTATAATTTAGCTAGTATAGCTTATTACGATGGACAAGGGATAGTTAGAAGATGGGAAATAGTAAGTTCGGCTTTACAGATGGGGCTTTATTTATCGAGTTTTTTTGTTTTTATATTTTTAATTTCTGCAAATTCTTATATTAGTAGACAAAATAAAAAGAGCTTTGGTTTGTATGTAGTACTTGGGATGAATAAGTCGAATATTCGTAGCTTAATTATAGTTGAAAACTTAATTCTTTTTATAATTACCTTAGCCTTAGGACTTTTTAGTGGCATCTTATTTGTGAAATTTATTTTTTCCATACTTTTAAAAATAACTAACACGAATATGCAAAATATAGCATTTTTTACAAAAGATGCCCTTGTATTTTTGATTGTTGTTGCTTTAATAAATTTGTTCTTAGGAATTATCTATCAAAGCATAAGTGTTAATAGAGCTACAGCAATCCAGCTTATCAACGGTGATAAAAAATCAGATAAAATAAAAAAGACAAATTATTTTATATCAGCTCTAGGTATAATATCGTTGATAGCGGGTTATGTTCTAGCAAATGTGGTAAAACTAGGCGAGAGTTTTCTTATGTACTACACTTGGGCAACTTTGCTTGTAATAGTGGGAACATTTTATTTGATGACAGAAAGTCTTGGGGCAATTTTTACAAGACTACAAAAAAATAAGAATTTTTACTATCAAAAAAGTCATTTTATGCCTGTCTCAAGTATTATTTTTAGGTTGAGACAAAATGGGAATGGTCTGGCGAGTATATGTGTTCTTTTTACAGGGGTTTTACTTGTTACGGCTTCTACATCAGCAGTGTTTTTTAGTGCAAATCATAAATATGATGTAAACAGGACTCCTAATTTTATTCTTCGCCTTAATACTGGTAGAATGATGAAAAAAAATATGAAGCTAGAAGATGGTTTTGATGAAAAGTTAGAAAATGCAATTATAAATGATTTAAAGGCTACGCAGTTTAGAAAGTTTGAAGATTTTTTGGCTTTTATAGAGATAAAAGATGGAAAAATTTTGCCATCAAATAATAATTATTTATCTATTCCTACTACTATAATGACAAAGCAAACGTATAATTCACTTTATTTTGATAAGATTGAAAGTGAAAAAGATTTAATTATACATAGTGATGGTTTTGAATTAATAGATACAGACAAAATTAAAATAGCTGATTCAAATTATAGTGTAGAAAAAATGAAGCTAAATATTATAAAAGCTGATTTTGTTATAAGTAAAATAGATGAAATGATAATAGTTTGTAAAGATGAAGAAATACTTGCTAAGATAGTAGAAGATTTGTCTATACAAAACAATTCAAATTATAAATTTTGTTTTAACTTGTATGGAGACCCAGAAGAAGATATTGCAAATGTAGAAAACGTTTTGAGCAATGCTATGGAAGAAAGTAGTTTTACTATATTTTCAACAGCACAAAAGAAACTAACTTTTTTCATGATTAGTGGAAGTCTTTTATTTTTAGGTGCCCTTATATCAATTCTTTTGATAATTTCAACTGCGATAATAATATATTATAAGCAAATAAGCGAGGCGCAAGAAGATGTAAAAAGATATCAGATACTAAGTAAAATAGGAATGGATAAGGAAGATATTAAGAAGATAATAAATACACAAGTTAGGATGGTGTTTTATCTGCCTGTCTTAGTATCGATAATACATAGTGCATTTGCCTTTAATATGATTAGAACAATAAGTGAAATCATAGGCTTAGATAAAAGTGTATATTTGGTGTATTCATTAGTTGTTATTGGGATAATAGCTACATTAATATATACAATCATTTATAAGGCGTCGTCAAGAGCGTATTATAGGATTGTAAATGGGGTTTAAAAACAAAAAATATGTTTAATTTAAAAAATTATAAACTTATATTATTTATGAAGTTATGGAGGGTTTATATATGACTTAGTCTGGCTTGCTTATAGACTTTCAAGTATATTGTCCTTATGGATTCTTAGACTCTTGAAAACATTTATTAATCGAACTTGCATTAAAGTCCTAACAAAAATTTTTGTATGTTATCATTTCTTAATAATAATCACATTTTCTAAGCTAGCTTTTAATAAAATTTTATATTTTGATGATAAAATTCAATGTATTATTGAAAAAGATTGTTTAATGTGCTAAAATAAATTTTAGTTGATTTGTTAAAAAAATGTTTTGTGTATTTTTTATGTGCAATTTATTTTTGATCAAAATATAAAATACAAAAAAGGAGAAATAGATGGGTAGAAATTTACTTGATAAGTTTAACTTAGATGATAATATGAAGGCTATTGTAGAAGCTGCTCCTTCAGTGATTGTACCTGAAACAAGACAAGAACTTTTAGAACTCGCTATGGGTGGTGAAGAAGAAGAGTTTGTTGTTAAGTACGAAGCTGATGGTAAGGAGTTTATTGATGCCACTGTTGTTAAGTGTAAGAATGGTGTGTCGATTAATTATCCTGAGTCGTATATGAGAAGACGTGACCCAAATTGTGCTTCAATTGGTGATGATAAAGCAACTGATAAGCCAAGATTTAAAGAAAAATATGGGTATGATTTTGAAAAAATTAGACAGGAATCATTTGAGTGGTTAAAAGGAAGAGATTTGATTTTGATGCCATTTACGTCAGGGGATCCTGAGCATGGCGGATATGAGTCAGTAATAATTGGCCCTAAAAATGCTGCCTTTTTTATAGCTGCGTTAGGAGATCTCCAAGGTCAAATTTATGGTGATGAAATTAGAGATGGTTTTACTCCAGTTGCAGTGATATATTTAGTTCCAGGATTTAGATATAGTCATTTCGATGGTAAACAAGCTGTTGTTCACAACAGATTAGAAAATATGCATGAGGTGTATTCGTTCAACTTATATCCAGGTCCAAGTGCCAAGAAGGGTATTTTTGGAGTCTTGCTTACTAAAGGTGAGGAAGAAAATTGGGTAATTGCTCACGCTTCGACAGCTAGAATAATAACTCCATATGATAATGAAGTTGGAATAATGCACGAAGGAGCTTCTGGTGGTGGAAAGAGTGAGATGATAGAGGAAGTTCACAGAGAATCAGATGGTAGAGTTAAAATGGCTACAAACTTAGTTACTGGTGATGAGTTAATGCTTGAGTTAGATGATACTTGTGAGATTCACCCAGTTACTGATGATATGGCGCTTTGTCATCCATCATTTCAAAATGGTAAGAAATTAGTAGTCGCTGATGCAGAGGCTGCTTGGTTCTTAAGATTTGATCATATTAAAGAGTATGGTACATCCCCAGAGCATGAAAAGCTTTGTATACATCCGCCTGAGCCGCTTATTTTCTTAAATATGAGTGCGACTCCAGGTTCTACAATACTTATTTGGGAACATATAATGGACGATAATGGAAAACCTTGTCCAAATCCAAGGGTTGTAATGCCTAGAAATTTTGTGCCAAATGTTGTAAAAGAACCTGTGGAAATAGATATTAGAAGTTTTGGTGTTAGGGTACCGCCTTGTACTAAGGAAAATCCAACATATGGAGTGGTTGGAATGTTGAATATATTACCTCCAGCTCTTGCTTGGATATGGAGATTGGTAGCGCCTAGAGGATTTGGAAATCCTAGTATAGTTGATACTGGCGGAATGAAGTCAGAGGGCGTTGGTTCATATTGGCCATTCTGTACTGGAAAAATGGTAACTCAGGCTAACTTACTATTAGACCAAATAAGAAATACTAAGGATACTAGGTATGTACTTATTCCTAACCAACATATTGGTGCTTACCACATTGGATTTACGTCTGAGTGGATTGTTAGGGAATTTTTAGCTAGGCGTGGAAGCGCGAAGTTTAGAGAAGAACAGCTTACACCAGCTCGTTGTTCTACACTTGGATGGACTCCAAATCAAATAAAGGTTAATGGACACAGGATTCCAAGTACTTTACTTAGAGTTGAAAAGCAGGTAGAAGTCGGCGTTGAAGCATATGATAAAGGTGCTAAGATACTTACAGACTTTTTCAAAGAAGAACTTAAAAAATTCTATTGTGATGAATTAGACGAAACAGGTAAGAAGATAATAGATGCTTACATGAGAGATGCCACAGTAGAAGAATTTGCAGAGTTACTTTAAAATCAAAAGGCAAGGGCGATAATATTTCATTCTTGCCTTTTAGTATTAAATCATATTTAATAATTGATGCTTTTTATGAATTGAACTTATCTTTTTGAAAGTGAAAGTCATATTTGGATAAAAATGCTAAAAATATTGATGTTTTCTTGATTTTTTATAATAAATAGCATACAATTAAAGTATATAAGTTGTTGGAAAATTTGTATTTTTCTAAAATGATGAATGCATTTATAAAATGATAAGATAAAGTAAGGAGAAGAACATGCTTAAAACGTTAAAATTCAATAAGATGATTGCAATAATGTTGACATTTACTTTTCTCTTATCCAACATAGCCTTTGCACAAATGAATAATTATGAGGGTGAAAAAGTTTTTGCTAATAATGGTAGCAAAGCTGGAGGATATGAGGAGACACTTGATGGTTTTACAATGAGTGGATGGGCAGAAAAAGAAGTTAAGAAGTCCATTGATATGAATATTTTTTTCAAGGGTCTGGATAAGAACTTAAAAGAACCTATTAATAGAGAGGATTTTGCAGTAATATCTGTATTAACTTTGGAAGGTAACTATGTTTTGCCTAAAGGAGAAAAAATTCCAAGTTCTTTTGTAGACATTGATAAAAATTCAGATACATATGCTTATGTCAATAAGGCTAAGCATTACAAACTAGTAAATGGTGTCAGCGCTACGCAGTTTGCGCCAAATAGGAACATAAAGAGAAAAGAAGCGCTAGTAATGTTGTATAGGATATACAAAAATTACGAAAAAGCAAAATATAAAGTTACGAGTCCTGAACAAGTAAAAGATTTTAAGGCTTCTGACGATTACAAAAATTTGGAATCTTGGGCAAAAGACGCAGTTTTATATTTTGTAGGTGCAGGTATATTTAAAGGTTATGGTAATGGTAAATACGGTTTAAATGATAAAATAAACAATGAGCAAGCTCTTGTTTTATCAACTAGATATGTTGATTATTTACGTGCTTTGCCAGGAGCTACAGCTTCTGCTATAAAGAAAGAACCAGCAACGAATAATTCTCAAGTTAATAAACCAAAACCTAGTAATTCTCAAGGCGAAATCGCACAAGCTGGTAATCCTACAGCTAGTAAGCCTGGACAAAGAATGTATAATGGCGTAGCGTTTTCACAGTCTGAGTATAACGAGATGATGGATTATCTTGACTTTGTTAGAAATCATCCAATAAAGAATGATTACAAGGTTTACTCAACAATGCCATCACAAAGTGGAGCAAATGGCCAAGTTGGTGTTTTAAATAATGATACTAGAACTGATTTTCTTAATAGTATAAATAGATTCAGAAAGGCTGCAAAAGTACCATTAGTTCAGTTGAATGAAAAATTGATGGGCGATGCTCAGCATTGTGCTTACTTGATGAAGGTTACAAATCAGTATAGCCACTATTTAAAAAGAAAAGGTGCGGATGCTAATCTACATGCAAGAGGTGCAGATGCCGCATTAAAATCTAATATAGGATATAATACAAGTACATATGCAAATGTTTATTGGTTTGTTGAGTCATGTACGATGGATAACACTACTAAAAACATACCTAAGTTAGGTCACAGAAGATGGAATATTAATCCTAATATGAAATACACTGGTATTGGAGTTGCGAAACCTTATTTTGCTCAATATGCTTTCGATACTAGTAGGTCACCACAAGTTTCACCTGACTTTGTTGCTTATCCATCAAAGGGAGCTTTCCCTTATGAATTGTTAAAGGATGCACCTTGGTCAATAGAATTAGGTATACCATATTCAGGTGGGGAGAAGAAATATAAGATAAATCCTGCTAAGACTCTTAAGGTAACATTAACTAGACTTAGCGATAATAGACAAGAAGTGTTTGCTCAAAAGGCTAGTGCTTATACTGGAGGAAAGTTCTTTAATGTAAATGAAGAAGGTTTTGGATATGGAAATGCGATAATATTTAAGCCGACTATGACAATTAGAGCTCTTGAGAGATATAGAGTTAGAGTAGATAATATATTAGATGCTACTAAAAATAGAGAAACATTTATAGAATATGAAGTAATATTCTTTTAGAGTTAGTAAAAAAACAGTTCTATGAGCTGTTTTTTTATTTGTCTATTTTTTGTTTTTTTGTACTTCTTATCTTCTTGTTTTAATATTTTACATGAAAAAGTCTTGAGGAATATTAAAAATACGCGTTTTTATCGAATATTCCCTTGTTTTTTTATAAAAGTATGATATTATTTGAATGATAATCGATATCTTTTAGCTTTTTTAAGATTCGAAATAAAGACTTGAAAAGTTTTGACAATATAGAGGGAAATTTTTTTAATTAGATAGATTTATTTGTATTATACAGTGAATAATCTCTTGAGGGCAAGTTAAAACTTTATAGATTCTTTATTGAGTTTTGTGATAGTTGTTTAATTATCTAGTATTTCTAAAAGATTGAATTAATTTCTAATTTTCAAAATTAATTGTGAGGAGAAGAATGAAAAGAAATTTGTTAACATATATTTTAATATTATTATTTTTTGTATTTTCATATGGAAATGTAAATGCAAGCGAGACTTATGATGTAAAGGTTGAGCTTTGGAATGCTTATGAGGAAACCCTATCAATGGGAAATGGTGGTTTAGAATCCAAGGCTAAATTAATACTTGATGGTGATGATGCTAGGCTTAGACTTAAAATGAAGGCGCTTGATATTATGGGTTCAAAGGGCTTTTTGGGTGAACTTGTTGTTGAAGGTAAGGTGGCTAAGGTGCTTTCAACTTTTGATGATATTGATACTTATAACGACCCAAACACTGGCATTGATGAAAAAATGAAGGGTAAAAAATATCCAAAAACCTTAGAATTTCCAGTAAACCTTGATAAAGACATTATGGACTGTAGTGTCTATGTTCCAGTAATGGGAGAAATGGGCGTAGGTGTTCAAAAGGCAAGGATAAAAATTTATTATCCTAATAATGTGGGTGAGGCCGAGGAAAAAAGTCAAGAAAAGACTGAGCCTACGACAGAACTTGTTACAACTGAAACGAATGTGGATGAAAATGCTCAAGGGGATGTTAAAGAAGAAGCTTATTTCAGAGTTCCTGTTTCTTTGCTGCATTCAGTTGAAGATAAACTTTCTATGGGAAATGGTTCTATAGAGGGTGTTGCAGATATGCATTTTAAAAATGGAAAATATACTATATATTTAGCTTCGTCAAAAATGGAGTTTTCGGGCATCACTGCTTCCATGATAAATATGTATTATGATAATGGTAAAGAGTATAAAAAAGCTAAGGCATATGCTTATGATATGAAGGTCAAAGGCTATGATGAACTTAGACCAGAGATTTTTTCTTTTCCACTTAATAATGAAAAAGAGATTATAAATGTTATGATAGACCCTAAGGTTGAGGCTATGGGTGATGACCCTATAAAAGCAAGGCTTAAGGTCGACTTTTTGAATAAAGAAGAGATAAAAAGAGATGATGCTAAGTTAATACTTAGGGCTGAATCAGGAAGTGCAGAGAAAGCTTTTAATGCGAAGGCAGAAAGAACAGTTAAAGATAAAGGTTTTGTGCTTGAAGTTCCAGCAGGTTCATTTGAGAAAAATTACACTTTTTATGCAAATGAAATAAGGGGTGAAAGAGCTGATTTTTTTAGAGATATAGTTCTTAAAAAAGGCGGTTTAGATATTGTTAGGGTCTATTCCTTAGAGGTTCTCGGAGACCTTAACACAATTACTTATGACATGAAAAGACCTATAAATAGTTCAAGGGAGCATTTTCAGCCTAAGAAGGAATTAAAAATAAGTATTCCGATTAATGAAAAGATAGCCTTGTCTAGAAAAAGTTTAGAGTTGATGGCTATGATTCTTGATGGAGATACTTATAAGCCTGAAAAAATAGAGTATGAAATTGATGGTGGGTATCTTAGGTTCACATATGATAAATTGGGCGAGTTTTTAATTCATTATACAAATGATTCTAGTGCAGAACTTACAAAAAACAATTCTGAACCTAGCGATAAAAAAGAAATAAAGGTAAGTAATGAATCTGCTTCTAGTAAAACTTCTGTGATTGTTACTGGTGATAAAATTGTAGAAAAAGAAAGTCCAGAACTTATCTTCTTTTTCATATTTATTATGGCGGTTCTTCTAGTGCTTGGTATTTATTTTAGCATTAAATATTATAGAATACTGATTAAAGAACTTGCTTATGGGGAGCAGATTAAGATAGAGTTGATAAAAAAATACGAAAAAGGGGGGCGTAAGTAATGAAGAAAAAATTATTGATATTAAGTGTAGTTGTATTTTCCCTCTTTTTATTAACAAAGCAAGCTTATGCTTATGAGCTTCAAAGTGCTAAGGCGCGTGCACATTACGAGCATCCAGAACTAAAAATAATAGAAGATGCTGGTAATAACATGGCTATTGGTCAAGGAATGACAGAGAATGTTTTGCACAATATGGCTTTGTTTGAAGAGATTGATGGTATCTTATATTTAGGTCTTAGATTTAATCTTGCAAAGGATATAAAGGATGTCAATTTCGCTGTTCAAAATCGTGGGGAAAAAGACTTTATTGAGTTAGATTATGAAGTCGTTAGTGAAGATGAAGAAGTTAGAGATTTTAGGATGGTTGTTCCGGCAAAAGATGTTATTCTTAGGGCTGAGGCATTTATAGAAGCAATGGGTCGTCCAGTTATTTTTTACATAGATTTTAGCGATTTTGTAAAAGGAAATACTGACTTTGCCTTGCTTGGAGAAAATGGTGAAAGTGCTTTAAAAGCTGAATTAGATTTAAGTAAAAAAGTTGAGATAAGGGATGTAAATGAAATGGCTAAGTCTAGTGGACTTGGATATAGTCATGGGCTTTTGATGAAAGGTTCACCTGAACTTACAAGGATATATGGAAAAGAAGAAGGTGGCAAGATTGGGCATAATTTTCCTGATGAAAAACCAGTGGAAGTTAAGACTAAACTTGGACCATTTAGCAGAGCTATAATAAATGGTTTTGTAATGTTCTTCGTGTTTATTACGGTCTTGTCTTTGGCGACTGCCCTTGTATTTTATCTTCTTACTAAGAGGATTAAGGAGATAAATGAGGCTAGAGAGGAGGCTTTATATAATGAAGAATAGATTTAAAATTATTGTGTTTGTTGTTTTAATATCTTTGTTTCTAGTTTCTTGTGTGGATCAGTCAGTAGGAGAAAAGGGACAAAAAAACAATGGGAACTTAAAGGTTATAGCTTGTAGTGTTTCTACGGCTGAAATACTTGATAAATTGGGGGTTGACCTTATTGGTGTACCTCATTCTGATGTGGATGCAATACCTAAGAGGTATCAGAATTTACCTGAGGTAGGTAGTGCTATGTCTCCAGATATGGAGATTATAGAAAGTCTTTATCCAGACTATGCCTTTGCACCAGTTAGTATAATTTCAGACCTTATGCCCAAGTTTGAAGCAGCAGGAATAAATTATGGTTTTCTTAACTTAAACAATGTAGATGGTATGTATAAGAGTATTGCTGACCTTGGTGCTTTGCTAAATAAAGAAAATGAAGCTAAGGTTTTGATAGACGATTACGAAAAATTTATGAAAGAATTTAAGGAAAGAATAAAGGGTAAACAGAGTAAAAGAGTTCTTATTCTTATGGGTCTACCTGGTTCTTATGTTATAGCGACTGAAAATTCATATGCGGGTTCCCTTGCCGAAATGGCAGGATGTGAAAATGTTTATGTAGGTAGTGACCAACAATTTTTAACTGTAAATACTGAAGATATTTTGAGTAAAGAGCCAGATATAATATTTAGGACTGCTCACGCAATGCCTGATGATGTTATGGAAATGTTCAAAGAGGACTTTGAGAAAAATGATATATGGAAGCATTTTGATGCAGTGGCAAAGGGCAAGGTTTATGATTTAGATCATAATAAGTTTGGTATGTCTGCTAACTTTAATTATAAAGATGCCTTAAAGGACTTGGAGGAAATCTTATATGAGTAGTAGAAAAAAGAAGAAGATAATAATTAGTTTTATTATAACTATATTAGTGCTTTTGTTTTTGATTGTTTATTCAATGACGACTGGTACTGTAAAGATTGGTTTCGGACAGTTATTTAGAGGTTTGTTTGTAGAGTATGATAGAAATGTTGCGGTAGTTTATGACCTCAGATTTCCGAGGATTTTTGTAGCCTTGCTTGCTGGTGCTGCTCTTGCGGTTTCAGGAACGATGTTACAAGCGGTGATGAGAAATCCTATGACTGATCCAGGTATTATTGGGATATCCTCATCAGCATCTTTGGTAGGTTTTATAGTAATAGCGTTTTTACCAAAATATTATTACTTGTCACCGTTATTCAGTATTTTTGGTGGGCTTTTCGCTTATTTCCTAATTTATACACTCGCTTGGGATGGGGGAGTAAGACCTGTTAGGCTTATCTTAGTTGGTGTTGCGCTCAATATGACTTTTCTTGGTATATCGCAAGGGCTCAGGTCTATGATGGGCGGAAATTTGAGTCAAACACAGTCTATCATAGAGGGAAATGTTGCTCAAAAAACTTGGGGAGATGCTAAGTTACTACTTATTTATGTGGGAGTATTTTTGATAATAGCTATGTTTACAAGTAAGGCTTGTAATCTTTTGACCTTGGAAGATAAGATGGCTAGGTCGCTAGGTGTAAATGTAGATAGAAACAGGTTTTTGATAGCCTTGATAGGGATAATATTAGCTTCTATCAGCACTGCTGTTGTTGGTGTTATTGGATTTATTGGACTTTTAGTTCCGCATATTGGAAGGTTATTAGTTACGAGTGACCACAAATATCTTCTTCCGTTTTCCTTGCTACTAGGTTCGACTATTTTATTATTGTCAGATACTTTAGGCAGGGTTATAGCTTATCCTTATGAAATACAAGCTTCAATTATAATGGCTATTATAGGTGGACCTTTCTTTATATTATTACTTAAGGCGGGAGGTAAGGATTATGGAAATTAAACATCTTTCATTTGCTTATGATAAGAAAAAAATATTAAATAATGTAAACCTCAAGTTTAAGCGTGGAGCTGTAACGACTCTTATGGGAGCTAATGGTTGTGGTAAGTCTACCTTGTTAAATTTGTGTTCTAGAAATTTGAAATTGCACAGGGGAAAGATTTTGCTTAATGGTAAGGATATTGAGAAATATAAAGGCAAGGAATTTGCTAGGGAAGTTGGTATGGTTTATCAGCAAAATAGAGTGCTCGGAGATATTACAGTAAAGACTTTGGTATCCTATGGTAGAACGCCTTATTTAAAACCTTTACAGAAGTATTCTCAGGAAGATATTAAATGTATTGAAGAAGCGATTAAGATGACAGGGCTTGATGGACTTGAAGACAGAGAGCTTGCCAAACTTTCGGGTGGTCAAAGACAGAGGGTGTTTATTGCCATGGCTCTGGCAGGAAAGAGCAAGATACTTTTATTAGATGAGCCGACCACATACCTTGACATTAGATATCAATTAGATATACTATCCTTAGTTAGAAAGATAAATAAGGATTTGGGAATAACTATAGTAATGGTTTTACACGATATAATGCAAGCGATTAATTATTCTGATGAGGTAATAGGTTTGTCGAATGGGAGTGTCGCTTTTCAAGGTAAGCCAGAAGAAGTTTTAAATGATAGGGTTCTAAGTGACCTTTATGGTACAGAGTTGATAGTTGATACGGTTAGAGATACTACAGTTGTACTTGCAAAAGAAAGTATAAGGTGAGGAGAATCGAACCACTACCGGTTTATTCATGCCAATTTTCGCGTATGCTCCCCTAAAGTGCTCGCCAATACTACCGGCATTGTCTGTGCCCTCTGAGGGAAGCCTACACAAAAATTTGCTATGAATTGGTCAAGTAGTTTTGCTAACGCAAAACCCATAAGCTAACGCTTATGTCCATATTTCTTTGTGGTACTAGCTGTTACCATCTGTCATGTAACATATTTCGAGGGATTTTTCGTCTTTTTCGACGATGGCAGGCTGGTTGCCTTTCAAGGAGAAAACGTGGAAAAGCACCGAAATATGTAATGACAGACGGCAGGGGTTCGGCTCCCCTCACCTTAAAATAGTTCAGAGAAATCTGAATATAATAAATCAATATAAAAGGAGACCAACTATGAAAAGTCAATAGAAAAATAAGAATTTTTAGGAAAAATATTTGACTAAAAAAGAGTATGAAAAATAGAGCATAAAAAATG
>PDWI01006196.1_pt1 | contig 15132 bp, 7 predicted proteins | sample 1430891 | NCBI WGS metagenome assembly PDWI01 (sample SAMN01162508, study PRJNA174530) | Oral metagenome, whole genome shotgun sequencing project. | biome: Marine environment; feature: Marine mammal; material: Swab sample of the gingival sulcus; isolation source: swab sample of gingival sulcus... | reverse complement strand
AGAGTGCTAACTACTGGAAAAACTCTATTGGTATGAATAGAGGTATCAAAAAGCTACACGTATTAGACAGAAAGAGAGAAGAAGAAGCTCGTTTCCAAAAGTGGGCTGACGCAGAGCCAAGCCGTAAGGCAATCTATGGTAATGTACTTGCTGATATGAAAAAGGCTTATGCTGAGTCTGGAGACGCTTCTCGTCAGCTAACTTACCTCTTTGAAGGTCTATATAGTGGTATCGAAGTTGTTCAGCTTGGTAACCTTGCTTACGCTCTAGCCTTTGCTCAGGACGGAAAAGCTATCACAAAGACTAAAGAAGACCTAAATAAAATCTATAAGGACTACCTTCCAGAGATGGATAGAAAGGTGTTGCCTGTCGTACTCAACATCTTGAAGAAGAACTTGTCTAAGGAATTGGTAGAAGTTATCTTTAATGAAGTAGGAGGTAATAGTCAAGAAGCTATCAACAACTACGTAAATAATATCTTTGACAACAGTATCATCGTTGATCAAGCTAGACTTTATGCTGCTGCAGAAGAGGGTACTCTTGCCTCAGCTCTTGAGGCTGACCCTGCTGTGAGCTTGCTTCGTGCATTCTTTGTAGCTTATCGTCAGCTAGCTGGTGCAACAGAGGTTGCTGAAGTGAAGATCAACAAGGGTAATCGCTTGTACTTCGCAGGCCGTCAGCTACAAGATCCAGCTCGTCTAATGCCAAGTGATGCTAACTTCACTATGCGTATGAGCTATGGTAAGGTAGGCGGTTACGAGCCACAAGACGGAGCTTACTATCATCACTTCACAACATCTAAGGGGCTACTACAAAAGTATGTACCTAAGGATACAGAGTTTGACTTGAAGCCTGACTTCCTAAACCTTATTAAGAAAGGCGACTTTGGTCAATGGGCTGATAAGGACGGACAACTGCACATTGCTTTCCTTTCTAATAATGACATCACTGGCGGTAACTCAGGTAGCCCTGTCTTTGACAAGAATGGTTGCTTGATTGGGCTTGCTTTTGACGGCAACTGGGAAGCTATGAGCGGAGATATTGAGTTCGAACCAGAATTGCAACGTACAATCTCTGTAGATATCCGTTATGTACTATTCGTTATAGACAAATGGGGTAAATGCCCACGTTTGATTGAGGAACTTAAGTTCTACGAAGGTAGCAACGACAAGAGCCTTTGGCAAAAGTTCGTAGATTTATTCTAGAGAACTGTCTATTATAATATTAATATGGGGTATGCTTTTGCGAGCATACCCCATATTTGTTCCTATAAAATACTTATATTTGTCCTAGATATAGAAATCATTAAATAATAAAACTGATGAATATTAAAAAGTTAAGTTTGAAACTTATCCTAAGTTTCCTATTATTAAGCCTAACGCTCAACCTTTGGGGACAGAATATAGGCAAACAAATTCCATTAGAGAAGTGGCATTATCGTGAGGCAAAGACTTCTGAGTGGCGTTCGTGCAAAGTACCTTCTATGGTACAGGAGAATTTGATTAATGACGGCTTATTGCCTGATCCATTCTACCGAGACAACGAAGAGAAAGTACAGTGGGTGGACAAGAAAGACTGGGTCTATAGTTGCGAATTCAACTTCAATGATAACATTTCGTCTGACAAACCTTATTTCTTAGAGTTTGATGGCTTAGATACTTACTGTCGCATTGTTCTCAATGGGGAGATATTGGCTGAAACAGACAATATGTTCCGCTTATATAAGTTCAATGTAAATCCGTATCTTAGACAAGGGAAGAATATTCTAGACTTAGTTTTTCATTCGCCTTTGAAAAAAGCTAAACCTTTGTATGACGCTAATGGCTTCAACTATCCTGCTGACAACGACCACGCAGAAGAGCATATGAGCCCTTTCACTCGCAAAGCTCCATATAACTACGGCTGGGACTGGGGTATGAGGTTGCTTTCTATGGGTGTGTGGAGAGATATTCGCCTCTGTCAGTATGATAAAGTGAAAATTGAAAATATCCTTGTTTACACTAAGGAGATTAAGTGGCAAGGCAATGAAGCTAAGTCAGCAATGCTCAACATCAGACCTGAATTAACTACTTTCAAAGATGGTAACTATAAGTATGTTCTAGAAGTTTCATCGCCTATCTCAAACAAAACATATCGTTACACTATCCCTCAATCTCGTATCAATGACTTTAGTATCAAGATTAATAAGCCTGCTCTTTGGTGGACTCGTGAATGGGGTAAAGCTAATTTATATAAATTGAACTTGATCGTCCTAGATGAGGCAAACAAAAAACTTGCTTCAAAGTCATTGAACTATGGTATCAGAGAATTAAAGTTTGTAAATGAGTTTGACGAAGTCGGTAAGTCTTTTTACTTTGTCCTCAATAAGCGTCCAATCTTCATCAAGGGGGCTAACTATATCCCTGGAGAACAAATCTTAACGCTTCGCACAAGAGAGAAGTTAGAGCGATTATTTGAAGATGCTAAGTTTGCTAACTTTAATATGCTACGTATTTGGGGTGGTGGTGTCTATGAGAGTGATGAGTTCTATGATTTAGCAGATGAGAATGGTATTCTTATTTGGCAAGACTTTATGTTTGCTTGCACGCCTTATCCCGATAGCCCTGAGTTTTTGGCTAACGTAGAGGCTGAAGCGAGAGACCAAGTTAAACGTATTCAGAATCATCCGTGTATTGCCCTTTGGTGTGGTAACAACGAAATTAAGGAAGGACTTTACTATTGGGGTTGGCAGAAACGCTTCAAGATTGCAGATTATGACAAGATGTTGAATGCTTATAAGCCTTTATTCCAAGAGCTATTGCCTAAGGTTGTGAGCGAACTAGCTCAGCAATCATATATCCACGGCTCGCCTATTGAGTCTAACTGGGGTAATAAGGAGAGCTATGCCTACAGCGATAACCACTATTGGGGCTTGTGGTATGGTCGTGAAGACTTTGATACTTTTGAGCATAAGCCATTACGTTTTGTCAGTGAGTACGGCTTCCAAGCATTCCCAACGATGAAGTCTATCTTGCATTTTGCCCCTAAGGCTGAAGACCTGAATTTGGATAGCAAAGTGATGAAGACGCACCAAAAAGCAAGTACGGGTAATGGACTTATCAAAACATATATTGAGAAAAACTATGTCTTACCGAAGGAGTTTCACGGTTTAGTCTATCTTAATAACGTCGTGCAGATGGAGGGTATGGAACAAGTGATGCGTATCTTGAGAATGAAACGCCCTACTTGTATGGGTTCTATCTACTGGCAGTTCAACGACTCGTGGGCTTCTATCTCGTGGAGTGGTATTGACTATTACCACAATTACAAGGGTTTGCACTATGGAGCTAAGCGTGCTTATGCTCCGATTAACCTAAGTACTTCGGTAAGTTTGGATAAAGATAGCCTAAGAGTTTTTGTCAATAACGACTACCTCAAGGATGAAGAGCTAAGTTTCACGATAAATATCCGTTCTACAGATAATAGCTTTGAGAATATTACACCACAGATGACGGTCAATGTTGGAGCTAATAGCAGTCAGCTAGTCGCAACGATGGACAACTTGCACAAGAAACTTGATGATGATAAGAAGTTTGTCGTGGTGGATTTATATCAAGCAGGAAAACATATTGACCGAATGTGCTACTATCCAAAGAAGATTATGGATATGCACTTGCCAGAACCGAAGTTAGAGAAGATGAGCTATGACTACAACGAAGCCACTAGAGAGCTAAAAGTGAAAATTGTAGCAGGTAATACGCTATTGAAGAACTTGTTCTTGGAAACAGGTGTAGATGATCTTAATCCGATTGACAACTATGTAGATATTCTGCCAAGGGAAGAATATACTTATACGATTAAGAATGTGAGCAAGTCTCAGCTGGAGGTTATTCAGTTTAAGTTCATCGCTGTGAATAATAAGGAAGGCTTCTGCGAAATGTGGCTGAATGAGAAGAAATAGCTCTTTAATCGTTCCAAGTATAAGCTAATATAAAACTTGATAATCGCTTGATTATGTAGTGTTTATTGATAGAAGTCTTTTTAGTTAGCTTATAATTGAATAAAAACTGCCCACCACGGCTCGTGGTTTGAGCTCGCAATTTCAAAATTGCGAGCTCAATTTTTTTTATTTGTAGGACAAACTTCTCAACATTTCAGCTCAAACTTTTTTATTCTCAGCTCAATCTCACGAGGTCGTGAGCCACGACGGGCAAAGAGTGAGGGGCGGTCTTAAATTTCTTATTCTAAGATTTACCTTAATTATAGGTTTGTATAGTAAAATGCAGGAATTTAAGTTGAGTTTATATAGGAACGAACTTCAGTTTGTTTGCTTGCGAATTAGAGTTCGCAAGGTTACAGACTGGATAGACTTAGTACAAAATATTAGGTTGCTTTTTTGTTTTGTCTTTTTGAGGCTTTAGCAAATGTATGAAATGAAAAATGCTTATCTTTGTTATATTAAAATGGTTAGAAAATGAACAGCTTAAAGTTATTAAGATTATCCATACTATATATAGCCCTCTCGGGAGGTGTGAAGCTTTCGGCTCAAACAAAGCCTTTAGTCATCAAAGACTACAAAAATGCTGACATCTCTTTCGTCGGTGCTAATCATCAAGATGTTTTTGCTCAGTTAGATTTCTCTGAGGCAAAAGAAGACCTTGAATATCGTAAGTTACTCAATAAAATCTATACAGAGAATAGAGTAAGTTGGGATGAAGTCTATCAGTTCCTAGAGGAATATCCAACAAATTTGAATAGAGAGAAACTAAAGTTAATGGTTCTCTTATATAGATTGAAGTTTACGGGCGGAGTAGATGACTTAGCTGACTTTGAAGCTTTGGACTTGCGTCAGTTAGATGAGTTTGATTATTGCAAGGTCAAGGTTGTCAAAGCTCACCTATTATATAGAGATGGGGAGATAGAGGGTGCGAAGCAAGAACTCAAAGATGCTCTAGATGATGATAATTATTGGTCTCGTCGTGCGATGTTGTTCCTCGCTGAGATTGATTTGAAACAAGGTTTGCTAGACAAGACTCGTGAGGTGCTGGACTTCCTCTCGCAAGAGATTAAGGATAATAAGGAGGGTTTGCTGGAGCGTTTGGTCTTGTTGCAGAGTCTGCTCCGATTTAAGACACAAAGCCTCTCCGAAGCCATACATTTTGCTCAAAAGCATAGTCAGATTTATCCCAGTTTGAATGATGACGGGGATTTTATGGGGGTACTGGGACAAGCTTATTATCATCTTAATGACCTTAATAATACAGAGTATTATCTTGAGCGAAAGCTGGATAAATTTGGTTGGCTCTCAGATGAAGAGGCTTTGGTGCTTGCATCGTCGTACTACAAGCGAGCTAAGTATGCTTTGATTGAAGATATTTTGCTGAAGCCTAGTGAGGGGGCGAGCGAGCTGGCTGGCAAGTCGGCTTATATCTTGGCAAATGCTTACCTTTTGCAGAATAAAAGGGAGCTAGCTCAGCAGTATTATCAGAGAGTAAAAGACAATGAAGCGGTAGAGTCTAGCCTAAAAGAAGGGGCATTGTATCAGTTGATTTTGCTCAATAAGGGCGAAGACTTGGACGTCTTCGGTAAGAGCTTGAGCTATATTGAAGAATTTTTGAAAAGTTATCCTCATTCGCCACGACAAGCAGAGGTGAAGTCTTTGCTAAATGACTACATCCTCAAGAGTAAGGATTATGAAAAGAGTTTGCAGCTAATCAATGAACTTGAGCGAAAAGGCTTGAACTTAAACAATCTTAAACAAGAGGTGCTGTATCGCCTTGTGATGACTACTGATCAGCAAGACCCATTGTATTTAAGTTACCTTAATGAGGCTATTCGCTTGGGGCAATCAACGGAGCATTACCGAAGTCTGCTTCTGTACCGAGGCGAATATGAGATGAATAAAGGCGACTATCAGAAGGCTGAGATTGACCTTCGTCATACGATGTGCTTGCCATTTAAGAAGACTAAGGAAGAGCCTTCGGATATGGTGCAGTATCTCTATGCTTATGTCTTGTACAATCAAGATATGTATGAGGCTAGCTATAAGGTTTTTGAGAAGTTCGTTGCAGAAAGTAGAGATGATGATTACTATGCCGATGCTCTGTGTCGTATGGGGGATTGTTTGAGTAATAAATCAGGTAAGTCAAAGGAGCGACTAGATCTATATAAAAAGGCTTATCAGATGAGTGAGCGTTCGGCAGAGCAAAGCTTGTATCGTATCGCTCAGATCTATGATCAGAATGCTCTTTACCAAGAAGAAATACAGGTGGTAGATAGATTCTTGGAGCGTTACGAGAGTAGCCCTTATGCTCCAGAAATGATGTATGCCAAAGGTCGTAGTTACCTTGTGGGGCTGAAGGATAGCAAAGGGGCAGAAGCCGTGTATCAAGATTTGGTAAAGAAGTATCCTAATAGTGCTTATGCTAGTCTATCTCTGCTAGAGCTGGCGATGAGCCAAAGTAATAGAGGCGAAGATGATAAGGCGATAGAGACTTATCAGTATTTGATAAAGAATTATCCCAATAGCAAGGAGCTGGAGCTGGCATTGACTGATCTCAAGGCTATCTATCAAGACCAAAATCGTATGGACGTCTATCGTGAGTATGTCTCTAGCTTGCCTAATAAAGTGAGGGGGAATGAGAGTCTGTCAGAATTGAGGCTTAGTTTTTTGTCTTTGCAGAGCCGACACAAACGAGGCGAAGATATTTATGATGAATTAAAGCGATTTGTCCAAACTCACAAGGAAACAACAGAGGGTGTGGAGGCTCAATTGCTATTGACTCAAATCTTGGAAGAGAAAAATGAAGCTAAAGATAAGGTGCTAGATGCTTATAATAGTTTGCAACTAGATAGGCTTAGTCAAGAAGAATTACTCTTTGTGAATAATAAGCGATTAGCTCTATATCAGAACTTAGGAGATAAGGCGGGAGCATTGAAGGTTAGTGAAGAATTGTATCAAGCCTCTAAAGGTAATACTGATCAAGCTCTAGCTGTGGGCTTGAGCTTGATAGATTTGGCTCTAGAGCAAGAAGAAACTGAACTTGCTCAAAGAGTAATTGATGAACTCTTGACTAATCAGAATAATAGTGAAGATGTTAAGTCTAAGCTTTTGTTGAAAAAGGGTTCTCTGCTCCAGCAACAGAATAAGCCAAAGGAAGCTATTGCGATTTATACAGAGATGCAGAAGCTGTCTGATAGCTCAGAGCGTGCCGAAGCTTTGGTGAGAAAGGCGTTGCTACTCGTCAAAGAGAGGGAAGTGCTACAAGCCAAAGAGCTGTTGGAGGACTTTATCAAGGCAGGTAGCAGTCAGACTTATTGGCTAGCAAGAGCATTTATTACATTATCTGATGTACATTATATAATAGGTGAAGACAGAAAGTCAGAGCAGTATCTGCAAAGTCTTAAAGCGAATTACCCTGGAGATGAGCAGGACATTAAGAATATGATTGAGGAACGTTTGAATAGAAAAAAGTATGAGAAGGAAGCCGTTAAGAATAGCAAGAATTAGTCCGTTATTAGCTGTACTATTTTTATTTTGTGGAGCGAGGGAGCTGAAAGCTCAAAGCACTGCAGATACATTATCACGTTCGCTCAAGGTAATGACGACGACAAGGTATGAGATGACGAAACTCAAGGCTATTCCTTTGGAGAAGAAGCTTGCGAACTATCAGTCGCAAGCAAATCCAGTGAGCTATAAAAAGGAGAAATTGCCAGCTTTAGATCCTAATGTGATGCTTCAGAATCGCTGTCTGTCGCCTTTGACTGATGTATTCCTCAAGACGGACGAGAGCCTAGGTAAGGTTTCGCTAGGTCTTGGCTTGATGTATAATGGCGAAGTGTCGGCTTATATAAGACCTGTTAATATGAATAATAGCTTCTGGGATGTCTATCTTGGAGCGAATGCTTACCATTATAATGTAGATAAGCTATGGGCAAAAGTACCTATTTATAACTATGGGCTTAAATTGGGTACTTCAGCTTTTGTGGGTAATTCGGATACAAGTATCGAAACGCAGTTAGACTATAGCTTTAATAGGTTCAATAGTCATAATTATTATTGGTTGCCTAATTGCTTGGATACGAGTAATCCACGTGATATAGCTAGCGAGAAAGGTTATGCAAACTTATTTAATTGGAAGACGACGATTAAGTCTCGTGGCGATTGGGATAATAAGGTTTATGCTTGGTCTATAAATCCGAAGTTAAGCTATGCAAATACGGCTAACTTGTATGAGTTTTTAGCTGAAGCCTCGGGCGATTATACTTATGAGTACGGCGATGATGAGGCTGTTGCTGTGAGCTACCTCGGTGGAGGTCAGTTTGCCCGTGCTGAGGGAGGTCAGTACTTTATCAACTTTGCTCCTGAATGGAAGCGAAGAGGCGAATGGAATGATTTGACTTGGAGCTTGGGGCTTGGTCTTGGTGTGGCATCGCAGTCAAGAGATTATTTCTTCTCTTATCCTAAGCTTTCGTTACAAGCAGTTTATAAAAATGATTATGCTTTGAATTTGGCTATTGATGGTACGACTTATAGGGGAGGCTTAGCAGAGATTTTGTCTGACTTGCCAGCCTTAGATATGGCGAATAGTCCTATGCTAACTTCAGCTCCTCTGAGAGCAAAGCTGGAATTGTCTGCAATTATGCTGGGTAATCTCAAGTTATCTCTCGCTACAAAGGCTGAAATCTTGCATAATGTGAATAATTTTGTCGCTGTTTATCGTGAAGAAATGTCAAATAATTCCTTCGGATTGTTAAAATATAGGACAAAAAACTATGATATATATCATATTTCGCCATCTATTAGCTTAGACTATCATCATAGGTCTTCTTTTCAACTATTAGTAGAGGGGGCGTATCATTATTGGTCAAGTAAGGAGCTGGAAAATCTTAGTCAAAAGCCTAGATTCGTGTTGAGTACTCAGCTTAATTATTTCATTAATAGAAATTTATTCTTATCTTTGGGGTATGGACTTCAAGCAATGCGTCATTTCAATCTAAGTATTGGAGGTGTAGATACGGCTGTGAAAATGAAAGATTTTCATCTTTTTCAGTTGAAAGCAAGCTCAATTCTTAGCAAACATTGGAGTGTGAGTGCAAGAGCTAGTTGGCAACCTTTGGGAGAGAGGTTTTTTGGTTACTTAGAACCAAATGCAAGAGCAGTATTCTCAGTAGATTATAAGTTCTAATGACTAGAAATGTTTGATCCTTTAGTGATTATTAAAAATTATTATCAAGAGGGTAGCGAGGCTTATAAGATACTCATAGAGCATAGCAAAGACGTTGGGCAGAAAGCTTTGGCTATTGCCGAGCGGAAGCCAGAGCTGAAGATAGATAAAGAGTTTGTATATAACTCAGCCTTGTTGCATGATATAGGCATCTTTATGACCTATGCTCCGTCCATAGCTTGCTATGGAGAGGAGAAATATATTAGGCATGGTTATCTTGGTGCTGAACTGATGAGACGTTTGGGCTATCCTGAGTATGCTTTCGTCTGTGAGAGGCACACGGGTTCAGGCTTGACAATGTCCGAGATTAGAAGTCAAGGTATTGATTTACCAGACGGAGTTTATTTACCTCAGAGTATTGAGGAGAAGTTAATTTGTTATGCTGATAAGTTTTTCTCCAAAAGTAAGCTAGGCGAAGAGAAGTCTTTAGATAAGGTCTTTCGTTCGATGGCTAAGTTTGGAGCAGAGCCATTAAGAAGGTTTGAAGAGCTACATCAGATATTTAAGTAATATATATAAGGAATACAACTACAAACATAAATAATTATAATGAAGAAAGGAAAGTTAACACCTATTGTCGTATTTGTGATAGCCATCTCTTTGGCTTTATCACCGATTTCATCTTGTCTTAGTCCTGAGCCTCGTTCTGCAGAACCTGAGGTGATCAATGTTGATGACCAAGATAGTGATAAGAAGGTTACTACAGAAGAGGAAAATAAGGATAAGAAAGATAAAAATGAGGAGACTGACGAGGAGGCAGAACGCAAAAAAGAATTAGAAGAGAAGGAGAAGAAAAAGAAAGAAGAGGAGGAAAAGCGTAAAAAAGAAGAAGAGGACAAGGATAAGAAGGATAAAGAAGACGCCGACAAAAAGAAAAAGGAAGAAGAGGATAAAAAGAAAGAAGACGACAAGAAGGCGGACGAAGATAAAAAGAAAGAAGAGGCTGACAAAAAGAAGGAAGAAGCCGATAAGAAGAAAAAAGAAGAAGAGGACGCTAAGCGTAAGAAAGAGCTAGATGACAAGAAAAAAGCAGAGGAAGAAGCTGCTAAGAAAGAACGTGAAGCTCAAGAAAAACGTAAAAAAGAGATAGAGGAAAAGCGTAAGAAGGAAGAAGCTGATCGCAAAAAAGCTGATGAAGCTGATGAGGAAGACAAAATTCCTGAAGTAGTGGACTTAGATGCTATAGATGAAGACTTAGACTTACCTGAAGTTCCTACAAAAAAGAAAAGAAAAAGAGGAACTATTGATGTCGGTGAGACTGTAGAGATTACGCCTAAGCCAGATCCAGACGAAGAACGTCGTAAGAAAGAAGAGGAAGAGAAGCGTAAGAAAGAAGACGCAGACAAAAAGAAGAGAGAGGAAGATAAGAAGAAGGAAGAGGATAAGAAGAGAAAGGAGGATAAAAAGAAAGAAGAGGACAAGCGTAAGGAGGACAAGAAGAGAGAAGAAGATAAGAAAAGAGAGGAGGATAAGAAGAGAGAGGAAGATAAACGCAGAGAAGACGCTGATCGTAAGAAAAAGGAAGAGGAGGAAAAGCGTAAAAAAGAAGCTGACGAAAAACGTAAGCGAGAAGAGGCTGAGAAGCGTAGAAAAGATGCTGAGGAGGCCGAAGCTCGTCGCAAGAGACAAGATGCCGAAAGAAAGGAGGCTGAGAAGCGTAAGAAGGAAGAAGAAGAGCGTCGTAAGAGACAAGAGGAGGAGCGTAAGGAAGCTGAACGTCGTCGTAAGAGACAAGAAGAGGAGGCAGAGCGTCGTAGAAGAGAAGAAGCTGAACGTCGCAAAAGAGAGGAAGAACAGAATGGAATGACTAAAGCTAATATCAAAACTGCGACAAGAGGTAACTCTATTGCTATTGCGATGAAGTTTACTGGACAAAAATGTCCTCCTTGTGGTCAAGTTGCAGGTATTTGGGATAGAGCTCCAAGAGATTATTCAAATCTAATCGTTGTAAATCTTCATCCATTCACAGGCTATTCTCCTACTAATTGGCCTTGTTATAATAGTCAAGCTGCTAGTTATGCTAATTCTTTTGGAGTAGAAGGTATTCCTACAGTCTTTGCTAATGGTAAAGGAAGTTATTGTGCTTCAAATAATCCAGGTGGTATGAGAGGCTATATGAGTAATTCAGAGCAGATCAGTAGTAAGATTTGGTATAGACGTAATGGTACTAATATTACAGTAAGGGTGAAGTCAACAGATATTAGTTCTGGATACAATAGTCTAAAGGCTGTATTTTGGGTAATTGAAGATGGTATTAGAGGTTATCAAACAAACTATGGTGCCAACTATACTCATAATCACCTATTCCGAGGAGCACCTCTAGGATTGTGGGGCAAATCTTACTCATTAGGTAGTACAAAGGATTTTAATTTCACTATTTCTAATGTAAGTAATATGAATAATGCTCAGATTGTTTATATGTTGATGACTAGTAGTGGACGCGTCGTTCACGTAACGAAGTTTGATATTTAGAGATTAGTTAGTACAAATATCATAGAATGAGGGTGTGTCTTAATGACACACCCTCATTCTATATTAAGTGGAAAGCTTTGACATTCACGGCTTAGCTATGGTATTACTAAGTTTTGAGCTGTTATTTTCGTATCTTTGTTGTAAATAAACATTTAATATTAGCGAATTATAGATGAAAAGAGTTATTAGCTTCCTCCACGAAGCTCTATTTTATGTCAAAGCCTTATTCATTTCTTTAGTGTCAAGCTTCTTGCTAACACTTACTCTACGCTATGGCTTTGATTTCTTGCCAAAAAATATAATTTATGAAGTTGCTTTTACTAAAGATATAAGTGTAGATTATACCATACTCATTCCAATTATATTCTTTATTGTCTTGTCTTTATCTTTTGCAAGGTCATATTATCGGAAGTTATTCACGAGCATTGCTAGAGAGGAGCGTCTGCCAGCCTCTGTACTAACTGGAGCGTGGGTTCTCTATTTTGTAGATACAAGGCTAACAGCTTATACTCTTGTATTGTATCTCATTATTCAAATCATCTCAAAGTATTTTTTATTGTCAAAAGAGGACAGAGCTTCTCAGCCCTCAGCTTGGACTAATCTCAAAGACCTTCCATTATATCAATGGGCTTTGATAGCTCTCTTTTTGCTTGCTGGTATTGGCTTACTGTGGCGTGTCTCTCCGACAATACCTAATAGAGTAGATCGCTATCTCTTGTGTCTTTTGATGCCTCTGTCCTTAGCCTTTTTTCGTCTCAAGTCAGAAACGATTTATTATATGTCAAGGCTAGTTTTTAGTCTGATCCTATTTCTAATCACTGGGCTAATCTTATATATTTTCTGGTTTAGTCTCTTTAATCTGAAGGACATATTAGCTTTTCTTCGCTTCCCATTAGACAAAATGTACATCCACGATGTCTTATTTTTCTTGGATTATTCTTATTGGGTGTACTTTGATTTTCATCCATCGTATGCTTTTCTAATGTCTAGTGTTGCTTTCTTGATTGCCTTGTTCCCTCCAAAGTCTATTAAGAAGCTAGAGCAACGAACATTTAAGTATGAATTAATTTTATTCTTCATACTGATTATTCTATTTCAGCTAGTAACACATCTTCGTTATGGCTTACTATTTATCTGTGCTTTGTTGAGCATTTGTTTTTATGCCAAATACGAAACTTATTGTTTCCAAATCTTGAAGCGATATGCTTGGCTATTGGCTCTTTTGTTTGTGGGCGGTCTAACTTTTGTCTATATTCAGCAAGATATATTCATCGATACTTACCGCTGGACTTTGTATCAAGATACTTGGGCTAAGATAAAAGCTCATTTACCTTTGGGGTTAGGCACTGGGGCTGATAGCAAAATGCTGATTTATCCTCTAGGGCACGCACACAATTTACTCTTGTCAATGATGTTTAACTACGGAATATTGGGTGTGCTATGGGTAATTGTATATTTGTTTTCATTATTGAAAGGGGCTTTGCAAGGCAATAAACCACTGATGTTCTTCTCATTACTGACACTTCCTTTGATGATTATTGATAGCCCTTATGCGACATCTTATTGTATCTATGGTCAGGTGCTAAGTTATTACTTATTCTATTTATTGTATGTTACCAGAGAAGGCAAATAAAGCTCGTGTGCTGATAGATCTTGAGCGTGAGAAATACCCCAAGTCAGGCTTAGGCTATTATTGTCATTGTTTGGAGCGTGGTTTGCGAGAGCTAAATAGTAAGGCTGAGTTATCATATTATAAAGCTTCTGATACACAAGATAAGCAAGTCGTTGCTTATAGTCCGCTTCATCGCTTGCTTAACCCTACGCCACGTCAGTTTGACTTGTTACATATTACGCACCAACATCAGCACTATTTCAAGCGAATACTTAGTCCTAAAAAGATTGTTGTTACGCTACACGATCTTAATTATCTGATTGAACTTGAGGCTAATGCCAAGCAAAAGCGTTTGCATCGTCTTACGAAGTCTATCTTAGCTAAGGCTGATGTGATTGTTTGCATTTCTCACTTTGTGAAACAAAATTTGGAGGCTCAGAGATATCTTTTTCAGCTGAAAGAAAATGTCATCATCCGTGTCATTCATAATGGTATTGAGTTAGATGAAACAAAACAAAATCATTTGCTAAGTTATGAGCTAGAGAGCAAAATCAATACTCCTTACCTTTTATCTATTGGGGTCTTGCAATACAAGAAGCAACAAGAGTTACTCATCGGAATGTTGGGTCATTTGCCAAAAACTTATAAGTTAGTCCTTGTTTATTCTAGCGAACATAGAGAATATCGGGAGAAGCTAGACGCTCTTATCTTAGAATATGGTTTGGGGGAGAGGGTTGTTTTTCTAAAGTCAGTGACTTTGGAGGAGAAGAATGCTTTGTTGCAGAATTGCGAAGCTCTACTACATCCGTCTATTGCGGAGGGCTTTGGTATTCCGCCTGTGGAAGCGATGGCTTATGGTAAGCCTGTCTTTTTGAGTAGGGCAACGAGTTTGCCCGAAGTTGGTGGTAAGGAAGCCTTTTATTTTGATGAGCGAGAGCCGAAAGCTATGGCAGAATATTTTAGAGCATCAATGGAGCAGTACAATGCTGATGAGAATTATCCGCAACGTTTACGGGAATGGGTTCAGAAGTTTGAGTATCGTGCTATGGCAAAGCAGTACTTATTGCTATATGAAGAGTGCTTGATGATCTGATATATCAGAATTTATGTATCTTTATGATATGAAATAATTAAAGACCTAGTAAGTGCTTGCTTATTAGGTCTTTTTGATTTTAATGTTTTTTCAGTACACTACAAACTTCTTGTAAAAGATTTAGATCATTTTGATTGTTTGATTTATTCAAGTGATCTTCTTAGTCTGTATTATAGCTCCTCTGTTATTGTATGTTTAGTATTGGTATCTTAAGAATTTACATTTAAGTTTATTTTCAATTTTTGTTTGTCGTAATTTATCTTCCTTTTTTTGTTTTATGTGATGCTTTTCATCAAATTCAATTGCTAATTTAAGTTCAGGGATATACCAATCTAGTTTATATCCACATACTTCATATTGAGGAATTATTTCATAACCATTAAATAATTTTTCTACAATTTCTTTTCCAAACTCAAATTCAGGTCTAACAAATCGTATAGTCTTAATTTTAGAATTAGGGTATTCTTTTAAGTATATTTCAGTAGCTTTTTGGATTGTTGTTTCGGCTGATTTACTTGAAATAATTAGTTCTAATGTTATTTTTTGATTTCCTTTTTTAAATATACTCTTTCCGTTAGAGGCTTTTGTATTTCTTGAATGCTCACGCCATCGTTCATTTTTCTTAAATTTGGTTATAAGTTCTTGTATTGCTTAAATTCAAGTAATAAATGCAACAAGTTGGGGCTTTAAAAAGATTATTTATTCAGAAGAAAGGGCTTTCGCCCCTTCCACTGAAATGGATAAATTTT
>PDWI01006195.1_pt1 | contig 15135 bp, 10 predicted proteins | sample 1430891 | NCBI WGS metagenome assembly PDWI01 (sample SAMN01162508, study PRJNA174530) | Oral metagenome, whole genome shotgun sequencing project. | biome: Marine environment; feature: Marine mammal; material: Swab sample of the gingival sulcus; isolation source: swab sample of gingival sulcus... | reverse complement strand
GTCTTCGTTGCTAAGGAATTTAATATTACGATAGAAGGTTAAAGCATTTTGATAGTTATCATTATCTGCTAACTTTTTCGTATCAGACATTTGTTGCATAATACCTTTTAGCTTTATTAGTCGCTCTTCGAGTATTTTCCTTAGAACATAATCGGAGTCAAACTCTTGCTTATCGATAAATGGCGGCACAAACTCAGGATATTGCTCCATATATGTTTTTGCCTTATCTACAAATAGCTTGTTTTGTTCCGCAATAGAACCATATTGCGAACGTTCATCTGAACTAAGGTTTACCATTTTGCCACTTAGCACTTCTTTTACTTGATTTAGCGCATTGTCTAACTTACTTAATTCTTCATCTGTAAAACTCAATGAAATTAAATTGTCTTTCCTCATAATAATGAAATTTTAATGGTTTATAACTAAATATTTTTTTTTATATTAGGTTTTAGGTATTAGGTATTTGGTTTTGGGTTAAATAAATATGACATAAACCCATCTTATCCCTATTACTTTTTACCTTTTACCTTCAACTTTTTACCTTTTACCTTTTATCTTTTACCTCTCAATTTTTAATTCTTAATTTTTAACTTTTAATTCTCAATTGTAATCTTCCTTTCATCTGATAATGTTGGCTCATATTTAGCAAGTAAAATAGCTTTTTCTACAATTTGATATATGCTTTTTTTATCTATGGTTTTCGGTAGCTTCTCGGATATTTTATCAATTACTTTGTCATACATTTTTACATATACTTCGCCATGCTGGCTATAATATTCGAGCGACTTATCAAAAGATTGACGAGATAAATTATGTTTTTTCAGCACATAATGATAGTACGATTTCTTAACATCTTTTAAACTGCCGTCATATAAACCTTTATCTGACATAACGGCATCGGCAATATGTATATCCACCAATACATCAATGAATTTGTCTTCCGGTACAATATCTTTATCCTCCGATTTTTTACAATCAGATAAACAAAACAATGTAAAAATAAGTAGTATATATAATGGTGTGTGCTTCATTTTTTTTAATTAAAAATTTAAATTTAAGTTAAAAATTAAAAATTAAAAGTTAAAATTTAAGTTAAAAGTTAAAGTTTAAGTTAAAAATTAAAAATTAAAAGTTAAAATGTAGAGCCTACCTTTTTACCTTTTACCTTTTACCTTTTACTTTAATTACCTTTTTACTTTTTACTTTTTACCTTTTACCTTTTACCTTTTACCTTTTACCTTTTACCTTTTACCTTTTACCTTTTACTTTAATTACCTTTTTACCTTTTACCTTTTACTTTAATTTCCTTTTTTCCTTTTACCTTTTACCTTTTACTTTAATTACCTTTTACCTTTTACCTTTTACTTTAATTACCTTTTTACTTTTTACCTTTTACCTTTTACTTTAATTACCTTTTACTTTTTACCTTTCTCAAATCTTAACTTCTTCCGGGTTTATTAAATCGTGCATAAGTGCATAAACAGTAAGCCCCGAAATTGATTTTATATCTAATTTATCGGTAATTTTTTTGCGATGCGAAATTACTGTATTTATGCTAATAAACAATTTTTCTGCAATTTCTTTGTTTGACAAACCGGAGGCTACCTCTTTTAAAACTTCAATTTCTCTATCACTCAAAATAGATTTATCGGTGGTAGTGTTGTTAGTTTTATTCGATTTCTCAACATCATTAATATTTAAAAATTCTGTAAATTTATTGCAAGCATCTTTTATATTGTTAGTTTTTAGTATAAAATATTTTATCTTATTATTTTCAGGAATTTTATCGCATACATACATCAAGTTGCACTTATCGCAAACATCAATAATAGTATCTATTCCATTTTTTTCGGAAATAAAATTTTCGGTTACTATCACAAACTTCTGCTTCGATTTTAAGTCTTTCAACACATTTTTTAAATCTACAAAATTATAAACCTCCGCCACATTACATTGCACAGCATTAGTATTGATTATTGTTTTAATACCCAATATTTCTAAAAAATAATCACTTGCTATGATGATTTCTTTTCGTTTACTATTTTTCATATTGTTGTATAATTGTTTGTTCTAAATGTTTTACTTTCGGAATTAAAACCTTCTCTTCAATACGTGTATGGTTTTCAATATCAGACTCTAAACGAAAAAGCTCTGTCAATAATTTCTGGCATAATTCCTGACACAAAACCGGAGGCAAAAATTTAATTATCAAGTTTTTCAAATCGCGTAGTTTTATCTCAATATTATCATGATTGCGTTCATACTTTTTTATTGGCTCTTTTTTAATGCGCTCAATTATTTCTTCCGAAATATTATTAGTCAATAAAGCCTCCTCTATTGCCAATACATACGGATAAATATTTTCATCTTCATTTACCAGATGTACTGTTAGCTCTTCTTTATATTGTTTGAAAAAATCATTCAGAAGTTTTACATTTTTTATATTTTTTTCGTCTGCACTTTTTTCCATACTGTCAATATACAGCTGAATATCAGGCATCTTCACATTAAGATAATAGGCATGAGTATTCGATAAATATTGTATTATCAGCTTGGCATTGAAGTTTTGTAGTTGTTCGCTCGGGAAATAATCTACGCTGTGATATGAATTTACAATTTCAAGAAAAAAACATTTATTAATATCATTATCGTTGCAAACATCGGCAACAGTTTTATTGCCAAAGCCAAATTTAATTCCAAAACGACCAATAACCGGAATTAACCAATAATCTTGATGTATTAAATCCGACATTTTTGTATCGGGTGTGAATGCCTTTTTATGCTCCATTTTTCAGTAAAAATTTATATTTTTATATGTTTTGTTTTAATATGTTTTGTGAGGTAATGATTAGATATTTTATAAAGACCTGACAGATTTTTAAAACCTATTCAGGTCTTACTAACATCTAAACACTTTAATAATGTAACCAAATCATTCTAAAATAAAAATAGAACTTAAATCTTATAAATATCCGGGTGCAAAGATAAAAAAAAAATGATAAGAAACACAATGATAAACAAAATTATTTTATTTATTTTTATAACAATATGTTTTCATTATCGCAGAATTTAGCTTTTAGCCATTAGCCATTGCTCATTGCTCATTGTTCATTGTTCATTCTTAATTGCTCATTGCTCATTCCTCATTGTTAATTCCTCATTCCTCATTGAACTTTGCGATATAAAAATACTTAAAAACAACATCATAAACAGAACTCCCGCCATTCGACTAAGCATAGCTTCAAAAAGAAAATTGATAGAAAGTAACAACATAAGGAAAAATAGTAGATAATGCCTTTGTTTAATGCTAATTGCAAAGCTATATGCAATGATGAAAATTAAGGAAAGTAAACCAAATACACCTATACCTGCAAAAGTTTCAAGATACTGATTATGAGAATTTAGTCTTTCTTGTTTTTCGCTTTCGAAACCTAATTCTTCGTATTTCTCCACTAATTCATCAACTAAATTTGCCGGCGATGTTCCTATCCAAAAGTTCTCTTTTATAACGAGTATTGAGCTGTACCAAATCCTGTATCTTTGGTCGTGTTTATTTATATTGGCAACCAAACCTTCTTGACTGATATGCCGAAGTTCTTCGATGTTTTGTTGCAATTTATCGCTCGTAGAAAGCAAAAATACGGCTATTCCCAAAATAGATGCGAATATTCCTATCGACACTATATTTATTTTCTTCCGAAATTCTATTATTGCCATACAAATTATTAATATCGGAATAGCAACGAATGCCGACCTTGATTGAAGTAGAAACAACATGCCTAATAATAAGACAATTACAAATATATAGAAAATTATTTCAGCCCTTGTTTTTATAATTTTTTTCCTAAACAAATCCACTATTATCACTATTGCAAATATTATGTACATCGAGAAATATGCATGGTGCTTAAAAATAGATAAAAACTTACTTGAAAAATAATTATGTCGGAGTGTTACAGTTTCAAAAAACGAGAAATCCTTAAACTCGTCGTATATATAAGTTTTGAAAATAGGCTTGCCATCTACCATCACGTAGCTGGTTTCAAATGAATTATACAAACAAAATAATGAGGCTGTTACTACTCCTAAAACAAACACTTTTAGAATATTAATGTAGTTATTTTTTATCTTATCGTTTGAGCCGACAAGTATAATAGGGAAAAGTACGACCGATAATTTTTTTTGAATTTGAAATAATCCATAGTCAAAATCATTTGCCCGAAATAAAAACAAAACGTGGAAAGAAAAATAAGTTAAAAGTCCGATAAATAAGTATTTGTGTGGTATGTTGGTAAATTTCGCTTTCAGATTGCCTTCCATAAGCCAAGTGGCTATCCAAACTATTATAATCGTAGGTAAATAATTTTCTTTTAGCGGCAGCCAAAACACAAAAAGCAATAAAGCCAAATAATTTATTTGCAATATTATCGATTTGTAGCTAAGTTTTTTTTCATACATGATTGCGATATTATTAGTAGGTGTTGGGTTTTGGGTGTTGGGTGTTGGGTGTTAGGTGTTGGGTTTTGGGTTTTTGGTGTTGGGTTTGCGCTCCTCGCGGTTAAGTTTGCCATCTAATAATCATTCCGTTGTGTGTTAAATCAATACTCCGTTAAATTAATAATTAAAAATGAAGAATGAAGAATTATAGTTCTGATAATCGGAAAGTTACATAGATTTCTTATTGTTTTATAAAAATTTGATTATCAGTTAATTATAAAAGAGTAACGTACTATTATTAAATGTAATATATGTTAATTGCTAATTGCTCATTCATAATTGTTCATTGCTCATTGCTCATTCCTAATTGCTCATTGCTCATTCCTCATTGCTAATTGAACGCATTTCCAAACGCCTCCTCAAAAATAAATATAGCTCAAAATAGTAACCGCCACCAGCATATAAATAATAGTAAGCGGAGTTCCCACTCGCAGAAAATCGCGAAACTTATAGCCGCCCGGTCCGTATATCATAAGGTTGGTTTGATAGCCTATTGGAGTCATAAAATTGGCAGCTGCCGCAAACGAAACCAGCAAAACAAAAGGTTTAGGAGGCAGATTCATTTGCATAGAAACACTTAAAGCTATTGGGAAAACAATGGCAACGGCAGCTTTGTTGGTTATAAATCCCGATAAAATAGCTGTTACTATGTAAATTCCATACAGTGCGCCAAATTTCCCAAAAGGTTTGAAAACATACATAATTCCATCAGCCAAAATGTTGGCAACTCCGGTTTTAATCATTGCCACACCAAGAGCCAACGATAGAGCTATTATAAAAGCCAGCTGATAATCGACGCTTTTCGCTAAATCTTTGGGCGACACAATATTAAACAATTGTGTGAGAATAAGCAGAAGCAATAAGCCCGTAAATAACTTGCTTATACCAAGCACATTAAACAGAATAACGAGAGGTGCACCCACAATCAGAACCCCCGTTTTGAAAGTTCCCAATCTTCGTATTTCTTTAATCTTCGATATGATGTAGAAATCCTGAGTTTGCTTGCTAAGTTCCTTAAAACCGGAGCCAACCATTAGCAGCAAAGCATCGCCCGCACGTAGTTCGATATTTGCAATTTGTCCGTTTAGGTTTTCGCCATTTCGGTGAACTGCTATTACCGTGGCATCGTATTTCCCTCTGAAATTTTCATACATCAGGCGTTTGCCAATCATGCTTGATTTGTGTGAAATTACTATTTCTACCACATCAGATTGGGGGCGACGTGCAAACATTCCTACCGATGGTATTATTCGTTTTTTGTCGGAATTTATAAGTTCGGCAATGGCTTGTTTTTTGCCTACAAATATTAAAATATCGTCTTGTTTAAAAACAAAATTTTTACCAATTCGTTGATATAAAATGCCATTACGAAACACTTCTACCATCATAAAGCCTTGATTTTTGAGAAATTGTGCCTCTGAGCGCGATTTTCCTATCACTTCGCTGCCTTTTTTTAGTTGTAGTTCGAATAAATATTCGCGCGTGTCGTTTGGAATTTCAGGATTAGCCACTTCACGCTTGCTAATCAGCCTGTCGCCTATAAAAAGCATATACAATGCGCCTATTATTATCATTGTGCCGCCAACTATCGAAAAATCAAATACGCCCAAAGGTTGTAAATCGGGAATAATTTTCTGCTCTACAACTAAACCATTGACAATAAGATTGGTAGAAGTGCCTACTAAAGTAGCACAACCACCCAAAATGGCGGCAAACGACAGAGGCATCATCAATTTTGAAACGTTTACCTTGTTTTTTATGCTCCAATTGTGAACGTAGGGAATGAGTATTGCCACAAGCGGTGTATTATTTAAAAATGCCGAAAGTGGCGCAACTATAATCATCAATCGAGCCATGAAATGCTTATACGAGCGCGCATGACGAAGAACTCGGTCAAATAAAATATCGAGTACGGAAGTTTTGCGAAACACTTCGCCAAGCAGAAGTAATAGAATAATTACGGCAATTTGCTCATTGGCAAAGCCTTGAAGTATCTCATTGGGTGTCAGCACCCTAAAAGCACCAAGTATTGCAACACTAATAACGAATGTAAATCCCGGTCCCACTATTTCAAAATATAGCGACACCAGAATAAACACAAGAACCAACATTACAATTATTCCGTCAAAACTCATGTAAATTTTGTGTGTTTGGGTGTGAAATTTTTTGGTGTTAGGTATTGGGTTTTTGGTGTTAGGTTTTATGGAAAAACTTAGTACGAAGATTGAAGTGAGCAGCTACATTCGTACTTCCGTTTTCCGTCTTCGCCTTATACCTAAATGTAACCGCAAAGAACGCCAAGTTAATCGCAAAGAATGCAAAGTGTTTGCTGCGTAAGTAAATTTTTTGCGTTCTGTGCGAAAGTCTTAGCGTTCTTTACAGTTAATAAAAACAGAACAAATCAAACAATCATTCCGGCTGCCACGGTTTCGTTGGTAGCTTCGTCGATGAATATAAGACTGCCTGTGTCGCGATTTATACGATATGGGTCGAAAAATAAAGCCGTAGTTGTTTTAATGGAAATACGAGCTATATCGTTCATTTTGACTTGTTTATCTTCGTAGTTGCGCTCAAGTTTATCAATGTCCATTTTATACACAACTTCTGTTATCATACATTTGGCATCGCGACTTGTATGCTTAATTTTGTATTTTCCGCGCGGCGTCAAAGGCTTGTCGTTAAACCAGCAAACCATCACATCTAATTCCTTAGCAACTTTTGGTGTATTATTCGAACCCACAATCATATCGCCACGACTAATATCAATATCGTCTTCAAGTGTAATAGTTACCGACTGAGGCTTGTAGGCTGTCTTCAAATGTTCTTTATAAAAATCAATGCTTTTTATCTTGCTCGTCATGTTCGAGGGCAAAACCTGAACCTCGTCGCCCACATTGAAAATGCCGCCCTCGATTTTTCCAGCATAACCTCTATAATCATGAAATTCGGTAGTTTGCGGACGAACAACATATTGCACCGGAAAGCGTTTATCCAAGTGATTTTGGTCGCTACCAATGTAAACATTTTCGAGAGTGTACATCAAAGTTGCACCGTCGTACCATTTCATATTTTCGGAGCGTTTCACCACATTATCGCCATTCAGCGCACTGATTGGAATAAAATGAATGTCTTTAACATTTAATTTTGGTGCAAACTCCATAAATTTTTGCTTAATTTCTTCGTAAATTTCTTCGCTGTATTCCACCAAGTCCATTTTGTTTATACAAACTACCACATGCGGAATTTGCAATAGCGAAGCAATAAACGTGTGCCTCAGCGTTTGCTCAATTACTCCGTGCCGAGCATCAATCAATATAATAGCCAAATTGGCAGTAGATGCTCCTGTTACCATGTTTCGTGTGTATTGAATATGCCCGGGAGTGTCGGCAATTATAAATTTGCGCTTAGGAGTGGCAAAATATCGGTATGCAACATCAATTGTGATACCTTGTTCGCGCTCGGCTCGCAATCCGTCGGTGAGCAAAGCCAAGTCGATAGTGTCGTCGCCTTTTCTCTTGCTGGTTTGCTCAATAGCGTCTAATTGGTCTTCAAAAATTGCCTTGCTATCATACAATAATCGTCCGATAAGCGTACTTTTACCATCATCAACGCTGCCGGCAGTAGTAAATCTTAGCAGCTCCATATCGAGATATCCTCTTCCTTTTTTAGCCATTTTATTCCTTATTTTATTTTATCCAGAAATTTAAAATTCAAGTGGGTGAGATAATACATCGCCCTTATTTTTTTGGCAAAAGTAAAAAAAGAATTAAAATTTAAAAATTGAAAATTGAAAATGGCTTGGCTTCATGGCTAATTTAGCAAAAAAACATCGGGTTTTATCTTTTTTATAAAACAATATAACTAATTGGTAATCAAATGCTATGTAGAAAACTAACAGATTTAAAAACCCGAATAGTTATCCACCCCATAGCTGATTATAAAATAATGATACGGCAGCAATTTTGGTTTTCTGATTTAAAACATTAGTTTTGTGAAACGAAGTTTAATCTAACAGGGATTTCAAGGTGAAAATAAATGTATATTTGATAATGTTGCTATTAACGAGTTTTAACATATATTAAAAAGGCTTGAAGTCGGAAGACCGAAGATGGCTGCATACTTCCGTCTTCGGACTAAATTCTTTTATGAACAAGCCCTGTTTAACTCTATGACTTAGGTCTCCAAAATTGTAATTATAACTATTTGATTGTGAAGAGAATACCTCGAATTGTATATATCGCTACGGCTATTATAACGTTGTTAGCTGTAAATACTAATTTTTTTGAAGAAATATTGGCTGCTTCACTTTTGTTGATTTTTATTTTTTACTTATTTTGGCAAGAAAATACGCCTCCTGTATTGCTTTTTGGTTCAATTTTTCAGTGGATTTCTATTACTATTGGCTATATCTATATGTTGTTTAGCGATGTGGCACACCAAGACTTATTGCGCCGACCATTTTTTGCCATCGACAATATAAACAGGGCATATTGGCTGAGTATTCTTGGGCTATTTTTATTTGTAATTGGCTTAAAATCAGCTATTTCTAATTTAAGGCTAAGGCAAGTAACTAAGCAAACAATAGAGCAATACGACACCATTAGGGTAATTATTTTTTATGTATTTTATAATGCTTCGTCCGATTTTTTGTTTCGAGAACTGCGATTTACAATTCCCGGATTGGCAGAACCACTTCATGTGCTTAGTTTTTTCAAATGGTCTCTCTTTTTTATGATGATATACCTTTCGTCGGTTCGCAACGAGCATCGACTATTGGTATTTCTGGTAGTTTTTAGCGAAGTAGTGATAGGTTTTTCCGGCTTTTTTTCTGAGTTCAAGGAAGTTTTAATACTTTATCCAATAGTGTATCTATCGTTTAATAAGTTAAAAATTAAGCAATTAATAGTTTTATCTTTGTTGGTATTTTTTGTCGTCAATATTGGCATAGTTTGGTCGTATGTGAAAGTAGAGCAACGCATGTTTTTGTCGGGCGGCAGCAGAGCGCAGGTGGTGAAAGTATCGAAAATAGATGCGCTGAAAAATCTTTATCAATTAACAAGTGAGTTTAATGCGCAAAAATATAAATTAGGCTTAAATGCTATGGTTCAACGACTTTACTATATTGAATATTTTTCGGCAACCATCAGAAATATTCCTGCCAAACGAGATTTTATGAACGGCGAAATACTGCAAGAAGCCTTAAAACACGTATTGATGCCGCGCATATTTTTTCCCAACAAAAAATATATCGACGACTCAAAACAAACCACCAGATTAACCGGTATTCATCTGGCAAATCAAAATCAAGGCACTTCAATTAGCGCGGGATACATGGCTGAAAGTTATGCCGATTTTGGCTCATTCTACATGTTTATAGAAATTTTCCTGATAGGTTTCGCTATTGGATATACTTATAAAACACTTATTAACAGGTCTTTAAACTCATTTTGGAGTATGGCAATTGTTTTTCCTATGTTTTTCCTTACAAATATAAATGGTGTAAATTTGATAAAAATTGTAGGACGAATAATAATGTTTTTCATCGTTTTTTTATTAATAAATAAATTTATTTTACCTTTGCTAAATCAAATTTTGCTAAAAAGTAGAAAATGATGTAAGAATATTAGGCTATCAATTGCTTAGCGCACAACGAAATTAGAATTTCTGCGGAAGAATAAAAAATCCCCAAAGGATACAAATTTGTAAGAATACGACGTATGCGTCTTCGGTCTTACGGCTCTTTTTGTTTTATATTGGGATAATATGTTCTAAAAAAGCGTTGCAAGTTATTTGATTTGCTTTCCTAAACACCTTAGGGTGAAGACTTTGCCGTTCATAATTTCACGGAGTATTAGATTAATACAAATTCCTAAATTAACAATGAAAATAAGTTATTTTTTTAGAAAAAAATCGCCAATACAACATAGTATCGAAAATATATTCGATGCTGTAATCAGCAATATCGAAAACTATGAGACTGAAAAACACGAAGTTCCATTTCATAGTCATGGATTTGTAGATAGGCTAAAAATTGCATTTTTTGCAAAAAATCATCAAGCAGATATTAATCACATCACGGGAGATATTCATTTTATAGCTCCGTTTTTGAAAAAAAATAAAACAATTTTAACAGTTCATGATATTAGAGCCGCCAAGTATGGAAATATTTTTAGGCGCTCGTTGCTGCGTTTTTTTTGGTTTAGCATTCCCTTGCGAACAGTGAAATTTATTACCGTTATTTCGGAGTTTACCAAACAAGAATTAATTAAACATTTTAAAATTAAACCTTCAAAAATATTTATTATAAATAATTGTATATCAGATAATTATACTTTTCAGAAAACAAAGTTACTTGGTAAAAAGCCGGTGATTTTGCAAATAGGGACAAAGGAAAATAAAAATTTGCAGCGTGTTATTAATGCCATACAAGATATTGAGTGTAAACTGGTGATTATCGGGCAATTAACACCTAAACAATCGAAAATTTTGAAAGAAAAAAATATTGATTACCAAAATTTTTATAATCTCACCGAGCAGGAAATGATTAATAAATATACCGAAAGTGATATTGTGTTGTTTGCATCAATTTATGAAGGTTTTGGAATGCCGATAATTGAAGCAAATGCCATTGGACGCCCCGTGATAACCTCAAATTTAGAACCCATGAATAGCGTTGCCGGCAATGCTGCTCTCCTCGTCAATCCATTTAGCGTAGATGATATTAGAGAAGGTCTTGATAAATTAATTAATGATGAAGGTTTGCGTAATGAGTTGATTAGTAATGGATTGGAGAATGTGAAGCAGTTTAGAGCCAAAACAATTGCCCAACAATATTCCAAGCTGTATGCTAAGATTTCGGAAAGCACACAAAGAAAAAATTAGCGGTCTTTGCGGTTAAAAAAAAGCTAAAACCCAAAACCTAAAATATAAACAAATGAAAAATTACGACGTAATAGTAGTTGGTGGCGGTGCCGCCGGCTTGGTAGCAGCTGCACGGGCAGGAGAGCGCAATTTGCGAGTATTGGTGTTGGAAAAAATGAACCGTTCGGGTAGAAAACTGCTTATAACCGGAAAAGGGCGTTGTAATATTACTAATAGCTTGTCTATCAGCGAGTTTTTGGCATGTGTTTATCCCAATGGAAAGTTTTTACGCAATGCTTTTTCGCAATTTTTTTCTGCGGAAATTCTCGACATTCTCAACCGATTGGGTGTAGAAACCGTGTTGGAGCGCGGCAATAGATATTTCCCAAAAAGTAATAAAGCGGAAGATGTAGTTGCGGCATTTTTGAAGTGGTGTAAACAAAATTTTGTAGAAATAAAAACCCGACAAAAAGTTGAAAGTTTATTAATAAAAGATAACGCGATTGAGGGAGTTGTTGCGGGTGGCAATACTTTTCGGGCTAAGAATGTAATTATCGCTACCGGTGGCATGTCGTATCCTGCAACAGGCTCTACCGGAGATGGTTATGAACTTGCAAAAAATGCAGGACACAGCATTGTAAAGCCTCAACCTGCTCTTGTGCCGCTTGAAACCGAAGGGAATTTAACCAAAAAATTACAAGGTTTAACTCTGAAAAATGTAACGGCAAGTGTGTGGGTAAACGGCAAAAAAGAGGCGGAAGAATTTGGCGAAATGTTGTTTACACATTTTGGCATGTCGGGACCTATTATCCTCACACTCAGTCGTATGGTGGTGGCTGAGCTTTCGCATAAAAACAAGGTGGAAATACACATCGATTTAAAACCTGCCTTAGACGATAAAAAGCTGGATAACAGGCTAATACGCGACTTAAATGAGCATGGCAAAAAAAAGCTGATTAATATTTTTAAATATTGGCTTCCGGCGGCTATGATTCCGGTTTTTGTAGAAGTTTTAAATCTTGATGCCGACAAAGAGTGTCATCAAGTTTCGGCAAAAGAGCGAAAACAAATACGAAATTTGATGAAAAATTTTGTGTTTACGGTTACAGGTCATCGAAATTTTAAGGAGGCTATTGTAACGTCAGGTGGCGTGCCTACGAGCGAAATATCACCCAAAACGATGGCATCTAAATTGGTAAAAGGCTTATATTTTGCAGGCGAAATAATTGATGTAGATGCACAAACCGGTGGTTTTAATTTGCAGATAGCTTATTCAACTGCTTGGCTTGCAGCTAATTCGTGTCAGAAATGAATTAAGAGTTGAAAATTAAGAGTTGAAAATTAAAAGTTAAAAGTTAAAAATAGAATACGCGGAGGTATTGGTATTCGCTTATGAAATTAAAATTATGAAAGGAGAAGCAATTAGCGTACTTTGCGAAAAAACTTTGCAGTTAAACAACCCAATACCTAAAACCCAACACCCAATACCTTAATATTTAGCAACTTACGAAACAAAAACGCATGAAAATATTAATTACCGGAGGCGCAGGCTTTATCGGTTCAAATTTAGTAGAATATTTTATAGAAAAGGATTATCAGGTAACTGTTTTGGATAATTTCTCGACAGGTTACAGGCATAATATCGAAAGTTTTTTAGAAAGGGAAAATTTTAGGCTTATAGAGGGAGATATTCGCGATTTTGAAACTTGCAAAGTCGCTTGTGAGGCTCAGGATTATGTGCTGCATGAAGCCGCTTTGGGTTCGGTGCCTCGCTCTATTGAAAATCCAATTACGAGCAACGAAGTTAATATATCCGGTTTTTTAAATATGTTGGTTGCGGCACGAGACAGCCGAGTAAAACGCTTTATTTATGCCGCCAGCTCATCTACTTATGGCGACTCGGAAACTTTGCCAAAGGTGGAAAATGTTATCGGAAAACCACTTTCGCCGTATGCAATTACAAAGTATGTTAATGAATTATATGCCGATGTTTTTAGTCGAACGTATGGTTTAGAATGTATCGGTTTGCGTTATTTTAATGTTTTTGGTAGAAGGCAAAGTCAAGATGGAGCTTATGCGGCAGTAATTCCCAAATTTATCATTCAACTGATTAATTATGAAAGCCCTACGATTAACGGCGATGGAAGTTATTCGCGCGATTTTACCTACATTGATAATGTAATTCAAATGAATGAAAAAGCCATTCTGTCGGATAATCCTGATGCTGTCAATACAGTTTACAATACAGCCGTTGGAGATAGAACCACCATCAAGCAGTTGGCTGAATTGCTGAAAAAATATTTGTCGGAATTTGACAGCAGAATATCTGATGTAGAAATATTGTATGGCAAAAATAGAGTAGGGGATATTCCGCACTCGCTGGCTTCTATCGAAAAAGCAAAAAAGAATTTAGGTTATGCGCCGACACATAAATTTGAAGACGGATTGAAAGAGGCTGTGGCTTGGTATTGGAATAATCTGAAAAAAAGTTAGAGATAAAACAGACTTATTCAATTAGCAATTGGGAATGAGCAGTTAACAATTTTTAGGACGTGATATTTTCCGTCTTTTAACCCTCTTTAAGGTGTAATATGTCCTAAGAAAACAGATAATATTTACTAAAAGTAAAAAGTATTGAAATTAGGTTTGATTTTTTTTGTTTTTTTTAAATAATGAAATAAATTTGCAGCTTTATTAACTAAAATCAGATTTTGTATGAAAAATTTAACCAACTTTACGTATTTATTTGCGGCTGCATTATTTTTGATAATATCTTGTAAGCCGGCAGAAAAAAAGGAAACTAAAACCGATGATAAAAAAGCAAAAGTGCAAAAAACGGAAATGCAAAAAAAAGTAGATGAATTTGCTGTTTTTAAATTAACGACAGATTTAAGCAAACTTACGGAAAACGAGAAAAAAGTTTTACCATTGTTAATTCAGGCAGCTGATATTATGAACGAAATTTTCTGGATTCAGGCATTTGGCGACAAGCAATCGCTTATGGACAGTGTAAAAGACGATGCTACCAGAAAATTTATTGAGATAAATTATGGTCCTTGGGAGCGTTTGAAAGACGACGAAGCTTTCATAAAATCTTTTGGCGAGAAGCCCAAAGGCTCAAATCTTTATCCGAAAGATATGACAAAAGAAGAATTTGAAGCCTTCAAAGACGATTCAAAATCAAGCTTATACACAATGATTAGGCGCGATGATAAGGGTAATTTGGTGAGCATTCCATATTCAGAATTTTTCAAAAAGCAATACACAAAAGTAGCTGAATTGTTGAACAAAGCTGCCGAAATAACCGACAATGCCGGTTTCAAAACATATCTAAAATTAAGAGCCAAAGCTCTACTTAGCAACGAGTATTTTGTCAGCGATTTGGCTTGGATGGATATGAAAGATAATGGTTTAGATCTCGTTATCGGACCTATTGAAAACTACGAAGATGCTTTGTTTGGACAAAAAACTGCAAATGAAGCTTTTGTTTTGGTAAAAGACAAAGAATGGAGTAAAAAATTGGCAAGATATGCGAAATTATTACCGGCATTGCAAAAAGGTTTGCCCGTAGAAGACAAATATAAGGCAGAAAAGCCGGGTTCTAATTCGCAGTTAAACGCCTATGATGTAGTTTATTATGCCGGAGATTGCAACGCCGGAGGCAAAACAATCGCAATTAACTTGCCAAACGACGAAAAAGTGCAAATGGCAAAAGGAAGTCGCCGATTGCAACTTAAAAATGCTATGCGCGCAAAATTCGACAAAATTTTGTTGCCA
>PDWI01006194.1_pt1 | contig 15137 bp, 24 predicted proteins | sample 1430891 | NCBI WGS metagenome assembly PDWI01 (sample SAMN01162508, study PRJNA174530) | Oral metagenome, whole genome shotgun sequencing project. | biome: Marine environment; feature: Marine mammal; material: Swab sample of the gingival sulcus; isolation source: swab sample of gingival sulcus... | reverse complement strand
GTCGGAGGGACTTATTTGCTGTTTTAAATAGCAATAATATCAATAAGATGATTATATCATTGTTGTTTTGCCCCTCACTTTGACCCTCATTTTATTTGAAAATAATTAAAGTAATACTAACTGGGACGTTTTTGTTTTTTTAACCCCTCAAAAAAGTGTAATAGTGTAATAAAGTTTAAAACCTTATATTTATTTAAGTTAAATCAAAAGGAAACAAAAAGATAAAGAGTGTAATAATAGTGTAAGTAAAGTGTAATTGAATTACACTTTATTTTGTAATATTAGTATTTATTTTTCACTTTAAAAAACAATAAGATAAAATTTATTACACTATTTATTACATTTTATTACACTTTTTTGTGATTATTATTCTGTTATTTTTATAACCAAATCAATATAGTAGTATTGCTAGTAAAGAGGTATTACACTATTACACTTTTTTAAAGGTGCCCCAGCATATTATTTTTGATTTTTTGTTTTTTTCAGTTTTTTAAAAATCATATAAAAAGCTTGTTTTTATATGATTTTGCAACATTTCTTTAAATTTTACACCGTGCATAAAGTTATATTGCTACAAGCTCAAGGCGTTTTTATGCACTATGAAAAAAATGACGTATCAAGACCGCGGGCGAGGAGTGGAGTTGAGTGCGCGGGCGGGGGTTGGCGTGGTGTGGCTTCAACCCCTGCTTGATCATACTGATAAATTTTATGCCAATCCCAAAAAATAAAATTTTTTTGTCAAGCTTCACTTGAGATATTAGTTATACGTCTTCGCTCGTTTTCCTCGATATTTTACTTTTTGGAAATGGCATTATTTAAATTTATAGACAAGGTCGTACTTCTCTGAAAAGTCTTGACAAAACAAGCTGGTTAGCGTAGTATTGAAAGCCTGAACAATCAAAGGCGGAAGTCCGCACCCGAAAGCATAGCGGTTTTTTTATGCCCTAAAAGAATTTAACCGTTTACGGCGGATGAGGAGCACCAAGCGTAAGCCGTGCCCACAGTTCCTTTGACTGTCAGTGAGTCCGCCACCCTCATACGTGTGGCATTTCTGAGAAAAACAAAGGAGTCAATCATGACACATCAAGAACATCCTATTGCTATTGTTAGCAAAAAACATTATTTTCTGCGTCTTAAGTATTTCCTACTTGGCTATAAAGTCATTGTCCGCCGTGGTGGTTTCAATCCGTATAGGGAAAAAATACTGGCAGAGAAAAAAGCCTACGAAGAATATCAACAACAACAACGAGAAATTCGTGAATGCTTGGCACAACGTGGGGGTGAGCTATGAGCAGAAACACCACTGAAGCTACTTTAAATGCTGCCCAAATCCGCCTTATGATTGATGAAGAACTTAATCACAGTGGCTTAACTGCTGATATTGAGGCACTCGCTGAACTGGGGTTGTTGCTAGGTGAAAACCGCGATTGCGACCCTCAACGCTTGGGACATATGATCGGGGTAATGGTAGACAATGCCCGCCGTCATATTGTTGCGTTAAATCAATTAAATAAGCAGTTGCAGTAAAAGGAGTACATTATGAAAAACCATGAGAAAAAGAATCAAGAAATTAGTTTTGTTAATTTTCACGGTAATGCGATTCCCACGGTTCTGCACAACGGTGAGCCACATGTAGGTATGAAAGCTGTGTGTGAACATATTGGATTAGATTGGAGTGGACAGCTTCAAAGAATTAAGAGAGACGAAATCCTCGGTAAAGGTATGGGTATAATACCCACACCTTCAAAAGGTGGTGAGCAAGAAATGATAACTTTGCCACTTGATTTATTACCAGGGTGGTTATTTGGTATTGATGCAAATCGAGTTAAACCCGAACAAATGAGGGTGATACAATGAAAAACAAAAATAAAACAACGACACCGATAGTTTTTGCCTTTGAAGAAAGCGCGGTACGCATTATCCCCAATGCTGATAATCCGCTGTTTGTGGCAAAAGATGTGTGTGATGTATTAGGTATAAAAAATGCCCGCGATGCAATTTCTGATTTAGATGATGATGAAAAAATAACTCTTAAAAGAGCAGAAACAGGAATTTTGACCGTCGGTAATACCGACAGTCAAAATACAAGAGGTGGTTCTCAATTTACAAATGTAGTTACCGAAAGTGGTTTATATGCTTTGATATTCAAATCACGAAAAGAGGAAGCTAAAAAATTTCGTAAATGGGTAACCAGCGAAGTCCTGCCCAGTATTCGCAAAACGGGTAGCTACGGCCCCGCCAGTCGCGTCTATGAAGTGAATCAACAACACGCCTTGCGCTTGAAATTATTACAGGCGTTGGACAAAGCCGAAAACACGGCGATGCGCGAGAGCATTTATCAATCATTGGCGGAAGTTTCTAAGGCACTGGATTTACCGTTGTTGCCGTTGGATGACTTTCACTGGGCAGGTGTGCCAGCCAGCGTACGCGAGCAGGCAACGGAGGTATGCGCACGCTTTTGGTCGGCGATTGATGCCTTAACGGCGGAGGACGGCGTAGACATTAACCACAGCCGAGACGGGCGTTTTATCGCGGTCAACTTGGCAGAGGTGATTGCACTATCGAAAAAGCACGAGATTGATATGCCGCTGCGTTTAGAACTGTTACGATATCTGCCCTACAGTCAATCGCCTGAGTTTATTCAGCGCAAGGTGTTAGCCAGCCCGATTAAACAAAATAGGCAGGGCAAGGACAAAACCATGCGCTGTTGGTTGTTTAAACTGTAAATCATAAAAATGGGGTGGCAATTCGCTACCCCATTTCTTATTTGTCTTTTTTGCTGTCTTCAGACTGAGGGCACGTTTTAATCTCATAGGTGTCAAAAGCAAAGACATCGGCTTTCAACCAGTCGTTGATTTCCTCAAAGATGCCCTGCAGTGGCTCGACCTCGTTGCGAGCAAAAACCGTTGCGGCATCGGTGACAGAGCCAAAGCCACTGGTATTCGTCGGCACGATGCCCATAATATTTGGTGGCACGCGAGCGGCCGCCAGTTGGTCATCGCGTGAAATGGATTTGATATTGAAGAACTCGTCTTTTGCGGTCACTTCGCTGATTGGAATCAGCTTAATGCCGTCGGCTTTGCCGTTCGGCGCATACAATAACAAGTTTCTAAAATTGCCCGGTCCTTTGGATTGTTTCAATTGTTCTTCGAGCGCGTCCACGTCTTCATCTAAAAAATTACTATCAGTGAGATACATAATATAGCCAGCGTGTGAGCCGTTGCGGTAGTAGCGCAAACGGAATTTTGTCGCCTCTGCATTCAGTTGTGCCGACTGTACCGCTGGCAACCATTCGGGCACGCCGTAGATTTCTTGATTGACGTCGTATTGCATCAAGTGATAAATGCTGTCGGGGGCGTAGTCGTGAATTTTATGCACGCCGTCAAGGGCATGGTGGTTGGTCGCTAGGAATTTGTAGTGGTCAATATCGCGGCGCGTGTACTTGGCGGGGCTATGACGTAGCGATAATAGCTTGCCCGTGCGCGATAACGTGCGCTCCAAATATGCATTGCCAAACCACAAATAATCCATGGCGAGGCTACCCATCTGCTGTTGGGTTAAGTAGTTATTTTTGACCAAGCACGAACCTAAAATATTGGCTTTGACTTGCAACGCCGAGCGCATGTATAGCAACGAGTAAAAATAGCGTGCGTGGGCGTTGATGCTGTAAGGCAATTCGTAGTATTGCCCATTGTGCGCTGATTGGAACAAGCTAATAATGTCGGTGACGCTACCGACCTCGCGATCTTCGCCAAACGAAAAGGCTTTCACTTTTTGTTTTTCTAGGGTTTGTTCTGTCATGGTTTCCTCTGTTGTTTTTGCTGTGATTGATGATTAAAACGGCACTATTTTTCCGCGCTTGCTACCCGTGCCGACCTCATCGATTGCGCCTAGGGGGTCTTGAATGAGGGCGTGCATGGTTGCCCACGCCAAATCGGCGTGACCTGTTTTGACGGTGCGGTTGGCTTTATAGGTCACTTGCCGACCGCTTGCGGTGCCAGCTTGGTGAATAGTCAAAAAAGCTTGGGCAATGTTGGACATACCCGCATCAAACTGTAATAAACCGTGGCTAATCAGCTGTTTTGCTTTCAATACCATTTCATTTTTTTGCTCAACATCGTAGCGAATAGCGGTGGCACGCTTAAAGAATTTAACCACTTGGTCATGCACGGCTTTGCCAAGCCCCGTGGTATCAATAGCGATACTTTGCACGTTGTATTTCTTGGTGTAATTTTTTATTTTTTTCGCCTGGGCATCAAAGTCTAAGCCGTTAAAACTTTCGTGCTCAATAACGCGGAAAACACCACCTGCCACAGACGGTGGCGCGACCACGACCAATGAGGCATCATCACCTGTGCGCGAGGGGTCGTAGCCAATCCACACGGGCAACTCACCGAGTGGACGCCGCGAAAACGGTTTAAAGTCTTTCCATTTATCGACAATATCGACCATGCATTTCATCAATTCTTTCATGGTGAAAATGCTGTTTGCGCCGTCGATAAATTTACACATCAATAAGTTGGCAAACTGTAACGGTGGGAATTTGAGCTTCAATTTCTCCATAGTCACCAAGTCAAAGCCTTTATCAATCGCATCCTTGATGGTAATCATTTGGCGGAAGTAGCCGTCTTCGCACAATTTGCCGTCTTTAAGATTGTCGTGTGAAACGTTTAATTTGATATGCTCGTCTTTGGGTCTGCCCTCGTTGAAGTGCTTGCCGTTCCACATGGTATAAGCCTCATGGCTAGTCGATGACGGTGTGGAAAAGTAAGTAATACGGCGGTCATCGTGCATAGCCATGCCACTGGCAACGTGTTGAATATCGTTAAAACGTGGAATCCAAAAGTATTCATCAATATAGAGGTCGCCCGAATACGATTGCGCGGTGTTGGGGTTGTTGCCGAGAAAATACAGCATCACGCCTGCGCCGAGTTTCAGCACTTCACCTTTTAAACGCACGCCTAAAACCTCTTCAATGAAGTTGATAATATTGGTTTTAAAAACCTGCGCTTGGTTTTTTGATGCCGACATGAAAATCTGATTTTTTTTGGTGTCGAGCGCAGTCATTAAAGCCTCAAGCGCAAAGTAGTAAGTCGCCCCGATTTGCCGCGACTTAATGTACTGCCGCATAAAGTATTTAAGGCTATGCTTGTACCATTCCGTTTGATGCTTATAGAGTTTTTTTCTAAAGGCTTTGCGAAGCTGCTCAATTTGTTCAGCGGTAAAAATCAGTCCGCTGTTGTCATTTTCTTTTTCTTTCTGTTTGCGCTTTTTGCCCTCATTGCGCTTTTTTATATTGGGATTTAAGTCGCTTTCTTTAGCTGTGTGCCCGTATTTGTTTATGCGCGCGGTGCGCTCCAACAGCTTGCCCAGTGCTTCAATTTCGTTAAAGTCTTTGGCTGATTTATCCTCCTTTGCAATCAGTTGTGACAGACGCGTTTCTACCTGCAAGTCAATGCGCTTAGCGACGGGGGTGGAATCCCACTTATCTGCCTTTTTCCAGCGATTGACGGTGGGATACGGCAGTTTTAAGGCGCGAGCGATTTCGGCAACGGTATAGCCCCGCCAAAACATAAGCTTTGCTGATAGTCTTTGAGTGGTTGGAAAGGTATTTGTAGTCATAGCGATAATTATGCGTTGATTATCGCATCGCTAAAAAACTTGCTACCCACAGTTGGCGGCTGTGGATAACAGACTATTGAGTTGGCTTGTATATTGACAACAATAGAAACAATATGAACATAAGACATGAGATAAGTATATGAAATTTTATCGCATCGCCCGTGAGGGTAAAACCGTAGATAACCGCGAAATTACCGCGACGCAAATTGACGAGATGGCTGAGAGTTACAACCCCGACATTTATAGTGCTCGCGTTTGGCTTGAGCATTTTCGCGGTCTCTTCCCCGATAGTGTTTTTAAGGCCTTGGGCGATGTGGTTGCCCTCAAAGCCGACACCGACGACACGGGCAAGCGCGTATTACTGGCACAAATCAGCCCCACTGCTGAGCTGGTGCAGATGAACCAAGAGCGACAAAAGATTTTTACTTCGGTAGAAATCCATCCTAATTTTAGCGATACGGGCAAAGCGTATTTGACTGGTTTAGCGGTCACAGACAGCCCCGCGAGCACGGGCACGGAAGCCTTGCGCTTTTCTGTCGCCCAGAACGATAAAACCCACTTATTTTCGGAATTTTCTGAAACTGAACTCAATTTTTCCACACCACAAAGCGGCGATGATGTTGACGTTGACGGAGCTGAGGAGTCTCCTGCCTCTGCTCCGTCCTTTTTAGATAAAGTCAAAAATATGTTTAACCGCCAAAACGCGGTCATCGAAAAACAATCGACTGAGGTTCAGCAATTGTTCGGCGATATGCGCGAAGCGGTTGAATTCGGCATCGGCGAATTGCAAAACGCTAACAGCCAGCAGGCACAAGAAATCACCGCGCTACAAGATGCGTTTAATGAATTAGAAAGTCAATTCAATACGCTGAAAGAAGAACTCGACAACACGCCCAGCGGTGATAATTTCAGTCGTCCACTTGCCACAGGTGGTGAGGGTGACGTTCAAACTGATTGCTAACACCAAACAAACAACATTAAGAGGATTACAATATTATGCATAAGTTAACCCGCGAAAAATTTAATCAGTTGCTTGCTCGACAAGCCGAATTAAACGACATTGCCGTTGGCGATGTGTCCAGCAAATTTAGTGTAGAACCCAGCGTTGAGCAGAAATTAGAAGAACGCGTGCAAGAAGAGTCGGGCTTTTTACAGAAAATCAACGTGGTCACAGTTGACCAGATGAAAGGTGATAAGGTCGGTTTGGGTGTCAGCTCCACCGTTGCTGGTCGCACTGACACATCGGGCGATGAAGAACGCAAAACGCGCGATATTCATTCGCTGGATGAGCGCGGTTACGAGTGCGTGCAGACCAATTACGACACCCACTTGCGCTACAACATTTTGGATACATGGCGACACAAGCCCGAATTCCAAACGATTTACACTAGCGCGGTGAACAAGCAAATCGCCCGCGACCGCCTAATGATTGGCTGGAACGGTATATCAGTTGCCAAAAACACCAACCGCACAACTAACCCCTTGCTCCAAGATGTCAATATCGGCTGGTTACAAGAGTTGCGCGATGCCAAGCCTGCGGCCGTTATGAGCGGGCAAAAAGTCGGTAAAGGCGGTGACTACGAAAACTTAGACGCCGCCGTGTTTGACGCGACTGAAGAACTTATCGAAGAATGGCACAAAGACAATCCCGACTTGGTGGTAATTTGTGGTCGCCGTTTGTTGGCAGATAAGTATTTCTCGCTTCTTTCCGACAACGACAAACCTACTGAGAAAAACGCCCTTGATATCATTATGGCGAACAAAACCCTTGGTGGTTTGCCTGCTTGTCGCGTACCGTTTTTTCCTGCCAACGCTTTTATGATCACTACGTTGGATAATTTATCGATTTACATTCAGCGTGAAACTACGCGCCGCTCAATTATCGACAACCCGAAAAAAGACCGCGTCGAAGACTTCCGATCAGTCAATGAGGATTATGTTATCGAAGATTACGACTTGACGTGTTTGGTGGAAGGTATTTTAACCCCAGATGGTAACGGAGGATGGAAGTAATGACGTATTCACCAGCGCGCGCCCATAAAGCTCGCATTGCCGCCCAGCAAGTGGCAATGAGGGCAAAACAGGCGCAAGAAAATGAACAACCAGTTGGCGAACACAATATGATGTTGGCTAACCTCGACCAGCAGCGGCGCAGTTTGAAGTCTGTACAGAGTATGGAGACCAAGCGCGCAATGAAAGCCGAGTATCTCCAAGAATGGCAACCATATATCGAGCAAACACTAGCCGAAAACAGTGGTGCACATGACGGTATTATTTCACGCCTATGGATTTGGCAACTCGACACGGGAGACATCGAGGGTGCGATTAATGTAGGCCGCTACTTATTAGACCATGAATTACCTGCTCCCGAAGGCTTTGACCGCACAACAGCGGCCATTTTTGCCGAGGAAATAGCCGAGGTATGGTTGAAAGAAACGGCAGAAATTACCGCCGATGAACTTGAAGAAGTGCTAGAGATTACTGAGCTGTATGATATGCCAGACCAAGTGCATGCAAAGTTGCAGCGTGCCGTCGGCGAAGCGTTTGCAGACAGCGACCCCGAAAAAGCCTTAGCGCATTTACAACGCGCTTATGAACTCAATCCAAAAGTCGGGTGTAAAAAACAGCTAGACGCGCTGACAAAACAGCTTAAACAAGAAAATTAACCGTCTCAACCCCAGCCGCGCGGGTGCGGTAATGAAAAGATGCTCCAGTGCTTTTCTTTATCGTTTACCGCGCACCTTATAACGTTCAATTTAATAATACAAATGGCGACATTTATACCGCACGACAATCAATCCGCTGTCCCCGACGATTTAGATACAATCGCGGCAACGGATGATTTTTATCCATCGCTATCGCTAACGCGCTATCGTCAAGTGATGCGCGTGGACGACACCGTTACCCACGAACGCGCGATTGAGAGTATAGAGTCGGCGATAATGACGATTTGCGAAGACGTTACCCAGTGGCGCGATAAGCAAACCGTTGCCAGCTTATCAGATTTATCAACGCCGCGCAGTGACAAAGAAAAACTGTGGGAAAAGGCAGTATTTCACCGCGCAAAAGCACTCAGCATAGAAAAATACCGCGATATAGACACCACCAACGACGGTCATGCCAAGGCTGAAGCGATGGAAGAGCGTATCGACACGTATTTGCAACGCAGTCGCGAGTTTCAGCGGCTGTTAATCGATAAGCCACGCACAACGATTAGGAGAATTTAAATGTAGAGACGCATTGCATACGTCTCTGGGGGAATTTATGAAAGTCACCGCACAACAAGGCGATACATTAGATGATATTTGCTGGCGAGAATTGGGTACGACGGACTGTTTAGAAGAAGTCTGCGAGCTCAATCCACACACATTAGATAGCCCGATTGTCGCCGAGGGCGTGATGGTGACCCTGCCCGATGAAGTCGAGCACGCCAAAGCAAAAGAAACCGTAACCTTATGGAGTTAAAAATGAGCAACTATATATTAGGTAAGCGCAGTCGAAAAAGTTTAAAGGGGGTTAATGAAAAGTTGATTGCTGTGGTTTCTCGCGCAATTGAAATCACCGAGCAAGACTTTACTGTGCTTGAGGGCAAGCGCAGTCGCAAACGTCAACAATGGCTTAAGCGCAATGGCTATAGTTGGACGTTAAAGTCAAAACATATCACTGGCCGCGCCGTAGACGTCGCACCGTGGGTAATCGTTAACGGCAAGGGCACAGTTGATTGGAACGATCTGAAAAAGTTTGAACGCATCAAAGAGGCGATGTTTCAAGCGGCGAAAGAGTTAAATGTAACAATACGTTGGGGTGGCGATTGGAATTGCAATGGCGATTACCACGACGAAATACGCCGCGGTGTTTATGACGGCGGACATTTTGAGTTGATATAAAGGAGTTACTATGAACGCGTTTAAAGTGGTTCGTCTGTTGTTAAAGTACAGCAATCCGTTGGTGATTGCCGTCGCCGTGTTTTTCGTCGGTTTATCATTAACATTTTATCGCCAATGTAATGCGAAAAAACAGCAGTTGCAGCAGCAAAACCAGATAATTGTGACGCTGAAGCAGCAGTTACAGCAAGAAAAGCAAGCGCAGCGGCGATTGCTTGCCGCGCACCAACGCCGCATCGCTGATATGCGGCAGCGCGAACAGCGCGTGGACAAATGGTTAAAAATCCCAGCTGTGCGCGCGTCTTCGCAACAGCCGCTGTCGCCACTGTTTAAACACGCTCTCAGTGAGCTACGCGCGCAGCAGGAGGCAGCAAAATGAAACAAACACTTGTACTTATGTGTATAGCCTTATTACTGGTGGGGTGTGCATCGCACAAATCAATCCCCGCCCGCGTTCCCAGCTCTTATTTAAACATAGCTCCTTTGCCCGCAGTGCCAGCTGATACTGCGAGCAATTTGGATTTTATACGCTATGTGTTTGCGCTGCATGACAGCGCGCTCCAGTGCAGACAACAAATTATATGGATAAAGGAGTTGTCAGATAATGGCAGTAAATAATTTACCTGACAAAACGGGCGAATGGATTCTGCCCACCATTTTCGGCATGTGTGTTGCAACTATGCGTCGCTTTCGCCGCAAACCGAATGAGAAGTGGCGCGTAGTGATTGTGCGCTTTTTGGCGCACTCGGGTACCTGTGTAATAGCTGGCTATATTACCGCAGGCTTGTTGAACTACCTTAATGTACCGTCTCTTATCGCGCCCGTTTGCGCCCTCGCTGGACTTTATGGGACGATGCTGGTCGACTGGATTGAAGAAGAAGGCTTTCCGCTGTTCACCGCTTATATTAAAAACCGCCTCAACAACCCCCAAAAGTGAATCCAAAGAAATGAATAAGTTACACCACCTGCGCGACACACTGCTAAACGCTAACCTTGGACTATCGACTGAAAATTGCACCGTATTTGTCAAAAAAGGAGCGGTGGAACACCACTACAATCGCGCGGATGATCGCGGCAACCACAAGTTTAAAAAAACCTTTGATGCACAGGTATTTATTCTCGGCTACACGGGCGATGAAAACGCGGTGTTGTACGTTTTGGGAAAATGGTTAACGAAAAATCAGCCCAATCATAAGCCCGATGCGATTAGTTATGAGCTGGATATTCTCAATCACGACGAGGCGGATTTGTTAATAACTATTGCCGATATTACCGAAACAGTAACACCAGTTGAGAATAACAAGGGCGTGTATATTGACGCGTGTCCACCAACGTATGTTGATGAAATCGTACGCAAAGAGGGCGTGGCAACAATCACGACATCACCATGAGTTTAGAAAGCAATATCAACGAATTACAACCGTGGTTGCAGGCTTATATTGACCGCTTATCGCCTGCTCAGCGCAAAAAACTTATGCGCACAATCGCGCAGAATTTAGCAAAAACCAACCGTCAGCGTATGAGCGCGCAGCAAAGCCCAAGCGGTGAAACGTGGCAAGAGCGCAAACCCCAGCGCGATAAGAAAAACAACCGCAAAAAGCTGTTTATTAAATTGCGACAAGCCAAACGTTTACGCAAGCGCGTGCAGGGCGAGCGCATTATCGTCGGTTTTAGCGGTAGCGCTGGCCGCATTGCGCGCATTCACCATTACGGCTTGCGTCAGCGTTTGCAGTTTGGGGAGGCTGATTATCCCGCCCGCGAGCTAATCGGCATTCCCGATACAGATAAAAAAATGACCGAGCAAACGATACTCAGTCATATTGAAGGAAAGTAATTTGAGGTCGGGTTACAGAGGCGTTGCCTTATGTATTACTTTGACATTTTTGACGCACTCAGCGGCAACGTGTTTTAAGTCGTAGCCCGTTTGCATATTTAGCCAGCTTTGAGCACTGCCGCCAAAGGCTTTGGCAAGTTTTGTGGCAACGGTGGGTGAAATACTGCGTTTGCCGTTGACGATTTCAGATAGTGCTTGTCGCGGCATATCGAGTGCCTCTGCAGCTTTGGTAATACTGAGCTGCAAAGGGTCTAGGTAAAGCTCTTTTAAAACGAACCCAGGGTGAGGAGGATTTTTCATGGTAGTCATAGCGGTGTTACCTTTTAAATTATGAAGTAAGTAATTTTTAGAGATACGTTAATGATAGTCTTGATAGTCAACAATATAGGCATCTCCGTTTTCAAAACGGAATGTGAGTCGCCAATTGCCGCTGACCTTAACGCTCCAGATGCCTTTTTTGTCTCCCTTCAGCTCGTGGAGATTTGCGCCTGGAATATTCATAGCTTGGATTTCTTCAGCACTGTCGAGGCGGTAGAGCAATGCCGACAACTTATTTTTGTGCTTGGCCTGTATACCACGCGCATCGTCGTTGTAGAAAAAACGTTCCAAGCCTTTGTGGTTAAAGCTTTGTATCATCAGGGCTACCCCAAACTCGGTAAAGAACATGCGATTATTGTAATGCGTCACGTGACGCATGTCAACAACAGGGAGAGAAGCAATGAACAATTTTCAAAGTGCAGATAGTCAAAATCGCGCAGAACAAATTCTGCGCATTGGCAGAATTGCAGAAATTGACAATCCCAACCGCTTGGTGCGTATACAATCTGCCGAATTACTGAGCGACTGGATACCGTGGAAAGGGCGCATCGGCAATAACTATATTGCTTGGACACCGCCGCGCAAAGGCACGCAGGTGCTGACGGCAAGCCCCAGCGGCGATTACTCGCAAGCGATTATTGTCATGGTGCTCTATACCGATGATTTAAATAGCCCCAGCACCGATGCCGATGTCGATATGATTAAATTTAACGACGGCACCATTATTAAAAAAGACAGCAAAATCATTCTAATCGACACGCCTTGTGCAGTGCAAATCAACTCACCCAGTTTGACGCACAACGGCGTTAACATCGGTAGCACGCATAAGCACGTTAGCCCCGAAAGTAAAAACGATACCAGTACACCCCACTAAGTTATGAATATGAGTAATCCCCTATTAGCCAAAATTGGTATGAGCCGCGAAGGCGGTCAGCAAATAGACAGAAAAGCACATATCAATCAATCCATTGCTGATATTGTCACAACGCCAATCGGCACGCGACTGCAACGGCGCGAATACGGCAGTCATTTATTTGACTTAATCGATAGCGCAGGCAACGAGGCAGGCGTATTGCGTATGCTTGCCGCCGTTATCGATGCAATCAATAAGTGGGAGCCACGCATTTGCGTAGAGTCCGCGTCGCTAAAAGTCAACAAAGACGGCACAGCAGTGCTGTACTATGACTACTACGACAGGCTTGAGCGCAAGCGATATGAAAATGCTACCTTATTATTAACTTTGTAGTAGCCATTGCTGGGTTTCGCTTCGCTCTACCCAGCCTACACGCCCTAACTTTGTAGAGCGCATTGCACGTCTCTACAATTGCCCACAGTCGCCATCTGTGGATAGTGAGTTTTTGCGAAATATCATCAAGTTATCTACTATCAAAGAATGATGATAGTAACCGCCCCCAGTCTGCTGGATGTACCCGATTTCGAGACAATTTTAACGCGTCGTAAAAATGCGTTTGTCGAGCTGTTTCCCACTGCCGAGCAGGACAATTGGCGCAATACGCTGGCGTTGGAGTCATCACCCGTCACGAAATTATTAGAAGAGGCGGCGTATACGGAATTACTGTTACGCGGTCATATAAATGTTATCGCCCAATCGAATCTTATTCAATTTGCCAAAGGCGAAGCCTTAGACCACGCGGCGGCGTGGTATCAAGTCACACGCCTTACAGGTGAAAGCGACGAACGCTTTAGAGCACGACTTTTTTATCACATTCGTGCGTTAGCGGGAAACGGCACACACGAAAGCTATATTGCAAAAGCCTTGGCAACGCATGTGCGGGTCAAAGACGTTGCCGCTTATCGCCTCGCTCCCGGCATTGTCAACGTCGCCATTTGGATTGACGACAGCATCACCGACGAGTCTATAAAAGAAAAAGATATCCCAGCGGCAAAACAAACAATCAGAGACACGGTGTTGGCAGCGGTGCAAGCGCAATTTAGTGCGGAAAAAACCATGCTTGGCATCGATGTCAATGTCTATGAAGCCAAGTTTCACGACGTGGCTGTGCACGCTAAAGTGGTTGTTAGCAACAACGCCCCCGCCGATGCTCAAACAAAAATTGCCGAAGCCTTGCGCGCATCATCCGCGAGTGAAGCAGAATTCGGAAAACCCTTGGCGGCATCGCAGATTGTCGCGTGGTTGCATTTGCCTGTAGCAGGGGCTGATTTTGTTGAAAAAGTACAGTTGCATTCGCCAAACACGGATTTAATCCCAGCGCAGGATGAACTATGGCGCATCACTGATGTAGAACTGGAGCTGGCGTATGGCACATAAAGCATCGCGTTCCCTGCTACCGTCAAATGCCACTGCACTGGAGCGTCATATTGTCGACGGCGATGTTAGCTCGCCACTGTGGTCACTGTCTAAGCGACTAACAGAGTTGCGTATTTTTCGCCCCTCGCCATTCAATGATTGGCTGGCGGGCGAGTGGGGCATTAGCAGTTTTCGCCAGCATTTTGCTGGGGATGCACAATTTTTTGATACCTCGCTACAGTGGCTACAGTCGCGCGGCACAGCTCAAGCGGTGCGTTTAGCGTTGTCCATGATTGACGTTAAAAACGTCAAGCTCGATAACGATCATTTTTGGTTGCATATCCATCTTGATAAGCCCTTTCGCGGTGATAACGCACAGTTTATTTATCAAGTGCAACAGTCAATCCCTTTGCACTTGGAGTTGTATCGAATCACATGGGGAGATGACGGTCGCCACGGCGTATACGACTATCGCAATTACGATGATGCGGTGTATGACAGCGACGCGGGCGTGTTAATCGATGGCGTGTTAGTTGATTATGCCGACACCTTGGTTGCTGGCGATAGTATTCGCGTGTTGGCAGTGCTTGCACATACCGCTGACACCATGATTGGCTCGCCGCAGCGCACATGGCAAACGGTTAGCACATGGTTAGATGAGGCGTGGTCGTCCACGCCCGCACTACAAATAACAACGGAGACAGTATGATTGCCTTAACAAAAACGGGGCGCACAATGATTGCCCAACTGCTTAAAAACACCCCAATGCACTTAGCATGGGGCACAGGAGATGCCAACTGGAGCGATGACGATAAAAAGCGCGCTGCATTAATTGGTGAAACCGATTTAACGGCAGAAATCGCCCGTCGTAGCGTGGTGATTACAGGTTATGCCACGCCCGATGCCAGCGGTGATATTGAATTCGATGGGGTGAAATACGCGGTTAGCGTTGACCCCACTGAGCACCTGTATTTGAAATGCGTATTTGAGGCAGGCGATGATGCCACGGCGACTATACGCGAGCTTGGCTTATTTATTGGTTGTGAGACAGATAGCGGTCTACCCGCTGGGCAGCAATACTTTGCGCCGTCGCAGGTGACAGAAAAAGGGCAGTTATTTGCTTTGTCGCGCCTATCGCACGACATTATCCGCAGCCCCGATACTAAACAAATCTTTGAATTCGTTATCCCAGTGGTGCAGTAATGAAAAT
>PDWI01008639.1_pt1 | contig 15140 bp, 12 predicted proteins | sample 1430891 | NCBI WGS metagenome assembly PDWI01 (sample SAMN01162508, study PRJNA174530) | Oral metagenome, whole genome shotgun sequencing project. | biome: Marine environment; feature: Marine mammal; material: Swab sample of the gingival sulcus; isolation source: swab sample of gingival sulcus... | reverse complement strand
AAAATAAAATCAGTTTTTATGAAAGACATAAAAATGAACTTTCAAAAGAAGATAAGATAAAGGAAAATCTCAGCGTAATCAGAAATGAAATTGCCAAAGAGTTTAAACATAATAATAAGGTGTCAAGTGATTTAAAACTTGAAAATATTTATATCGATAAAATAAGCGATGCAGATATTGTAAAACTCAAAAAATACCTCTCGGATTTAAAGCAATATTATATTAACAGATATAAACTTGCCGAGCAAATGCAAGATAATTTCATATATGAGCAAACAAAAACGCCTCAACTAAACGAGCAGTTTATTAAACTAAAAAAGGAGTATCATAATGAAGCCTTGGAAGAGATTGTTACAAATAAAAGCGAGCTGAAAAAAATACTCGAATACGAGGGGCAGTTATATCAAAAAACGGATATGATCTATAAATATCCGGAGCGGGTAATTGTTTCGCATTTTTATGCACCGAAAAAGAAACTGTTTGACGGCAAATATTATTCTACCTATTGGGTGAATTTGGTTGTAATTTGGATTATGACACTGATCTTGTATCTGACTCTTTATTTTAGTCTTATTAAACGAACATTCTTATTTCTTGAAAATATAAGATATAAATTGAAAGAAAAAAAGGAAATCAAATACTAAAAAAATAGTGTGTATATGAAGCTGATGATTATAAACGGTCCTAATCTTAATTTGCTCGGAATTAGAGAAAAAGATATATACGGCGAAATATCTTTCGAGGCTTTCTTTGAAGAATTGTCGGCTCGATTTTCAAATATTACAATTGAATATTTTCAGTCTAACAAGGAAGGAGAGATTATTGATAAATTGCATGAAACAGGCTTTTCTTATGACGGAATTGTTTTGAATGCGGGTGCCTATACTCATACATCCTTAGCTTTATCCGATGCCGTAAAAGCCATAGCAACACCTGTGGTGGAAGTGCATATCTCCAATATCTTTGCGCGCGAAGAAATCAGGCATAAATCTTTAATTGCTCCGTTTTGCAAAGGCAGCATTTCCGGTTTCGGCTTAAAATCATACGAACTTGCCGTTAAAAGCTTTTTGTAAAAACAAATTTCCTTTATTAAAGCATATTTCGTATATTTGTTGCTGTTAACGTATCATCTAACTTCATCCTTATGAAAATTCCTTTAATTGAGAATGATGCTTATTTAAAACCTTTTGAGGCATTTATTGCTCGAAGAATAGAAAGAGTAGAGAAAAAATATGCGGCCTTGGCACAAGGGAAAACTTTGTCCGAATTTGCCGATGCACACCAACGTTTCGGCTTGCATAAAACAAAAAAGCATACCATTTATTCCGATTTCTTACCAAATGCAACAAATGTTTGGCTGATAGGCGATTTCTCGGACTGGAAATTGTCGGATGACTATAAACTTAGAAAAGAGAAAAACGGTATTTTTTCCATCAAGTTAAAGCCCTCAATATTAAAGCACGGAGATTTATATCGTTTATTCGTAGAGTGGGAGGGAGGCAAAGGCGACAGAATCCCTGCCTATGCACGGCGTGTGGTACAAGACCCCGAAACATATATCTTTAATGCGCAAGTGTGGCAGCCCGACGAAACTTTTAAACCAAAGCATAAAGCCCCGGAAAAGAAAGAAAACTGCTTTATCTACGAAGCGCATATCGGTATGGCTTCCGAAGAAGGCAAAGTGGCAAGTTTTAATGAGTTTACCGAAAATATTATACCTAAAATTCATGCTTTGGGTTACGATACAATCCAGTTAATGGGCATACAAGAACATCCTTATTACGGCTCATTCGGCTATCATGTATCGAATTTTTTTGCGGTTTCTTCGCGTTTCGGAACGCCTGATGACTTAAAGAAGCTGATTGATACGGCACACGGAAAAGGAATACGTGTGATTATGGATATTGTGCATTCTCATGCCGTAAAAAATGAAGTTGAAGGAATAAGCAAATATGACGGCAGCGAATATCAATTCTTTCATGCAGGCGGGAGAGGACAACATGCCGCATGGGATTCTCGATGTTTTGACTACGGAAAATATGAAGTGCTGTATTTTTTGCTGTCTAACTGTAAGTTTTGGCTGGAAGAATACGCTTTTGACGGTTTTCGCTTCGACGGGGTTACAAGTATGCTTTACTTAAACCACGGATTAGGCGTTAATTTTATGTCTTATGATGATTACTATAATGACAATAGAGACGAAGATGCAATAGACTACTTGTGTCTTGCCAACAGGCTTATTCATGAATTTGCTCCCGGTGCGACTACTATTGCCGAGGAAATGAGCGGAATGCCCGGCATGGCAAGTCCTGCCGAATACGGCGGCTTCGGTTTTGATTACAGACTGGCAATGGGAATACCCGATTTTTGGATAAAAACAATCAAAGAGCAAAAAGATGAAAATTGGCATGTAGGCGATATTTTTTATCGCTTAACCGATAAAAGAACGGATGAAAAAACGATTAATTATTCCGAATCGCATGACCAAGCATTAGTGGGCGATAAAACAATTATTTTTCGCTTGGCTGATGCCGATATGTATCATTTTATGCATATTCAACGAATGAATATTATCACCGAGCGTGCTCTTGCACTGCATAAAATGATTCTCTTAATTACTGCGGCTACGGCACAAGGCGGCTATCTTAACTTTATGGGCAATGAGTTCGGGCACCCCGAATGGATTGATTTTCCCCGAGAAGGCAACAATTGGTCGTCTCATTATGCACGAAGGCAGTGGAGTTTGTCTGAAAATAACGAATTGGCTTATTATTACCTTAATTCGTTTAATGCAGAAGTAGTGCATTTGCTCAAATCTAAAAACATTTTAAGCAAAGAAATAAAACTTGTTTCGGATCATGCCTACGACCAAGTATTGATATTTGTTCGAGGCAAATATGTTTTTGTATTTAATTTCAACCCTTTTGTATCCTTTACCGATTACGATGCGGAACTTGCAAAAGGAAAATACAGAATTATTCTAAACTCAGACAGCGAAGCCTTTTTGGGACACAGACGAATTGATACCGAAATGACTTATAAAACATATTCGCAAAAAAATAAACACAGCTTAAAATTATATATTCCTACACGAACATGCTTTGTGCTGGAAAAAATGGATTGATAATAAGGCTTAAGCTCCATTTCAAGACTTTTGGGAAAGTAAAACCAAATAGCTAACTTTATAGAAGATGCAAAATTGTTAAAAACTTGACAACTTTATTTTCGGTTCAAACCTTAGTAGAGATAAACACAGGTAATTCTTAACCGCAAAGAACGCAAAATTTCGCAAAGAGCGTAATAGCAAATTCCCTCTTGGAGAAGAGGGTGCCGGGAGATTGCTCTTTGTAAAGTTTAAAATGCGACAAATTTAGTTAGCCGGATTATTATTTTCGATGCTGCTTCCCGGTCATCAAGTCTTCGTAGCGAGGGGCATATACAAATAAGAAATAAGATGATTGAGGCATATCCTTTGGTATGGTGAATAATTCGGCTTAAAATAATCGTCGGTTTGCTTTGAAAGCGAAAAAAGAATTTTTACTTTTGAAAAAAATAAAATAAAATTAATATGGCTAAAAAAATATTTATTCTGGATACAAATGTTATTCTTCACGATTATAACAGTTTAAATCAGTTTGAAGATAATGACATCGTAATTCCTATTACCGTATTGGAGGAATTGGATAATTTTAAGAAAGGAAGCGAAGAAATTAATTATCATGCTCGGGAGTTTATGCGAGAGTTGGATAAACTTGCCGGAGATAAACTTTTTAACGGCGGAATTGAACTCGGAGAGGGTAGAGGAACCTTGAAAATTGAGTTGGGCAAACCTTATTCCGAAGAATTAAAAGCATCGTTCTCCGAAGATAAAGCCGACCATCGCATCCTTGCCGTTGCCGACTATTACAACAGAACTTTCCCGGATGAAAACATTGTTTTGGTAAGCAAGGATATTAATTTGAGAATGAAAGCAAAATCCTTGGGCATTAAAGCTGAAAATTACAAAAATGATGCGGTCAAGAATTTAGAACAGATTCAGAGTGAGGTTAATGTCTATGAAAATGTTGATGACAAATTAATTTCGAGAATGTATCAGGAAGCCGCCGGTTTGCCTTTAACGGATTTTAATTTAGAGCCAAAACCCGGCATGAACAGCTTTTTTATTCTTAAAGGCGGCACTTCAAGTGCTTTGGCAAAATACAATCATATTGAAGAGACAGTGCTTAAAGTCAGTAAGAAAACCGCTTACGGAATTAGACCTCGAAATGCCGAACAAACATTTGCTCTGGAAGTGTTGGCAGATGAAAATATCAAATTGATTTCATTAACGGGAAAAGCCGGTACCGGAAAAACATTATTGGCATTGGCATCGGCATTGCAGCAAAGAAAAGATTTTGAACAAATAATGCTTGCCCGCCCCATTGTTGCGCTTGCGGATAAAGATATAGGCTTTTTGCCCGGCGACGAAAAACAAAAAATAGGTCCCTACATGCAGCCCTTGTTTGACAATTTAACCGTTATCAAACATCAATTCGGAAAGCAAAGCAAAGACTATGCGCGCATTGAAGAATTGCTCAAAGAAGATAAATTAATAATAACTCCTTTGGCATATTTGAGAGGACGCAGTCTGTCCAATGCTTTTTTTATAATTGATGAAGCACAAAACCTCACGCCGCTTGAAGTTAAAACCATTGTTACCCGTGCCGGAGAGGGAACTAAAATTGTTTTTACCGGAGATATTAATCAGATAGACTCGCCCTATTTAGACTCTAAATCAAACGGATTGTCTTATTTAACAGACCGAATGAAAGGGCAAGATATTTTTGCTCATATCAATTTGATGAAAGGAGAACGAAGTTATTTAGCAGAACTTGCCAGCGATTTGCTGTAAATTTTATCTGCAAAAACATAGATACAGGACTTTGTTTTTTGCAAAGTCCTGTTTTATTTTTCTTTAAAATTTATAAATAATTCTATTTTTGTGCATAATAAATAAAAATACATCAAACGCCCGGAACCGGAAAAGACACAAGGCAAAATACAAATGGGGACTTTAATTATGAATGATAAATTAAATTATAATTCATAATTTACAATTCACAATTAAATAAACTTCCCTTTGGAAAATTATAAATATAAACATATGAAACGCCCATGACTGCAAAAAACACACAACGGAATGATTACTTCCACAGGGTTTAAACCCTGTGGAGAATATCAAAGTGTTTAGTGTAGCTTCGGGCGTTCCTATATGACCTTTGAAAATTATAAATATAAACATATGAAAAAATTTCTGAAAATCGCATTAATCGTTTTGGCACTTTTAGTTGCTGTTCTTATTTTATTTCCCTTTATCTTTAAAGATAAAATTATGAGTATTGCCAAAGAAGAGGCAAACAATAATTTAAACGCAAGAGTGGAATTTGCGGACATACATCTTTCCTTAATCCGTAATTTCCCGGATGTAGCTGCCGAAATAGAAGATTTGTGTATTGTGGGCAAAGATACTTTTGCGAGAGACACTTTGGCAAATATTAAGAGTTTTAGGGCATCTTTGGATTTGATGAGTGTTCTTTCGGGCGATGAAATAAAAGTGAAGCAAATTATTATTGACCGCCCCCTTGTTCATGTGAAAGTTCTCGAAAACGGAAAAGCAAATTATGATATTGCCAAAGAGGGCGAGCAGAAAGTCGATACGGAAAACAAAACGGATACCGTCTCCGACGATGCTGCTTTAAAATTGCAATTGGAAAACTTTGAGATACGAAACGGAACAATGGTTTATGACGATAAACAGGGAGATGTTTTTGCGGAACTGAAAGATTTGAATTTCACCTTGTCGGGAAATATGGCAGATGATGTAACTAATTTGAATATAGATATGCAAACCGGTGCTGCAACAGTGGCTTCCGGCGGAGTGAAATATCTCAATAAAGTGAAAACGAAATTTGTTGCCGGTTTGTCGGCTGATTTGGCAAACTCGCATTATGCTTTTAAAGAAAACAAACTCAGTTTAAATGAAGTTGATTTAGGTTTTGACGGAACCCTCAAAATGCCTGCCGATGATATTGACATAGACCTTAGCTTTAAAACCAAAGATACAGAATTTAAAGATGTATTGTCTTTAATCCCCCTAATTTATAAAAAGGATTTTGCAGAAATTAAAACATCCGGAAAGTTTAGCATCGATGGTTTTGTAAAGGGTGTTTATAATGAAAAAAATATGCCGGCTTACGGATTAAATTTATTGATAAACAAGGCGCGTTTTCAATATCCCGATTTGCCCAAGTCTGTTGAAAATATTAATGTTAATATGACTTTGGATGCAAAAGCCGGGAGCGGGGACAACATGACCGTAGATATTAAAAAAGCCACCTTGACAACTGCCGGTAATTCGTTTAATATGAACGCCTTTGTGCGGATGACTGCGGCAGATACCGATTTTAAAGGGGCAGTGAAAGGAAAAATTGATTTAAATTCCGTAAAAGATATTATGCCGCTTGAAGGAACGGCATTATCGGGGCTGGTAGAGGCTGATCTCAGTTTCGGAGGGAAGCTGTCGGATCTTGAGAAAGAACATTACGACAAGCTCGATGCAAAAGGCAATTTAGGCATTCACAATATGGAAGTGAACATGGCAGATATGCCAAAAGTGAAAATCCATGAAGCGGCTATGTTCTTGTCGCCGAAATTTGTTGATTTGAAAAATTTTGATGTTTTGGTCGGGCAAAGTGATTTTAAACTTAATGGTAAAATAGACAATATTTTTTCCTATGTTTTTAAAGAGGAATTGCTAAGCGGTGTATTTAATTTGAACTCAAATTATATTGATGCGGACGAATTAGCCGGCACGGGTGCTGAAAGTGAAAATACAGCCCAAAATAATTCCGAAACAAGCGAAGAAGCGTCTTCTAAGGAAGATGCCGGACCGGTCGAAATTCCGCAGAATTTAGACTTTGTCTTACATTCCGATTTGAAGAAAATTAAGTATGATAAAATGCTTATTACGAATGCACAGGGCAAAATTCTGCTAAAAGACGGAACGTTGGATATGAATAATTTACGTATGAATATGCTGGGCGGCGAGGTGCAAATAAAAGGAGCTTATGACAGCAAAGATTTAACAAAACCAAAAGTAGATTTTGATCTTGCCATGTCAAAAATAAGCATTGCCGAAGCTCTTAAAACGTTCACTTCCGTGAAAAAAATAGCACCCGTTATTGAAAGTTGTATCGGAAATATCAATGCAAATTTGACTTTAAGCTCCTTGCTGAAAAAGGATATGAGCCTTATTTTTGAAACATTGATGAGTTCCGGAAGTTTGAGTTCCGATAATATTTCGATTTCCGGTAACGGATTAATGGGTAAACTTGCAAATGCTACTAAAATAAATAAATTCAAATCTCCGAAAGTGAAAGATATTAATTTGAAATATCTGATTAAAAACGGTAATCTTACCATTAATCCTACTACTTTTAAACTTGCCGGAATGCAAGTTACTTTTGGCGGAACGCAAAGGCTTGATAAAATGCTTGATTTGGATTTGGATATGAATATCCCCCAAAAACTTGCCGGAAAATTTTTGTCGGGTGTCTCCGGAAACAATTCCGACGAGAATATGAAAATCGGGGCAAAAATAGGCGGTACTTCTGATAAGCCGCTGATAAAAGGCTTGTCAAGCTCTTTAACGGATAATTTAAAAGATGAGGTGGTCGAAAAAGTAAACGATGCGAAAGAGAATGTGAAAGAGAAAGCCAACAAAATAATTGAAGATGCTCAAAAACAGGCAGATGCTATAATGCAAGAAGCCGAGCAACAGGCGGCAAACATACGCTCCGAAGCAAAAAAACAAGGTGAGCGATTGCTTAACGAAGCCGGCAAACAAGGCGATAAACTGATTAAACAGGCAAATAATCCGATTACAAAAAAAGCGGCGAAACTATCCAAACAAGAATTGCTTAAGCAAGCTAAAAAACAGGTTGATAATTTGAATGCACAAGCTGATAAGCAGGCAAATAAGGTTTTAAATGTTGCCAAAACAAAATCGGATAAAATAATAAATGAGGCAAGGGCGAGAGCCGCAAAATTGTAAGGCGGCTTTTGGGAAAAGTAAAACCAAAACGCTAACTTTATCCTTATAGAAGAGCCAAAAGTTAGAAGACCGAAGTCGGAAGAAAAATGCTCATGCTTGTTTGCTCAGGCTGTGTTCTTTGCGATTTTCTTAGCTTTTGGCAAATAGCAAATTCCCTCTTGGAGAAGAGGGTGTAGGGAGATTGATTTTTTTTTGAAAGTATTAAATGGCAGTACATTAATGATTTGCAAATTTAGTTAGATGGAATTAGCAAACTGAAAATATTATTTTTTACTCAATGTAAATAGAATCTGTATATGAAAAATACATAGAGTTATTATAGTCCGGTTTCTCTTTAAAAATATATGCTCGGTAATTCTGACCATATTCAACTCTGTATTTCTTTTTTAAATATTTATCATCTTCAAATAATATTGATACTTCAAACCGGTTTAAACCTTTTTTCTTATACTTCCGAGGTAAAACCATTACTATTCTAATAGCCCAAGTTGCACCACTTTCGTATTTATCATTATTATGCAAATATATAAAATCTTCAATGCTTTTTGCCCTCCAATGGTATGATAATTCAGATATATAAGCTATTTCAAAAGGCTCATAGGTTTGTGTATAAAACATTTCTTTTTTGTAAAAAGAGTTTTCTATATTAATTAAATCTTTATTAATGTAGCTCCTGCGATTTAAAGTATCTATTGAAAAAAGATTTATGGAGTTTATTGTTTGTTGTCTTTTAGGGTATATAAGTAAATAATACTCCCCTTTATGATATGTTTGTTTTAATCCCAACGACAGTTCAAAATATATTGTATCGTTAATGCCGAAAGTATCTTTTTCCAAAAGAAAAGGCATGCCCAATGTATCTTTTGTATGCTTATACGTTTTAAAAAAAATGTTTTCTATTTCATAAAACACAACTTGCGATTTAAGTTGTGGGCTTATTAACAGACAGATTAAAAGAAAAACGGTATTTCTCATTGGTTTTTATTTTTGTAGATATAGTAGTAAGCTTTCGATTGCCGTGCGAATCGCAGGGATATTCATCCGTAGTGCTTTGTAAGTTCCAATGCAATTATGTCCGAAGAAATTATATAAACTACAAGGCATAGGCAAATATACTGTTAATTTAACTTATTATCAAAAGAAATAAAATGTTTACTTGCCCCTTTGATGTTTTACTAAACAAACGAAATTAAAAAGGGACTTTGTAAATGGAAAAAGCCCCGATTATTTTGGAACTTCTTTACTATAATACTGCCCAATTGTATTATGTGATGTAAATGAAAGCGGAACTTCTTTATAGGTTTGAGCTTTCCAAAGAATATCATTTTCAATAATAATAGACACTCCCAGCTGTTCCATTGTTGATACTGTTTGTTTTTTCTGCGTTAAGTAAAAATCATATTTTTCATTTACTCTGATTTTCTCTAAATGATTTAATACAGGTTTTTTATAACCGTATTTATCATAGTAATTGTTTTTTAACGATATTATTAGTATAGTATCTTTTTCCTTTAAAGCCATAAATCTAAAAGCATATTGATACTCTTTTATTGCTATAATACGGCAATTTAAAACACTATATTTCGTTTTTATTTTAGATGTTGAGGAACATCCAACTAAAATAAGAGTAAAAAAAACTAATCTTTTCATTTCTTTTTTTTGATAAATCGTTAATCAATAATTTGATATTGAATAGAGACATAAAAGGGGGTAGCTTGTTGATGTATAAATGTCCTGTAGCTCGGAATGCGGCACCTAAATGGTTTAAGCTGATACCTTATAATTGTATCAGTTGCATCGCAGCCAATTTGTGCTGTTTTTTGTTTATCGTCATTTATAAGAACCGTCTTTTTCTCAGTATTTAAAGAACTTCCTACAAATTTACGAAATATTCCGAAATTTCCCAAATAAAGCCTTGCAGCTTTAATGTTGGTAAAATGAATATGCTTTTTTACATTTAATTTGTTTCTCAATCTTGAATGCCTAAAACAAACCAAAAGTAATAGGTATTGTAAAAATAGAATTTACCGGCTCTTTGCCAATATAACCCGGTGTCCAATTTGGCATCGTTCTTACTATCTGTAATCCAAATTTATCAAGCCTACTATCACAACTATAATTTACTCCTACTTTGCTAATGCTGCCATCTTTATTAACAATGAATGTTAGATATATAGTTGAACAAATATTGTTATATTCAATCTCATTGTCTGTATTGTTTTTAGTATCAGCAATTATAGCTATTCGTTTTTTTATGAATTTATTTAATAATTTTGCTCCACCTTTGAAACTTGGAAATATCTCAGGGCTAATATAAACTATATGTTCTTTACTTTCTAATAATCCATTATTTTTTTTATATACTGTTGTATCTGATTTTACTAGGATATTATCACGAAATTGATTTTCTATAAATATGTATTTTTCATCAGAAAATTTCCAATAACATTCTTCATTTTGAGACATAACCGGTATATAAAAAAATTGGATGATTATAATCAAATAAAAAAACTTCTTCATTACATTTTTATTTATCCCGAATTATCTTCGATTCTTTATTAAACAAACAAAATTAAAAAGAATTTTAGTTAACCCGCCTTTCGAGACTCTTTCAAAAGTAAAACCAAATAGCGAACTTTATCGGCGCAGAATCTTCAAAAGTCGGAAGAAGAATGTGCGCGCTTGTTTGCTATGAGTACGTTATTTATGATTTCATAGTTCTTGCCGGTTGCCAAAAGTCATGAAGTGCGAGTTAAGGTGTTTTCGAGGGCTGCGCCGTTCATCATATTGGTATGTTTTTGTGTATAATTTCGCATGTTTGTATTTACTATTGTTGCCTCTCTTGATTTATTTTAAGTGTCTGTTAAACAGTAAAGAACTATGTTAGTTTTTAACTAATTTAAATTTATTGTTAATAATCTTATAGGTTTCAATTAATGAATCTTTTTCCATTATTATTTCATTAGAATTATTGAACTCATTTTCTTTAATTAAGAAATCCCAAAAGAACGTTTTTACAATATATTTTCCTTTTTCCTCAATAGTATACGTTAGAAACGGATCTGAAGAATAAATTCTAAGTTTTGAATTTACTTTATGGGTTTTAATATTATAAATGCAATAGTATGTATCTGACCAATTTAATAATACGTTATTTATTTTTTTTGTTGAAATATATGTTTCTTTATATGATAACAAATAGTGATTTTTATTTAACCGTTTTTTAAATCCATAATAGTAATTTTGTTCTTTTTTAAAATCAACTTGATTTACTTCATTAGTAGCTAACAAAATTTCTAAATCCTCTTTTGATATTTTCTTAGAGTAAATTTTATTTTGCTTATTTTCAAACTTTTCAATGAAGCTAATGTTCTTATTACCACAAGAAAATAATAAGAGTATGAATAATATTATGTAATTTGAATGATTCATATTTAATAGTTATCTCTTAGCTTTGTTATAATATAAAATATATCTCCATATTGTTGATGTTTTCCTCTTTGAATAGTCTTAGAATTGACGTCGGAAGAAACATAGTATTGATCATTTGCTGAAACATTAATTGTCAAGTTATTGTTATTTAGTTTTGTGTCAATTAATCCTACTTTTGTTTTGTCTTTAACGATGTGTAATGTTTCTTGCTTTATATTTAATACTGCTCTTAGTTGGTCGGCATAATCATATTTTTGTTCCGGCAAATGCGGCATACTTTTTTGGAGTGGTCTCTCGTATTCATAACTGTCTGTTGTGTTTTGTAAGTCATGTCCAAGTAAATCGTTGCTGTTTTCAAAATTATAAGGGTAATTCCGTGTCCATACTCTATTGCTTTTCATTGGCAACAGCTTGTCAAGCTCATCATGTTGGTCTGTTTTTGTGTAATTGCGCATGTTTGTGCCGTCTTTGGGGTGTATGATATTTTTTAAAAAATCAATTATTCGGGTTAAATTTTCCAAAATTTGATTTCTAAGGTTATGTTACCATATTGTAAAAACTAAAGGTTGCAGTTTCCCCTTTTTATTCCCGGCTCTGTATAATATGTCAACAAATAAAATTCTATCACCTCTTTTAAGTGTATTAATTAAGTCAAGTTGTTCTTTTGAAAACTTACTTCCGCTTGCATTAATTTCTCTTATTTTGTCATCTTTAGTTACAATCATATTAAAAGATATAATCTCAATTTTGTAATCAAAATTAAAAAAAATAGAGTATTCTCCGTAATTAGCATGTATTTCCCCTATTTTAATTAATTCATTTTTTGCTATATTTCCTTTTCTTTTACTGCCAATAAATGCAAATGGTAATGGTAAATAAATGCATGGTATTATTTGGGAAGATATTAAATGTTTTTTATTATGTTCTTCTTTATATATGCTTATTTCATTTAGTAGAGAACCTTTTTTATCTAAATCACTTACATTTAAAATATAATTATTTTCTCCATACTTTTTTAACTTCCCGAATTTTGATTTTACAAATAAGTTTGTTGCTTCTGTTTTATTAATTTTTAAACTAAAAAAATTGTCAATATCAAAATAGAAATAATTTTTATTCATAAACTTAATAATATCATTTTTTTCGGGATATATATATAATAGAGTATCATGTGTAACAATAGTATCGTTGCATTCTTTAATACTCCTTTTATTATTTGAATTACATGAAAAAAGTAAAATTATTAAATACAAATAAAGCAACATATATTTCATTTTAGGTTTATTTAGGTTCAATAAAAAATAAGTAGTGCTTTGTAAGTTCCAATGCAATTATGTTCGGAAAAATTATATAAACTACAAGGCATAGGCAAATATACTGTTAATTTAACTTATTATCAAAAGTAATAAAATGTTTATTTGCCCCTTTGATGTTTTACTAAACAAACGAAATTAAAAAGAATTTTAGTTAACCCGCCTTTCGAGACTCTTTCAAAAGTAAAACCAAATAGCGAATTTTACTTGGCAAAGAGTGCAAACGGCAAAATCCCTCTTGGTGAAGAGGGTGCAGGGAAATTGATTTTTTTGAAAAAGTCTAAAATACAGTATATTAACAACTTGCAAGTTTAGTTAGATAATAATATGGGTTAAAGTATTCGCAAAAAAATTATAAAAAGTTTATATTTATAGTGATTTGACCTTTATCAATCCATTTTATCCAACCTTCTTGATTAACGTTGTTTTTTTCCATTTTATTTTTAATAAATCTCCGTTGATTTCTAAGGGAAAGTAAGCATAAACACCATTTAATAAAGATTTATCAATTTTTACTTTTAAGTCTTGATCATTATAAATTGTGTTTTTTATTAAATCTATAGTTATACTAGGAGAAGATAAAACAAGTTCTCCTAATGTTATTTCATCGTAAAAAGTAATATTTTTCTTTACTTTTTTTATTAAGCTTATACTTTCATTCACTTCAACTTCATATAAACTATCATTTTCATTGATAATTCGTATTACTAATAAAAAATAATCAGGATGAAAAGCAAAGGGTTTGAAGTTCGGATTATAATATTCGAATTTCCCGTCTGAGTCATCATAAAAAAAGGTAAACTTATACCAAAGTGAGCCGTCTGAATTGTAAAACCTGATTGTATCTAATTTTGTATATTTATCGTTAATTTTAAGAAGTTTACTTTTTCCATTTATCTTTCTTTTAGAGTATATTTGTTTTTTTGTGATAGTATCTGTTACTTTAGAAATAGTTGTGTGTTCTAAAGTTTTCTCTTCACAAGAAAAATGGAAAATAATTATAAAAAATAAAATAATAATCATTAATTTTCTCATAGCTTATCGGGTAAAAAGTAATGAATAAGGTTTACAATATTCTAATGTTTGTGCTTGTGCTATATAGTGTTTGCGTTCCGTCAGGCTCTGTTTTTTTGAAGCATTCTGTTTAAAGCATCATATGTGTAATATTTCAAAAAAAACAACTCGATTTTATTTTTTCAGTAATTTTATCTATTTTGATGTTTATTGCTCGTTCAATAGTTCAAACAAAGATGTTAACCAATCAATTTGTTCTTTATTATATTTCTTGCGAAAAGATATCCTCTTTTTGAGTGCAGCATCAAATGATTCTACTGTATTGTTATTCATAAGAATCAAAATATCAAATCCGTCGTGGTAAAATGTTCTTTTATTATATTTTAACGATTCATCCAAAAAATGTTTTGCAAGTTCATTTTCACCAATCAATAAAAAATATGTTACAATTTCATTGTAAACAAATTGAATTTTACTTCTTTCAGGCAATTTTTTAAAAAAATATGTAGCTTGCGTATAATTGTGTGTATAGTAATTTGACCAAGCTAAATATAGTACAGAGAAATAATCATTTGGGTTTATTTCTGCAGCTTTAGTAAAATATAAAATAGCATTGTCATAATCTTTGCAATAAAAATATGCTGTTCCCAAGTAATAGTTATCAATAAAGACCGGCTTAACTTTTTTAAATAAGGAAATAATTTCCGCACAATCCGTAACTTCGTCTTTTAAATATGCTTTTTGAAGAATTGCATCATTAAACAGAGAATCTGCTAATAAAGCTTTATTTGCATATACCAATGCTTTATTTGTATCTGTTTGCTCAAATAAATAACTTAACTCCAAATAAGCCCATTTATTCAATAAATATTTATCTCTTTCAATAGATTTAAGCAAATATTCTTCTGTTGTAAGTTTTAGATTACTGACACTATCTGCCATCATTGCATAAGCCAGATAAGTAAAGGTATTATTTTTAGATATTTTATTATTACTTATTTCCATTTGCAAATATCTATATGATTTCTGTTTATCTTCAAAAGCCATCAAATATGATTTCATCCCTATAAAATAAGGAATTTCGGGATATACTTTTGAAAGACTGTCAAAATATTTCCATGATAAGTCTAATGAGCTTGTAAAGATACGGTCATGTTTTTTTATTATTTCTATTTTATCATCATTACATGAAAAACTCATTTAAACTTTTTTTTGAGTAGTCTAACAGTTAATGCTATGTAATGTAAAGCTATCCAATTTTCAGCTTTTATGGTAAAACGTACTAACAA
>PDWI01006192.1_pt1 | contig 15140 bp, 10 predicted proteins | sample 1430891 | NCBI WGS metagenome assembly PDWI01 (sample SAMN01162508, study PRJNA174530) | Oral metagenome, whole genome shotgun sequencing project. | biome: Marine environment; feature: Marine mammal; material: Swab sample of the gingival sulcus; isolation source: swab sample of gingival sulcus... | reverse complement strand
TTGCAGTCTGTGTTTTATCCTAGGGTAAATTATTTTATACTATCATTTGATTTTACGAAACATATTTGAGAGTTTTACTATCGAAGCATACTGTGAAGCGATGTTTCGTAAAATTAAATGATTAATAAGCATTTTATTTAGGTTTCGTGTTTGTAATTTAATATTTATTTTTACATTTTTTGCTTGTTCGTTTTATAATAGCATAATGGGGATGTGACTGCAATACTTTTTCTTTTAAATTTGTAATTTTTTAGGATTTTATTTTTAAGTGCAAAAAAACTGACCTTTTACAGTGAATTTTTCATTCGACTGCTTGGGTCAGTTTAACGTCCATTTTCAAAGGAACTTTTTGTAGTCAATTTCGCATGATTTTTTATTTCCTAACAATTAACGATCAAGGCAATAAATTTTTCAGCTTTATAACAGCTTCTGTTCTATTTTTTACTTCTAATTTTTCATAGAGTTTGCTCATATAATTTCTTACCGTTCCTTCTGATATAAATGCTTTCTCACTAATTTCTTTGTTAGAATAGCCCATAAGAAGCATCTTCGCTATCTGTTGCTCTCTTTCCGTCAACTGAAATTTGGTATGAATATGATTTTCTTCTTTGTTATCATTCTTTTCTTCTACCATTTTCTTTTCCCAGAAAGCAGGCATAAAGATGCTAATAATTTCATATATTTTTTGAATATCTTGTGTTTTTACACCCTCTACATACAAAACGCTTGTTAAATTTTTATCAATAAAAAGAGGAAACGCCCCTATATCATCTTCTATTATTTCTGTTTTTGTTCGAAAAACATATCGAACAAGCCCTTGCTTCATCTTCATATCATAGTTTATATTGATAAAAGGTTTTAGGATTTTTTCGCCATTTTCACAACTTGCCATAATAGTATACTGACTTTTCTCTTCTATTATCAATGCCATTTTTCGAATGTTGGTGTTATTTGATAAATCTTCAAACATCAGTGCTAATGTTTCCTCTGCACTAGCATTTTTAATAATTTTCAATGCTTTTTCTATATCTTGAGAATTATTATTTTCTACAACATTTCTTACCACTTTTTTCTCTTCCTGTGCTGTACTATTTAATTGAGCCACAAAATCAGCACCCCAAGCTTGAAAATTTTCCACTGCCTTTTGTAAATGAAACCTTTTCATATCATTAAATTCATTACTACTTTCTGCCATCAACTGATGAATTAATCCTAATTGATGGTGACTACCTTCTTTTTCAGCGACCTTCATTGCACTGTAATAATATTCCACGTTTTGGTTGCCATCTATTTTTTCTGCTACTCTCCCTTTTAAAATCCAATATCTAACAATGTTGACAGTGTTATTCCCTGTTTTATATTTTTCATATTGATTCATATATTTTTTTAATACTTTTAGACTTTTGCTTTTTTCCACTTCTTCTAATACACTATAATTCTCGATTATCGCCAAACCGTGATAAAAATAAAATAAATCATTTAGTATAAATCCAATATGCTTGTCTACCTCTGCTTTGATACTTTCAGCTAATGCTAAAGCTTCTTGGTATTTTCCAAATAAATAAAGTCTTTGTACTTCCATCATATGATGATTAAGATAGATGGTTTTTCGAAAACTTTGGATATCTTCCTCAATTTTTAGATTTTCACATTTTCCTGTTTTTAAACTTTCTATATTATATCGATTGATATAACACATATATTTGACTAAGTAGTTACTTTTATTTTCCTTTCGATTTTCTATCTCTGACAACAATCTATCTAATTCATCTAAGTTCATACCCATCACGTACTTAGTAATAAAGCCAAATATCGTACCATATTTTTGATACGTTTGTTCATATTCTAGTGGTATTTCATATCGGATACTGTCTAATAAGGCTACCGTATCAGAAAGTTTATTGCTTAAATGATGAGTAAATGTTCCCATAAAAACAATAGAAATTATATTTTTTTCCTCTGTATCAGCAATATTTTCGATTAATTTTATATTGTAGTCTTGCAGTTTACTACCATTTTGAAAGTCCCCTAAAATATGATATAGAATAAAAATTGCACAAGCATAGCCAATCCCTTTATATTTCACATTGTTAGAATCCTTTGCTAACAGTGCCATTTTCACCACAATTTTTTCAAATAATTCCTCTGCAATTCTATTAGCAGCAGGGAACATCAATAGCAATACTTCAAAAACTTTGTCTAAAAACTCGGATTCTCTACTACTCTGTTTTTTTATCTTTTCTATTGTTGTATTCCTATATTTTAATTTAAATTTAATAATACCAACATATTTATTGAAACGATCCAATGAATGACCGTAACTTTCTAAAATTTCATTTCCTAACGTCAATACTTCTTTCCATCTAGATCGATACATTAAACTTCTCAAATAAACTATTTTCAACATTTCTATCTGTTTTTCATTCGCTATGTCAATAATAAAATCATATTTTTCTTGTGCTTTGTGTATCTCTCCACCAATATACAAACTTTCCATATATTCTATTTGTAGTTGAATCCACAAATCAATATCTTTCTTTTCATTAATTAACAACACTGCTCTTTGAAACTGTTTATTGGCTCTGTCTAACATACCTATCGCTTTACTTCTAAGTGCTTCGCCATATACAAGGATACCTACTTGTTCTTTAATAGTTCTTATCTCTCTAGTAGACAATTTCATCGATAAGTCTACTATTTTTTTCTGTATTCTCATCAATACATTTTTATCACATTGTTCTGTACGATTCGATAAATTATCTAACAAATTCTTTATAATTCGATAGCTATATTTTTCTAATTGATGTTGAAAATAATTTTCATAAATACACTGATAAACGATGTCATGTGAAAATAACAAGTCTTGCTCTTTTAACGATACTAACCCTATATTTGTCAGTCCTTGAATCATCGTATCATTTATTTCACGAGATAAAGCCATCCTAACGATTTCTTTTGATACACTTCCTTCAAAAGCACTGATAATCATCAATATTTCAAATTGCGTTTCATCCAACAGAGATAGTTTATTTTTAATAATCCCATCAATCTTCTTTCTAACAGTCTCGCTACTTCCACTGTAAAAATCCTTTTTTTCTTCTCTTTTCAAAACATCTTCTATCAAAATTCTGATATATAATGGATTGCCCTCAGTGAGTTGATATATTTCCTTTGGTACAAGGTTATTTCCTATTTCTTGATGAAGATTATACTCCTGTAAATATCGAATAATTTCATCTTCTGTAAACCCTTTTAACATAATTTTTTGAGTTTGTTTTACCTGTGGGAATAAAGAGAAAAGCACTTCTTCTTGTCGATAGGATGCGATAATATAACCTTTAAATTTTTCATCGAAAGATAGCTGATTAATAATATCGATATTCGTTTCATCGCTCCACTGAACATCGTCGAAAAAAATAATCAAGGGATAAAATAAACTTGATGAAATTTCTAAGAAATGAATATAAGCTTGTATAATTTTTTCAAAATCAATAGTTTTATTTTTTGTTTTTTTAATATAAGGAAATATCATCTGCCCTTTTTCACACAAATTTAAAATATCTGCCAAAGACTTCCCCATTGCTTGATAATAAAGTTCTACTACTTTTTCATAATTCCCTTTGGGCAAGGAGAGGATATGTTTTATTATCTGACTGATAATATTAGTAACAATCTCAAGCTTATCTTCTCCATACTGATTTTCTTTTGCCACGATAATGCTAGCGTTTTTTTCTGTATATACCGATTCCATACTATTTACTAAGTTTGTTTTCCCTACGCCTGCTTGCCCCTCAACAATCGTCATATTGATATTGCCTTTTAAAAAATCATCAAAATGTTTTTTTAAATTTTCTCTATATGCTAATCTATCAATATAGATATTTGTCATAAAATCACCATTTCCTCAATTATCGTTTTTTTGCCACAAAGATTCTGTCAAGTCCTGCTAAGTCTTTTTTTATTTCTATATTTTCAAAACATCCTGTTTCTTCTGCTATTTTTTTCACTTGTTCTCCCTGATTATAACCAATTTCCATAAAGAGCATACCCTCTTTTTTTAGATATTCATTACTTTTAAAAAGAATCCCCTCATAAAAAACTAATCCTGTAGAACCACCATCTAGTGCTAATCTCGGTTCGTGAAGTTTCACTTCATCTTCTAAATCTTCTATATCAGAGGATGGTATATAGGGAGGGTTTGATACGATAATATGAAATTTCTTTTTTCCTAACTTGCCGTCAAAACTTTTGAATAAATTGCTCTGTTTTATTTTCACTTTAGAAGATAATTTTTTTGCATTTTTCTCCATTAATTTAATTGCTTGTTCATCAATATCACTACAAACAACTGTTGCTTTTTTATACATTTTATCGATAGAAATTCCTATTGCCCCACTGCCAGCACAAAGATCTAAAATATCTACTTTTTTATTTTTTTCTTCACAATACGTCAAAACTTCTTCGACTAAAAGTTCTGTTTCTGGTCTAGGAATCAACACATTTTTATCTACATCAAAGTCAAATCCCATAAAATTTTGGGTACCTGTAATGTGCTGAACAGGGATTCTGGACGCCCTGATGTCAATATATTTAAAATATTGTTCACAACGCTTTTGATCTTGTTCCTCTGACCATATCATAAAAAGCTTATTTTTTTCAATACCCAGCATGTACTCCAATAAAATTCGACTGTCGTTTTTGGAATCCTCAATACCTGCTGCACTCAGTGTCTTTTCACCGATTTCAATCATTTCTTTAATATTCATCTTAAACTATTTGCCTCTTTGTTTTTCTAAGTTTTTTCTAATTCTTCTAGTCAACAATTTCTCTTTCAATCTTTTCGCCTTTGAAAACTTCATCTGTAAATGCGTCATAATTTGGTAAGCAGATGTCTAGCTCTGCTTTTCGTTCATCATCAAAAATCACTGCTTTCATAGCAATAATCGATATTTCTAAATGTTCTTCTTCTGGTTCTTTGGTGGTTAATTTTTGTAAATAAAGTCCCGGCATACTTAATATTTTTACAAAAGCACTATTGCTTTTTCCTGCCCATTTTAATAATTCATAAGAAAGTCCTGCCACCACGGGAATCAACAAAATCCTTGAGCCGATTCGCCACAATAAATTAGGCCAACCTAACAGAGAAAATAACACGAGACTAACGACCATTACAAACATGAGAAAACTAGTACCACATCGAGGGTGCAGGGTGTAAAACTGTTGGCTATTTTCAGGGGTTAATGCTAAATTGTTTTCAAAGCAGTGTATCACTTTATGTTCTGCACCATGAAATTGAAACACCCTTTTAATCTCAGTCATACGAGAAATTGCCCAAATATACACGATAAACATAATTATTCTAACAATTCCCTCAATTAAATTTAAAGCAATGTGATTCTCTGTCAAAACTTTAAATCCGTTCACAATAGCCGTTGGTGCTATAATAAATACGCCTACTGTAAAAAGAAGTGCCACGATTACTGAAAAATATATCATCATATTCCAAGCGACCTGTTTCCCAAATTTTTCTTCCATCCATATGCTTACTTTATCTTTTTCATAACTTCCTGCTTGAAAATTACCATAAATTCTTTTTTTCTTTTCCCTTGTTTCTTCTCTACTTTCTGTATTATTTTCTCTCGCTTTTTCTTCCTCTAAAACTTCTAATCGTAATTTTTCTAATTCTTCTGCATGTTCATTTTCATAGTTTTCTAAAATTTCAGCACCTTCCATCAGTATCTTCGTCCCTGATACAAGGGCTGTGCCAAAGGCGAAAATTCCCCGAAGAATAGGAATTTTCGCTATGGCAGAGGGTTCTTTCGTTCGCTGTGTTTTTAGACGAATAGAACCGTCTGCCATCCGTATCGCCACGGCGATACCTTTGGCACCCCTCATCATAATTCCTTCTATAATCGCTTGTCCTCCCATAGAGGTGGGGCAAGCTTCCTTTAAAAAAATTTTATCAAAATCCATTTAGTTCTCCTATTTATAGACTCTATTCTGCTAAGTTGCTTTTTTTCATCACTTGCAAGAAATCACTGTTTGTTTTCGTGTGTGCTAAAATATCAATAATTCCCTCTGTTGCTTCTTGATTTCCTAAGTTTGCCATAGCTCTACGCATCAGCCATACACCCTCAAGTTCTTCTTCTGTCATCAACAAATCTTCTCTTCTAGTGCCTGATTTATTTAAATTAATCGCTGGGAATATACGTTTTTCTGATAATTTTCTATCAAGGTGTAGCTCCATATTTCCTGTTCCTTTAAATTCTTCAAAGATAACATCGTCCATTCTACTACCTGTTTCAACAAGAGCTGTTGCAAGAATGGTAACACTACCACCCTCTTCAATTTTTCTAGCGACCCCAAAAAACTTTTTTGGTTTATGCAACGCTGATGGATCAAATCCTCCTGAAAGAGTTCTCCCTGAAGATGGTACCACTAAATTATAGGCTCTTGCTAATCTAGTAATACTATCTAATAAAACAACCACATCTTTACCGTGTTCTGCCAGCCTTTTTGCTCTTGCCATGACCATTTCTGCCACTTTTACGTGATGTTGTGGCATTTCATCGAAAGTGCTATAAATGACTTCGCCCTTTTTTAAGGAACGTTTCATATCGGTTACTTCTTCTGGTCTTTCATCAATCAGCAAAACAATTAATTCTACATCGTCATATTTTTCTTCTATTGTATTGGCTATTTTTTTTAACAATACTGTTTTACCTGCTTTTGGTGGTGCGACAATGATACCTCTTTGCCCTTTTCCTATTGGCGAAACAAGGTCTATCAATCTCATCGCTGTTTCTGTTCTATTGCCATTTTCAAGGGATAATCGTTCCTTGGGAAAAACGGGTGTTAAATCATCAAAGTCTTTTCTATTGATTGCTACTTCAAGCTTATCGCCATTAACCGTCAGAACATATAATAATGCACCAAAACGTTCCCCCTCATTAGGAAGTCTTGATATACATTTCACTTTATCCCCAGTTTTTAAGTTAAATCTTCTAATTTGAACAGGGGATACGTAAATATCTTTTTCACTTGTCAAAAAATTAGAAAACCTTAAAAAGCCAAAGCCTCCCTCTGAAATCTCAAGAATACCCTCTACTTCTGGACGTTCTTGTTCTTTTACTTTCTCTCTATTTTCTTCGTTATTTTTTTCTTGAATTCTTTCAGTGTCTTGCTTTTCTTCTATTATTTTGTTCTCTTTTTTCATTTGATTTTCTAACTTTTCTATACTCATATTTTACCTCTACATTTGTATTATATTTTAATAAGCTTTCATTATTTCTATTATTTTATTGCCATCAATAATAAATTTTACTGTATCCTCTCTATCGATTCTCTTATTGCTAAGCAATTTTTTATCAATTTGATAATAATTAATTAAAATCTTACTGTTATCTTTTTTGCTTTTATTATTTCCTGTCATCTTTATTCCTATAAAAGTCATATCTTCTGTCATATCGCCATAGGCTACAATTTTTCCTTTTAATACTACAGGTTTGGTCAGTATGATGGTTTGGTCAATATCGGCTATTTTGCCTTCTTTGATGTAAAAGTTTTCATTTTTTGTCATAGAATTCAAAATCATTTTTTTGCCTACAAGTGCTATCCCGTAATCTAATAAATATTTTTTTATTTCTTCTTTATCTGTAAAGACACTATTATTTATGGATAAGTTATTTTCTCCTTGGAATCCTATAAAGTATGTTCTGCCATCCTCATTATTGATAAATTCAATTTGCTGTAATTCATGATTTATTTTTGTTATTTCACCTTGCCACTGTATTTTTTCTACCTCTACGTCATAATTACCACTATTTTTTTTCTTTTCCAAATAATCGTAAAGCCTCTCGCAAACTGCTGCAAATTCAGCTCTTTTTACCTTATCATTAGGATAAAACCATATGGTGTCATCTTCTGTTTTATGACTACCTTTCATAATACCGTTTCGATAAAGTGCATCTATTTCAGCTATTTTATCTTTTACATTCCCATCACTCTTTTCAATAATTTTCAAATCATTAAAATCTTCATAGGGCAATACAAATACTTTGCTATGTCTTGGTTTAATAGTTTTTTCGCTCCAAATTGCTATCTCTATCCTGTCTGCTGGTATACCTGTGCCATCTTCTAATACCATATTCTCCACCTCTATTTTTTCTATTATGTTATTTTTAATAGCATAAGATATGTAAGGCTCTGCCCAAGGTGCAATGTTATTTTGGTCAAAAATATTTCGGTAATCTTCCTCATATTCATTTTCATCCTTGACACGTCCTACTGCTTTTAGTGTCCTGTAAAGCATTGTCAAGGCTTCTTCTTTCGTCACTGTTTTTTCAGGTTTAAATGTTCTATCCCCATTAAAATCAAGATATCCTTTAATGATATTCTTTTCTGTTGCCCACTTAATATTATTATATCCCCAATGTTTCTCAGACACATCGCTAAAATTAATGTCTTTGGCTTCTACTTGCTTATCCTCACCATAAGAAACAACGGCACTTATACTAAAAAATATAGCGATTAAAAATATTGTATTAAAAATGCTATTTTTCGTTCTCTTTTTCATTTTCTGGTACTTGTTCTCCATCTTTTACTTCCTCTTTTACAGAATAAATCTCTTTAATCATATTTTCAATACCCTCATTTTCAGGGTAAACGTACCAAGGTGGTTCATTTAGTGGTGTGTATGGCATGGTGTACGTTTTGAAATTAGAGATATCCATTCCTGCCATTTTTGAAGCCAAACCGAGAGCAACACCTATGCTGATATCCGATTCTACATTTTTAAACGTTGTTTTTGCTATTTTCGGCAAATCTTTTGACAAAGATTTTTTTACAGCATTTTTTAAGAATTGTTGTTGTGCTTTTACTCTGCCTAAATCACCCTCTGCATAACCGTGTCTAAATCGCAAGAAATGAACAGCTTCTTTACCATCTAGCACTCTTTCTCCTGCTGGAAGTGCAATAATAAGAGGTGGATTATCTTTTAAATCTTTGTAATACATACCACCTGTCCCCTGAATGTCCGGAATATTCATTGGAATTCCTCCCATAGAATCGACAATATTTGCGACGCCATCATAATCTATCACAGCATAATAATTGATAGGCATTCCCATCAACACTTGACTTACTGCCTTTGCAGAATTTACAGGGTCCCCTTTAAATGCTGCATTTATTTTCTTTTCAGCTTTTGTTTCATATCCTCGCCTATAGAAATAAGTATCTCTCGGAATTGATATCAGTGCAACATCTTTGTCTTTAAGGTCTATACTTGCTACCATGATAACATCTGTCAATGGTGGATTTACACCTAGCAAAAGGATATTGGCACGTTCCGATTCTGTAAATGCTTTAAAAAATGGACTATCATTAGGTATTAATTCTTTCAGAGATAATTCTTCTTCTAAAATTTTAATTTTTTCTTTATCTCCTGTAAGAAGCCTCATATTACCCAATTTTTCTATACCATAGCTTATACCCCATCCTACTATTGTAAATATAACAAAAGCTACTAAAAAAGTTTTTATAAATATTTTAATATTATTTTTTTGTTTTTGATTTTCTATCTTTGCCATTTTTTAAATCCCTTTCAATCTAATTTTCTCATATAAATCAACGATATTATCCTATAAACTACTATCTAAATTTTATTCTAATCTTTACAACATATCAAATTAATAATTTATTAATTTTCAAAAGTTATGCTAATTTCACAAATACACTAATATTTTTCTTGTATAATTTCATCACATAGAAAATACTTCCCATACTTGTTTTTCATAACCTATTACTACGATAGTATCCCCTATTTCAAAGGTCGTGTGTGCCTCTGGGACGATTTCTCCATTGGCTGTATTTTTAAGAATGATACTTATTCCATGTTCTTTTTTAATATTACTAAAACTCAATTCTTTATCTTTTAATTCTTCTGGCATTTTTTTCAGTTCTACTCTGGCAAGAATTAATTCGCCGTATTCATCAATTATCATAATATCGTTTCCAGAACTTTTTTTTGCAAATTTCACAGCAATCTTTTTTATGGTTTTATCAATAATACTATTTATTTTTCTATTTTTATTAATAAAAAACACAATGATAATGACTGCTAATAACATAAATATTAAGGCAATGTCTCCTCCTGCAAAGGTATTTTTAAACTGGAAAAATACATTGACGATACTGGATACAATCGTTACGGTAAAAGCATAACCAAATATCATTACGATTCTTGCTAATTTTCGTCGCTTTCGATTATTGACGACAATTTCCGATTCTTTTGTCGTGTATCCACTGTTTGTTAAAAGAGAAACCACTTGAAATTTCGCTTTTTCTGCTGTTAACCCTGTAATTCTAAAAAGCATGACAAAGACTTCTACTAAAAGCATATAAAGCAGTATAAATATCACAAATATTACTAAAGAACCGATTATATCCATACATTTTTTCCTTTTCCACATAAAAAATCATAAATACCTATTATAAGTATATCTAGCTTTTAATTTCAAGTCAATAATTTTAATAAAGTAATTTACGTTATGAAGCAATCAAGCATGTTTTGCAAAAACTTCAAAAAAATGTTTTTTGTTGCATTGAACAATTTTTAACATTTTTTCTATTGCCTCATTTAGTCTTTTAACTTCTACCCTTTTAACTAGCGAAAACAAAACATTCTCAACAATTAGCTTATAAGTAACAAAACTTCTTATAAATATTGATTTTCTAACAAAGTACTGTTTTTGCAGACGAAGCAAAATCTTCAAAGAATATTGCACCAAAGGACGTAGTTGGGACAAACTACGAAGATGCTGTTTCTTCCCTAGTAGCACTAGGTGTAGTAAGCGGTTATGAAGATGGCACATTCAAGCCAGAAAAAGTTGTAACAAGAGCAGAAATGGCGAAACTAATCGTAACTGAATTAGGATTAGCAGATGCTGCAAAAGGATTTAAAGCAAACTTCACTGATTTAGGTGGTGCTAAATAGGCAGAAGGATACATCGGATATGCTCAATCACTAGGAATCATCGATGGATATGGTAATGGTAAATTTGGACCTTCAGATCCTGTTACTCACAACCAAGCACTTACAATGATTGTAAGAGCACTAGGTTACACTAAAGATTGTAAAGAAATGAACGGAACTTGGCCAGCAATCTATGTACAAAAAGCAAGAGTTCTAGATATTACTGAAGGTGTACAAGAAGGTGGTTCATTAGGAGCTAACAGAGGCGACATCTCTATGTACTTATTCAACACATTAAGAGCTGGTATGGGATATGCAGATGCTGACGGAAAATGGCTTCCTAAAAAAGCTAAAAATGGTACAACTAACGTACTAGTTATCCAAAACTTAAATGCAGTAGGAAAAAATGCAGCAGTAATCACTAACTCTGATGCAGATGGTGCTATCGTAAATATTAGACCTTACGTTGGTGCAAAAGCAGAATACTTCACAGTTAGACAAGGTTCTAACAAAGGAGACATCGTTGCTTTAGGAGATTTCGATACTGAATTTATTTCAGGTACACTTAACTTAGCTGATAAAGAATTAAATGCTGTAGATGGTACAGATTATGATTTATCAAATGTTTGGGCTGATACACCAATGTATTTCCAAAATGGTAAAGATTCAACTCTTACTAAAGCATTAAATACATTTGCAGGTGGTGAATATTTACAACTTGCTGTTGAACTTTCAGGAACTGATGTAAAGAGTAATTCTTTAGCATCAATTAATGAATGGTCAGTAGCATCAACAGCTGGTCAAAACAACCAAGGTACAGCTGATACAATTGGTAGTGGTGATTTACAAGACATCAAAAATGGTCCATCTCTATTCGGATTTGACTTCGAAGAAGATGGTGATGCAATTGATGAAACAAGCTTCGTATTAGAAGGTGTTGATTCATTAGATGACATCAAAGAAGGTAACGTAGTATATGTATTTGCTGGTTCAAATGATAAAATAACTAAAGTAGTAGTTGGAACAGAAGTTGTTACTGGCAAAATTAAAATGATTAAGAGCAGTGGCAAAAAAGTTGTTATAGATGGCAAAACATACAAATATGCTTCACAAGAATTATCAGGTGCTAAAATCGGTGGTGGTATCGCTACTGGTAAGTGCTCAGCTGGTGATGATGTAGAACTTACATTAGATGGATTTGGTTACATCTATGACTTAGATACAACTTCTAATACAGCTGACGATTATGCTGTAGCATTAGAAGTAGCTACTAAGATGGGTGGTATCGGTGGAAACTCTGAAATCAAATTGTTATTAGCTGATGGAAGCAACAAAGTATTCAAAGTAGATTCTGACGTATTTGCTGATTTATCATTACCAGCTAGAGCTGCTGAACTTGCTAGAGCTCAAGCTGCTAGCTTAGTAAATGCCGGTGGAACAGACTTTAATCCAGTAGCTTATGGTGCAGCACCTTTAGTTAACAGAGTAATCGTTAAATACGGTGTAGATAGCGATGGTGTTATTGATTCTTTAGAAATCCCTGTACAAAAATCAGCTACAAATGGTAAATTGGCGAAAAACGGATATTTATTCAGTGAAGAAGTGAAAAAGAATATGATGATTCTAAATGTAGAAGATTCTTTCGCTTCTGATGATGAAGATGATTACAGTGCAGTGAAGTATGACAACTTAGTAGGTGAAGACGGATTAAACGGTTCATATGTATTAGATGGCACTGAAATGGCAGCTTTAGTTCTAATCGATTGGAGCACAACTGATGATGTATACGGTGTTCTTACAGATGTAGCTAGCTTAGAAGATGATAAATACGAAATCACTATGTTAGTAAATGGTAGAGAAAAAACATTCAATACAGTTGAAAAACCTTTCATGGATACAGCAACTGGTCAATGGGTAACTCCTAATAATGCAGCAGTATTAAAATCTTATCTATACAAATTAACATTCAACAAATCTGGAGATGTTAAACAAATGTTAGAAGCAACACCTACTAGTCAATTTGGTTTACCAGTAGTAGTAGCTCCAGCGAAACAAAATACATTTGGATATGACTTCGTTCAACAAATTACAGTTGGTGGTGCAGCTAAATATGGCGATGCAACAACTGATGATTATTATATAGACGGAAATACTTTCACAATTACAAATGCAAATGGTGCTATCGCAGATCCTGAAGGGACTGGTGCATATGCAATCGCTAAAAATTGCACAGTATACAGATGGAATACAACTGATTTAGAATTTGAAAGAGGAACTCAAACTGACCTTAAGAAATATCTAAAAGGTAAAGTTGTATACTTCGTAGACACTGTTGATGATGACAACAATGTTTATGATATCGCAGTAATTCAATAGTTTGATAACTAAAAATTAAATACAAAGCCAAAGTAAGATTAATCTGAAAAGGTTAGTAGCTGAGGATAGTACTATAAAAGAGCTGGCATGAGCCAGCTCTTTTATGTAATATCATTTATCAGTTTCTCATTCGTATTCTTTTAAAAATTTCATATTGCCTTTGAAACTGCTCATCTTCATTCTATTTACCTTAACTTGTTTATATCATATTACTTAAATAAGTTTGACGTAGAAACAAAACTTGTATTTCCTGCAAAAAGGCTAAATCAAATTAATAGTTTCAACCAACTTTTCTACAGGAATGTGGGTGTATAGTGCTTCACCAATATCCATATTTCTTTTATGTCCTATGATTTTTTTCCGAATAGTAGGATTTACATTTGCTATTACTAAAAGTGTATTGCAAGTATGTCTTGTTTCGTGAATCATATAATCTAAATTTAATTTTCTCATGGTTACTTGCCAATAGCTTTTTTTAAAGTTTTCATAATTCATTTTTAAGCCACTTGGTGTTTCGATGATATATTCTGTTTTATTGTTCATTGCTTTTTCCCAAAAAGAAAGGGTTTTATTAGCAATAGGAACAGTTCTTACCCCCGATTTTGTTTTACTTTCTTTAATTTTAAAATATTGCTTATTAATATTTACATCATCTTTTTTTAAATTTAATAATTCATTTATTCGTACACCACTGTATATAAGCATCAAAATAATCGCTATATGTTCATTGTTTTGAAGTTCTTTCCATAAAAGAGCAATATGTTTTTGAGATATTGCTCGTTTTTCTTTTGTTTGTCTGCTAGTATCTACTTCAATAAATTGTGCATAATTTTTTTGACTATAATCATATTTTAAGCACCATTTATACATATTGTTTAACAATATTTTTACACGCAACCCTGATGCTGCTTTTTGATGACTGACGATAGGTTGTAAATCCTTTAAACGAAGATGATTGAAAAGTTGATTGTGAAGTTTTTCACAATGCTTGTAGGCAATTTTATAGCCTCGAACCGTGGATGGATTGGAATTTTCATCAAATTTTTCTTGAAACCATCTATTATATATTTCTTTAAAAGTTAAATTGTTAGCAATATCGTAAGGATTGGCATTGTATTCAGCCAGTGCTTGCAACCCCTCTTTTTTTGTTTTAAAATAGCCAATTATTTTATAAATCTGCTTGTTATCTTTTGTAAATCCTACGGTTTTTCGAACAGCATAAGGCTTTCTTCTTTTTCCAGAAAGTTTGTAAACACTGCCATATCCATTTGGTAATCTCATCGTATCGTTCCTCCTCGAATGATATATTGTTTTAGCTTATTTATGATATATTGCCATTTTAATAAAAAAAGTAACGTTCATTGAAATTTTTAAGTTTGTTTTTATAAGTAACGCATAATTAACAAAAGAATAGAAATAAAAAATTCCAATAGTAATAAACGTCATATTAAAAATCAAATAAAGAAAATAACAACAAACTGACCATAAAAAGTTCCTTTAAAAATGGATGTTAAACTGACCCAAGCAGTTGAATGAAAAATTCACTGTAAAAGGTCAGTTTTTTTGCACTTAAAAACAAAATCCTAAAAAATTACAAATTTCAAATAAAAAGTATTGCAATCGCACCTCTGTCATGCTATCATAAAAATACAACAAGCAAAAAATGTAAAAATAAACATTGAATTACAAAACAAGATATGGAGGAATAAGGATGAAAGAAAATTTTAAATACGTACCTTTAAAAAATGATAAAGCCTTTAAAGTGTTTTTCTCAAAAAAAGAAAATAGAAAA
>PDWI01007502.1_pt1 | contig 15147 bp, 8 predicted proteins | sample 1430891 | NCBI WGS metagenome assembly PDWI01 (sample SAMN01162508, study PRJNA174530) | Oral metagenome, whole genome shotgun sequencing project. | biome: Marine environment; feature: Marine mammal; material: Swab sample of the gingival sulcus; isolation source: swab sample of gingival sulcus... | reverse complement strand
TTGATAACGTCCAAAACGATTGGCTTTTGGATAGATTTCAGCACCCCAAAATTTGGTGGTTGGGGCTCTCATTGTTACTACCCAATTATTTTTTCGATACACACCGATAGGACTGTAATTGAACTGGTAAAAACCGTCTTGATTGACAGTTTCAACGGGATAATGATTGGTTTTGTAAAAGAAATTATACATTCCTGCCAACTCCTCATCAATTGTTTTTCCCATACAATCTCCTCCAATAGAAACAAGGTTTTGAAATAATGTTTGATTAAAAAATAGTTTATGTCCACCAACAAAAGGATTTCTTCCTGCCAAAGAGTTCGCAAAATATCGATTGTCATTCACATTGTTGGTTGCCATTCTGTATATGGAAATAACTGCTTTTTTGATACGTTGATAGGAGTCTAAAGAGATACGGTATTCAGTTCCTTTTAAATAGTTGATATATTTAACCCAAGTTTTGTAACTATACATATAATTATTGTAGTGGGTTTTATGATGAAAACCGGTTCCGTCTAATTTTAAGATGTCTTTTCCTCCCGGAATATATTCACTATTCCTTTCCATAAAACGTTTGAATGCTTTTAACTCTCTAACAGCAATATTTTTATCAGGATAAAAAACTGCTTCTGCCATTAGGTGAGGTGTATAAAGATAAACAATATCAGAATTCAAATTCATTTTATAATTATCTTCGGAATAATACATATTACCATAAAAAGAGAACCAACGCACCAATTTGATAAGTTCTTTTTTCTGTTCTTCGGTACAAGCCTCAATACAATTCAAGAATTTTTTCGGAATTTTCTCTGAATTCGTATAGTCATTACTTGCAATACCGAAACTACACCCTTCGGAAACTCCTTGGTCTATCAAGTAGTCAAAATAGTCTTTGAAACGATTCGTGATAACCGAATTGGATGGATTTTTGAGATAATCATAGGCTAATGCCTCCAATCTCGAAGCTATTTCTTGCATCACATCGTTTGTTAAATTCTCCGGATAATTGCTCAAAGGTTTTCCTTTTATACTTCCGTCAGAATTACGTGTTAAATTTAGATTATCTACATAATTACGTGATTGCGTTAAAAAAACTTGGCTTGGTTTGGCAGGAGTTCTTTTAATTCTGTTTCTAATCAATTCCAAGTCGTTTAGTTCTTGTTGTGTAGCTGTTGTTATGGGAATATCTTTAGGGAAATTAGCAATTGTCATAGGACGTTTATCTCCTGTAAAATATCTTTTATCTAAAACCCATTGTGTGCCAATGACTCTTTCATAACCTACTGTTGCATTAAAATCAATTTTGTCAAAATAAATCTTTCTTGTTGTTTGTGAAGTTGTTTTAAGCGTAAATTTAATTTTTTCAATATCTTGTGAAGTAAAATTCTTAGCATATTCTCTGTATTTTCTACTGTAATCTTTCCAACCTTTGAAATTAATGAGAAAATGAGCTTCTCTTCTTAATTGATTAAATGAGTTATAATATTTAACAACTAATGTGTCATTGGTTGGTTCTGAAGAATAGATTTGTAACCTTGTTCCGTTTGAAGTACTTGTCAGAAAACCAGAGAAAGTTAGAGACAAACTTTTTCCTCCTGTGGTAGTCCAGCATAAACTTTTACTACCGTCTTTGAAGTGTTCGGAAGAGAGTGAGATATTGTCTCCACTAGCTACTATCCAATTGTCTAATTCATATGATTCTTCAAAAGAAAAAGTTTGTCCTATACTCCCAAAGGGCAATAAGAAAAGGAATAATATAGAAAATATACTTTTTTGCATAAATAAAATGCTATGTTCTTATTTTTTTATAAAATATTTCTGTCCTACAGTGCCATTATTGAATTTTATTTTTGCTACATAGAATCCTGTTGGTAATGTAGTAACATTAATCTGTCGGTTTTGTAGAGGACAATTCTTCATTTTTTTCCCAGAAACATCATAAATTGCTATTTCAACAATTTCTTCATCACTATCTATATGAAGTACATCAATCGTTGGATTGGGATAAAATCTAAATTTATTATCAGAAATTGTTTCCAAAGCAGTGTTCTTTTTTTGATACACTCTAACATAATCCACTTCGTAAGTAATAGGAAGTTTTGAGTGTAGGGGATTTCCACCATTTGCTCCAATTGCTAAATTAAGTAACATAAAATGCTTTTGCTTAAATGGCTCTTTGGGAGAAATACCCGTTGGATTAAATGCATTGGAAATATCTGTGGAGTTTAACAATTCATCATCTAAATACAACTTGATAGATTTCTCATTCCAATCCATACGCCAAATATGAAACTTCTTGACCCAATCTTTGTCTTTTTTCAAAAAATACTTAAAATTTATTTTCCTACTATCCCAAGTTCCATAAGGAGAACCACTACTACCATAAGCAGTATTGGCTAAAATCATTGAGATTTTAGGATTCTTTTTATAACGGTAAAACTCCATTATGTCTATTTCTCCACAATTTGGCCATTTCCCGGTAATACCTTTTGTCCAGATAGCAGGCCAAGAACCAAGCGTTGTATCAATTCTTGCACGAATTTCAAAATGTCCGTATTTAAATTCTCTTAAATGTTGAGAAATAATACTACTAGATGTATAATAGGCATATTTTCTATTCTTTTTCCAATCTTTACTATCCTTTACATAGTTTGGGTTAGTAACAGTATCTCTTTTGCCTTCTATTAATAAAACTCCACCAACGCAATTGGCATTGTCAGGTTGATACCATTGCAACTCTTTGTTACGCACAAATCCTTTTTCAAATCTCCAATTCGTTTTGTTTGGTTTCCCATCAATATTAAATTCATCGTGCCAAACAAGTGTCATATTTTCAAACTCTTTCGGTGCCGAGAAATCAGGCTCATAAGGGTCTGCTTCTTGTCCTACTGTAAACTGAAAAGAGATAACAAACAGTACAAATAAGATGTACTGCTTGTTTAATATTTTATTCTTAATTTTTCTCATTTTTGCACTTTAACGGTAATATGTTTTATTATTTCAGATGAAGTCTTATAATTTGCATTTTTGGCAACAAATGTAACAGTATAAGTTCCAGGTTTTTTGAAAGTATATTTATAAGAATCTAAATCAATAGAAACTTTTTTTATTGCAGTTCCTTTATCTCCTTTTCTACTATTGATAACTATCGGATTAGATATTAGCCAATCATTATTTAAAGGTGCATCAGAGGGAGAAGATTGTATTCTAATTTGAGACTTTATTTTAGATAAATTCCATACACCCGAACCTCCTTTGGCTAAATAAGGGGTTGAAGAAACCATATCAAAAGCTTGAAAACCCATTGAAGCTGCTACTATTTTACTCACTCCATTTGTTGATTTTAACGTGTTTTCAATGTTTAGTCCTGAGATAATCCAAGTCGGTTGAGTAGTTGTATTTGTCTCAGGTTTGTAGTGAAATGCGATTGTGAGTTTTTTTCCTAAATACTCATCAATAGGCACTTCAACATCTACTGCTTCTTTATTAACAGTAGGTAAGTTACAAACATCAGATATGTCTTTCCAATTATTGGCTAAAATAGCAACAGAATCTTTTTGTTTATCATTACCTCGTAATCCTTGAAAAGAAGTAGATAAAAAGACTTTTAACGTACCCTCTATTTTTCCCCATTGTGGCTCTGCCGTAAATTTAAGTTTAGAAGTTATTTCATCGGAAGGAATTGTTAAAAGGTCTTTTTTACTATATTCGTGTCCCGGCTCTCCACTATAAAAAGTGATGAAATCAGGGTCGCCTGTAAAGTTAAAAGTTACCAGATTTCCCGAATCAACAGTTATTTCCGAAGAAGAACTGAGGTTGTCATCTGTTGAGGCAGAAACATTAAATTCTACTTTTTTTGTTAATTCATTTTCACAACTCCATATCATTAATGATAAGAATAGAATTGTCAATATTTTTATTTTATTTTTCATTGTATTGAATTTTAATTTAGACATTATAAAAATTACCAACCCGGATTATTTTTAGTGATTTTCTTATTCACAGATAACTCTAAACTTGGTATAGGGTAATAAACATAGTTTTTACTAACGTTATAATAATTAGCAGCATAAGTATAATCTTTTCCCCAACCGGGTTGATTAACCATATTACGCATTGCTTGCATTTCGTCATAGAAATCTCCCCAACGTATTAAATCCCAACGACGAATACCTTCAAAGCAGAGTTCCATTCCTCTTTCTTTTTTGATAGCTTTTCTAAATAAATCTTTATCCAAATCTCCCACATTGTATTTTGCTACATCTGCACGTAGTCTTACTTCATTTAAGCAATCATATGCTAATTGAGTAGGAGCATTGTTGATTTCATTTTCTGCTTCTGCAATCATCAATAATACATCACTGTATCGAAGAATAGGGAAGTTGATAGAAGTATAGTTTTTGTTTTTAGGTAATACGACTTCCAATTCACGTCTGTATTTAGCACAACAACGTGTTTTATTATTATCACTTACACTTTGTGAATAATAATCAACACAAGGCATTCCATCTACAAAGTCTAAACCTGCCGGACGTTTTCCGTAGTAGTAGTTTCTTCCTACAACTTCTTTTTTGCTTCCAAGTTTATATTCGTAAGGAGTTATATTCCAATTGGAACGAATCGTATCTCCTTCACTTTCGTACATTTCATATAATTTCAGTGAAGCATATATGAAGTTATAACCATAACCCGGATTTTTCATACCTCCAAGGTCTTTATAAGGTGCTTTTAAGATACTTTTTTGTCCAAGTCCAAAGCCAATAACGTTACCAATACGTCCTGCTGACCATTCGGGTGAGTTAATTCTATTTCCTGCTAATTCTGCTTCCCATATACTTTCTCGTTTTCCTGTGCTATTATATTTGTCTTGACAAATATCAATAAATACTTGGTCATAAGAATCAACGAGTTCGTGTAATCCACTATCTCTTACCTCTAAAGCCCATTTTTTTGCTTCTGCAAAATATTTTTGTGAGTTAGGGTCTGTAGATTTTCCATCTCTAAAATGTTCTCCAGCACGGAATAGATAGATACGAGCCAAAATTCCTTTTGCCACCGATTGAGTAATATGTCCCGGATTGACTTCGTCTCCTTTTCTCAAAGCCGGAATAGCATCAATTATTTCTTGAATAATGAAGTCATAAATCGCCTGTTTGTCAGTACGAGGAAGTGATAAATTATAAGCACTTTGTGCAGATGTTTTTCTAAATGGAACATCTCCCCAACCTTGTACAAGATTAAAATAGTAGAAAGCACGAAGAAACATCGCTTCTGATTTTGTTCTTTCTCTTACTGCTTTGTCTATCTCTTTGTTTTTATTTACATTCTCTAATAAAATATTGGCTCTACTAACTCCTTCGTATAAGGTTGTCCAATATTTAGTAATAAATGGACAACTGCTGTTAGCATCTGCTGTCAATATACTTGCTTTACCACGAGGGCGATGAAAGAAACTCAAATCATCTCCTCCCGCATTATGCCAAGAATAATAATTACCATAAAAAGATTCTTGAGCAAGAATACTATAAACACCACTTAAAGCAAGTTTTAATTGTCCTTCTGTTTTATAATAGGTTTCAGGAGTTAATTCGTGTGGTTCTTTGTCTAAAAAATTACAACTACTCACTAAAAATCCTATAAAAGCAAATAATAATATTCTATATTTTGTATTCATTTTAATTAATTTTTAATTGGTTAAAGTTTTAGATTAACTCCAAAGTTGATAGACCTTGCTCTCGGATAAGCCGAAAAATCTAAATTAGGAGTTAGTGCTTTATTTCTAATTGAAACTTCAGGGTCATAACCTGAATAGTTGTCTAATGTAAATAAGTTTTGTGCTGAAACAAAAACTCTTAATGAATTTATATTTAATGGTTTCAATACTTTTTTAGGGATTTTATATCCTAAAGATAATGTTTTTAATCTCAAGTATGAACCATCTTCAATCACTCTTGTTGAGTATAAAAGATTAGAAGGTGAACTATTCACACGTGGAATGTCACTGGTTGGGTTGTCAAATGTCCAACGGTCACTATAACTTGCATATTGATTCAGGTCTCTTCGTTGTATAAATGATGTTTCAAACATTATTCTATTGGCGTTAATGATGTTTGCACCATAAGACCATTGGAAGAATAAACTTAAATCAAAATTTTTATAGGTAAAGTTATTGGTGATACCACCTGTGTGAATAGGTGTTCCTCGTCCAATCATTGTTTGGTCATCACTGTTAATGATACCATCTCCGTTCAAATCCTTATATTTAGGAAAACCGGGTTGTGTATTATTCTCAGAAATATAATGTGGAATACCATTTTTTAATATGTAGTTTCCACTTACTACGTCAAAATCTTCTAATTTATAAGTTCCATCATAAATATATCCATACATCATACCAATAGGATAGCCTATTTTAGCAATATAATTTGGATGCTCAAAGTTTCTATCTACTTTCTCTATGGTTGTTATAGAGCGTTGTCCTTCATTTAATCCTAATACTTTATTTTGGTTAAATGCGATATTGAAATTAGTGGTCCAACTAAAATCTTTTTTCTTAATATTCACCGTATTTAAAGAGATTTCTAATCCTTTATTGCCCACTTTTCCTACATTTTTCATTACGTGTGTAAAACCGGAAGAAACTGGTAGGGTAGCATTTATCAATAAATCATATGTTATTTTATCATAATAATCTAATGTTAGACTCACTCTTTCTTTGAAGAACATCAAATCTAATCCGAAGTTCCATTGTGCTGTTGTTTCCCATTTTAAGTCTTTATTGGCTATACTAATAGGAATAGCTCCTGTTACAATTACATCGTCAAAAGAATAAACTCCGTTGACCCATCCTGTTTGTTCAATACCCATTCTTGCAAAACGAGCATAATCTCCTACACGATTATTACCTGTAACACCCCAACCTGCACGTAATTTACCGTTAGATAACCACCTTCTGTGCTTTCTCATAAATTTTTCTTTGGAAAATGTCCAAGCCAATGCTGTTGAAGGGAAATATCCAAATCTGTTTTTACCTCCAAATTTAGAAGAACCATCTGCTCTAAAAGAGGCTGTTACATAATATTTAGAACGATAATTATAGTTGACTCTACCTAAAAACGACATCATACTCCAATCACTCCATAATGATTCGATTTTATTAGGTTCTCCTTGGTCCATTCCTGCCATTCCTAATGTTTCGTTTGGTATTTGTGTTGTTTTTATACTATAATATTTATATGCACTATTTTGCATTGTAAAACCACCCAATAAATTAACAGAATGTCTTTTATTGTATAATCTTTGGAATGTTAAAATATTCTCGTTTAACCAAGTATTTCGTTGAGAAGTACGCATTATTGCATTTACTCCATCAACAGAAAGAAGCGAACCATATCTTGTTTTAGAATTATTAAAAATTTCATATTTACGTGAATCTACCGTATAACCGAACGAAGATTTCAATTTTAATCCTCTTATAAATTCATAAAGTCCAAAACCATTGAATTGAATATAGGAAGTATTGTATTTTTTATATTCGTTATTAAGTGATAAAACCGGATTAAAACGATAGTCATTGGAAGAATCAACATTATCGTCAATAACATTATCTAATAGATAACTTAAAGGAACACCTGGTTGTGTAACGGGGCGATATCCCCACACACTGTAAAATAAATTGTTCATACCACTATATGAAGATTGCGAAGGTGAACTTCCTGTTCTTGTGGCATTTGAGTAATTGATATTTAATTTTCCTTTGAACTTACCTCTTTTTATATAATTGGCAAGTCTTCCTTGTAGTCTTTTGTAGTTAGATGCTAATACAATACCGTCTTGGTCATAATAAGAGAAAGAAGCATTGTATCTGTTTTTTGCTGTTCCTCCTGTTAATGAAACACTATGATTTTGTTGATAAGCATCTCTAAATATCATATCTTGCCAATCATATTGAGGAACATTTCTATAATCTTCTAATGTATAGGTTTTGCCATCATATTTTTTGAAATAACCATAATTTCCTTTCATCTCCGAAGGTGTCCAAATTTCAGATTGTAATTTAACAAACTCGTATGCTCCCATCATTGGAATAGTTCGTGTAATACGCTGTACACCAAAATTACCATTGTATTTAACGGTCATTTTACCAATTTTCCCTTTTTTTGTAGTGATGATGACCACTCCGTTTGCTCCCCTTGCACCGTAAATAGCTGTTGCTGATGCATCTTTTAAAATATCTATTGATTCAATATCATTGGGATTGATAGAAGCACCTGCTTTTGGGTCTTCTACTGGAAAACCGTCAATGACATAGAGCGGAGAATTCTGTTGTGTTACGGAGTTATTACCACGGATAACGATATTCATTTGTCCTCCCGGTGTTCCTTCCGATGAGGAAACTGTTACTCCTGCAACACGTCCTCCTAATGCTTGGTCAAAAGAGGCAATAGGTGCTTTTAACATATCCTTGATATTGGCTTTTGAGACAGAACCTGTGATGTCTTTTCGTTTCATATCTTGGTATCCTACCACAACAACCTCTTCTAATAAGGCTTGGTTTTCTTTTAGAACGATTAACATCGGTTTGCTTTTCTCCGCTTTTACTTCCAACGGCTCATAGCCTACATAAGAAAAACTGAGTATAACGCCTGATACTTTTTTCACGTTCAAACCGAATTTACCATCAATGTTTGTTACAGTGCCTTTAGAGGTACCTTTTATACGAACGGCTACCCCTATAAGTGGTTCTTCCTTTTCATTGATAACTTTTCCTGTTATATTGACTTGACTGAAAATTGATGAGAAATTAACTAAAAGCAATAAGAATAGAAATGTTTTTGTTTTTTTCATCTGTATTAATTTTTTGTTAAGAATTTATAATGTGACCAATTTTGTGTTATAGTAGGAGCATTTTCTGTAATTATAATTACAGAAAATGCTTATTGGTATGTTAGTTTACGACTATTTTTTTCGCTGTATTATTGATTCTTATAATGTAAATACCTGTTGATATGGGAAGATTAAATGGTGTTTGGGTCACTTTTGTTGAATAAACTGTTTGACCTGTAATATTATAAATATTTACTTTATCATTGATGTCTAAACCTCCAAAGAATATTTTACCTTTGGTAGCATATACATTATAGTACAAATCGATATTTTCTAATCCGGAACTATTTTTCCATTCTGCAAAAAGTTTAAAAGAAGTAAGTAGTGGCTTTGATTTCCACACTCCATTCTCATCTAAATCTGCTGTTATGTCAACTTCTGCTCCTGTATATGAAACACCATTATCTGTACTTTTGATGTAGTATGCTTTTTTTATTTTCCATTCATCATTTTTAGGTTGAAATAGAAATTCTGTTACAAACCCTTCTCCGAATCCAAGTTCTGTTCCATCTGCTATTTGTTCATCTGCTGTATTATAAATACCACCACCATTGGTATTTGACCCTTCTCCAATAACTATTTTGTGATAAGCTAGTTCATAAGCCCCCATATCATATTTTGCTGTAGCCATTGGGTAACCTTGAGGACGTTTTTTGTAGATGTAGTCCGTTTTTACGTTTGTCAATTTTTTTCCTACATTAAGACAAGGTGAATTGTACTTAATTCTCCAATCAGCAGAATCTAACATTGCTATTTCTTCATCAGCAGATGCTGTTCCTCTGAATCGAGTTGGTTTGTAGAATTTAGGTCCTGAACCAACTGTTTCTTCAGGTACATCTTCTACATCTCCATTACTAACATTAGATGAGAAACGAATGTTGCCCTCTGTATTCCAAGATTTGTTGGTTGGTATAGGGTTATAAGTGGCATTGTTTTGTACGATAGCATTAGGATTGGCTACTCCACTAAAACTAGTTGCTTTGTCTCCTGTATAATCAGTTACCATTCCCCAGAAGATATTATTACTTACTTCAAGTGTAGCTGTTTTTTCAGCCAAATAAACTCCTCCTATATTATTAACAATGGTAGAATTTAATATACTTCCTCTTAAATAAATAGTTGTGGCTCCTAAATTATTAGTTACAATAGAATTGCTTAATGTATTATTGGGGCTGTTCTGAAAGATAGCTCCACCACGTTTTGGGGTACCACTATCATCAGCTTTATTATTAACTATATAAAGATTTTTCATATGGGTATAACCTTTACCTTGTACATTGATAGCTCCACCACGTACCGTAGAGTGATTTTTTTCTATTCTACAGTTTTCAATTGTTGTTTCATTGTTTTGGGAAGTATTGATGTAAATTCCACCACCACCATTGGCTTTTACGGATTGCTTATTACCGTATATTAGACAGTTATGTATTGTACCACCAGTCATATTAATACCACCACCAGCACCATTGAGAGATTGGGAATTTTTAACAATACAATGTGAAAGTATGATGTTATTGCGAAGTACCGCTGCACCACCGTTGTTATTCCACATAACACTATGACCATTACCGTCTGTTAAAACCAATCCGTCCACTATGGTTGGCATATCAAAATTAGCCTTCATTTCTATTAAGCGAGAATTGTCTCCTTTAAGTATGGTTGGGTTTTCAAACTCCCAAGGCTCTCCGTCTGCTTTTTTAGTACGTTCTGAGACAGCACTTTCTGTTCCTGCAAAACTTCCATATACATTAACACTGTCTGCAAGAACGATACAAGTAGAAACCATATATTCTCCTGCTGCAATCCAAACATCTTTACGTGCTTTATCTTCAGCCTTTGCTGTGTTGATAGCAGTTTGTATGTCTCCTATGGCATCTGTCCAAGATGTTCCTGTGCCTGTACCACCTGCTTTAACATATATAATACCGTTTTTCTCTTCTGCAAATGCTGATACAGAAAGTAAAATTGTGAGTAATAAAATTAGTTTTTTCATCGTATTTTGTTTTTAGTCATTAGCTTTTAGCCATTGGCGATTAGAACTTTAAATAATGGTTAATTATAAATTATAAATTATAAATTATGAGTTATAAATTGTGAATTATGAGTTATGAGTTAATCAGCGATTATTATATATTAACCATTAATAATTACCCATTTATAACTCACAACTCACAATTTCTTTATCTTATTTTACAAGTACTTTTTGAGTAGAATTATTTACTCGTACTAAATAAACGCCTTGTGTGTTAATATTAATGTTTGTCACATCTTCATTGGCTTTTAAAGTTGCCACTGTAGCACCTAATGTGTTGAATACAGAGATATTTTCTCCTGCTTTTACACCTTTTACAATGATTTGGTTTTGTAATGCATAAGTAGTAAAAGAAGCGTTTTTTATTGTATTGACATCGGTAGATGTTTTCTCTTCTAATAAAATATTATCTAATAGAACACCAACATACTTTGTTGCTCCTGCTTCATAAGTACTAGGACAACTAATTCCAAAATAAGCATTAGTGAAAGTTGCATTACCTGCAAAACTAGGTAAATCGAATTCTCTGGTGTATTCTTCCCAAGTATCACTTAATGTTACTCCCATTTGTTTGGTTTTGTTTTTATCTTGGTCTCTTACCCAAATTTTAATTTCATCTATACCATTTTCCGCTGTATCATCTTTCTTTGCCCAAAATGTAACTTTATACTTTTTAGTTGCATCTAATCCCCCATTTATTTTTTGTTGACTTGCTATAGTCCTATACCACGCAGTTAATCCAGTGCTAGTTATACCAGCAGGACATACATAGTGTAAAGAACGATTACCTTCTTGTTTATCATCTGTTGTGACGATAGATTTAATCTTGTATGTGTTAAGTATTCGTTTTACCCACATTCCCTCTGTTACGGTTGTTGCTGTACTCGTTGGATTACTTGTCGCTGTAGTAGTACTTCCAATATTGTTTACTCGTCTTAATACATTTAAAGTATTTCCGCCGACTTCTTCTTCTACTGTAAATGTTGTGAGGTCTTCTTCAAATCCACCATTTTGTAATTTGTTTTGTGCGTTTAATGAAACAACGATTAAAGTTGCCATTAATAAAAAAGTAATTTTTTTCATGATTTTTTCTTTTAAAAGTTTATAAATAATTTTTCTTATCGCAAATTTATAGAAAATACCACAGTAAAAGTGTTAAATTTGTTCAAAAAAGGTGCTATTTTGTACAAACCTGCTGTATAACATCTTTTATTGTGTTTTCTCTGTACCAAGGGTCGTCTGCTTTTTTCAATAATTCTTCCATTTGAGCAAGAAGAGATTTTAACTCTTTTTGATGTGTTTTTATATCTAAATTATTCATTTGATAAGGGTCTTTTTGGTCATCAAAGAAGAGTACTTTCTTCACTTTTTTCTTTTTATTGATGTAGATTGCCAAAGTGTATTGGTCTGTTTTGATTCCTCTTGCTTGTGCAAAATAGTCAATCACTTTATTGTCTTTATCTCTTTTTCCATTTAAGTTTTTGATATATAATGCTCCTTTGGGAAATTTCTCTTTGTCGTTTTCAAGTAATAAAGTAGATAAATCATTTCCTTGTACCATTTTTGGTATTTCGTTTTTAAGTCCTGCTAACGATAAAAGCGTAGGCATAACGTCAGGAGTGGAAAGCAACATAGAGGTTACGCTTGGTTTTAACTTTTTAGGATAACGAACAATAAAAGGAATATTCATCGATTCGGTATAAGGAGAATTTTTTGGGTCTAACAGATGGCTTGCCATTGTTTCGCCGTGATCAGAACTAAATACTACAATTGTATTGTTTTCCAAATTCATCTCTTTTAAGGCTTTGAGTATTCTTCCGAACTCTCTATCCACACCTGTAACAGAAGCGAAATAATAGGGTGCTGATTTTTGTTTATCTTTTAACTCTGGATTAACGTTGGGACGAATAAGCAATTTGTTTAACGGAATATCTTTGTATAAGTTATAATCTTTTTCCTCCACATCGTCCAATGAACGATAAGGACTGTGTGGCGGATTCATCGCAATCATTAAGAAAAACGGTTTTTTCTTATCACGTTGGTTTTTCAAATAATCAATTGCTTTGTCGGCTTCGTGCTTGGGTGACCATTCACGTATTTCGTGTCGTTTGCTGTCGGTATCCCAATAGTGAGGTGATTTGTCCCATACGGTTTTTCTGCTCTCTACATAGGTTCCCGGATTTTGTGGGTTGTTTTTGGTTGGGAAGTCAAGATGTAGTTTTCCAATATAGGCACAGTCGTAGCCGTTGGCAGAGAAAACATCGCTAATGGTGGTTGCTTCTTGTTTTAATTGACTACAAGGGCGTGTTTCGTTGCAGTTGAGTGTTACACCACTGCCGTCCGGATACATTCCTGTCATTAGCATTCCACGATGTGGACTACTTAAGGGGCAGTTACTTTGTGCCGATGTGAATACCACCGATTCTTTGGCAAAGTTATCCAAATTGGGTGTATGCACTGGGTCGGGTTTGAAATTAACGTGTTCGGTAAATCCCTTTTCTCTCCAGAAATTGAGTGCTGCATTACGAAACTGGTCGGGGAAGATGTAAATCACGTTGGGTTGTTGTTCGGCAGGTTGAGATGAACAACCCGCAATAAATGTTACTGAAAGTAAACCTGTTGCTATTTTTTGTTTGTGTTTCATATGTCTTTAGTTTTTAGTCTTTGGTTTTTAGTAATAAGTAATTAAGGAGTAAGAATTTTATTGTTTTTTTTGCTATTAGTCGTAGGGTTTTCGTTTTCTGTTCTTTTTTTGGTGGCTGAGTTTACCGAAGCCATATTGTTCTTTACTCGTTTATTAATTAATCACTGTTTTTTTCTTTTCGCTTCGACAGGCTCAGCGACCATTTGCTGTTCTTTTTTTGTTTTTGGCATTTTGTTCTATTTTGTTTGTATGACTGACTTATTGTCGTTATAATGCGTTGCTCATCGTGTTTTGTCTGTTGCTCAAAGTTTTTTATCTATTAATTATTACTAATTTTTGCTTAATTTAATGTGTTTGTTTCTATTGTTTGTATTCTATTGAATTATTTTATTTTTTCCTCGTTCGCAATCACGGTAAAAACGTCATAACGAGCCGATAGATGAAGTTATCTTTTCCGTTCTTTGTCTTGACACAAAGAACTAAAAGTCAAGACTGCCAATGCTCTTGCTAAAACATCATTCAATACACTAAAACGGTGTAAACTCGCCTATCGGCTCAAACAGACACCGTTTTTTAACGTGTATTGGCTGCTGTTTCTTAACGCATCGCATTCGAGGTCGTTCCTCTTCGCAAGGATAACTTATAATTTTATATCTTTTAATTGTTAATCACTTACCGTTAATCACTTACCGTTAATCACTAATCGCTGTAAAGAGTTTACTTCCCGCTTCCTCCTTTTGGGAGGATTGAGGAGGGCTTGTTCTCTATCTTCCGAATAATATATTGATAGTTTCCTTTTTTATTTTTGTTTTTTGCTGTCAAAGTTAAGCGATATAGCTCTTTGCCCCAAACTTTTGAAAGACGAATATCGGTTTGAGGAATGGTATCCAATGTGGCAGTGAATTGATTCTTGTTGTAAAGGAGTTCCATTTTTCTCTTTTTTACATTTATCCTCACTTTGCCATCGTGTAGTTTTATCTTTCCCCAAAGCATAAAATGAATTTTGTTGGGTGCAACTGCTTTTTTCAATTGATAGTTGTCTTTAATAACTAATCGATTGTTTTTTAATTGGTATTTTCTTTTCCAACTAATAATATTTCCTTTGTCTGAATAGGCTTTTGCAATGTTCAAAGAGAGTGTTTTTTTCTTTTTATTGCAATGAATATCGGTGGCTTTATATTGTTTCCCAAATTGCTGTTCCACTCCGTTGATAGTGGGTAAATTGTGGTAATTGCTACGCATTGTCCAAATGGTATAACGGTCTTTGCTAAATGTTTTTTTCGTGTATGTTCCAACTCCTGCATCAATACAGATAGGCATTCCGTCAGACCACAAAGAGAATGTTCCTGCATCGTTGTGATTGTGGCTTTCAGCATTATATCCTCCTTTAACGGCAACAAATAGGTTGTGTTGGTTTTTGAAATAGTAAAATTGCGTTTCGGGATATTCGGTAACCTCTTCGGTTGTGAATTGAATGGGTGTTTTCATTAATTCGGAGTAATATTTTAACGATTCCAATTTACGAAATATATCGCTGATATTACTTTGTAATGATAAACTGCTTTTCTTTCTTTTGTGTACCAAA
>PDWI01006188.1_pt1 | contig 15147 bp, 36 predicted proteins | sample 1430891 | NCBI WGS metagenome assembly PDWI01 (sample SAMN01162508, study PRJNA174530) | Oral metagenome, whole genome shotgun sequencing project. | biome: Marine environment; feature: Marine mammal; material: Swab sample of the gingival sulcus; isolation source: swab sample of gingival sulcus... | reverse complement strand
CATTCCACCCCTCATATTTTCCGTTTTTCATTCTACTGAAAACACTTTCATCCAAACTCTCCCCAAATCTTTCAGATAAAGAAAAAGCAATTTGACTATCTGTAAGACCTTTCATAGCCAACGCCATAATCTCCATATAAAACTCATCGCCACTATAATCAAACTTTGCCTTTGCCATTATGATAATTCGTCTATTAGTTTTGTTAAATATTCGCCTTGTATAAATTTATCAGGGGCATTAAACCCAAAACGGAGCATAAATTTTGCTTTTTCCTCGTAACTATCGAAATTAACCATTACATAACTTTCCATTTGCTTAACCTTTTCTTCGGCATCGGCTTGGATTTGCTTTTTCATTTCTTTGACCGCCTCTTTCTTTCCCTGCTTCTCAACTTCTCGCTGTTCTGCTATCGGTGCTGTTAAGTATTCTAATTCTTCGGCAATATTGGCTTCGTCTTCGGTCTGCAAAATGAAATCTACTCCAATAAGCGATAAATCTTCATCAGTTAGCCCGGCATCTTTATAGTCAATATCAGGTATCATTTCTCGAAGTGCGTCATAATCCCAATCGCCCTGTGCGTTTGGGTTGTTGAAAAGAATATTTAACTCCTTTTCTGTCTTTTCGTTAGCCTCGATTTTTTCGACCTTTAACTTGTAGTCGTTTTCTTTTGTCTCCGAATTATATTTGTTAAGGTCGTCAAGTTCATTTAGTTTTTGATGCCCTGACACAAGATTAGATGTGGTCGCATTCCACACCATACCGCCAATTACTCCGAACTTTTTAATACCTCGTCTCAATGCTTTGCGATTTTCTTCGCTCATTGTTCGAGGATTGTAAGGCGCAGGTGTTATTTCTGACCTCCATATTTCTACCGTCTCGCTATGCTGAAAATATTTGTTTAACTCTTGCTTTTTGCTCATCACTTTTTCTTGTAAAGTTTTAATGCTTCAATTTCCGTTAATGCCTTTTTAAGTTCTCGCTCTTTTAGTTTCTTGAATCTATCAAAGTCGTACAGTATTTTTTCGCTCATCGGAAATGCTTTTAGCATTTTATCTAAATCGTTAGGCTCATTATTTCTTAGCCACAGATAGCAGTCAATATTAAAACCAACTCCGCCCGATGCGTTTTTAGAATACCTTACCGGCTGTGGAAGTTTTCGCTGTTTCATATAAGCCAAAACCTCTTTATTTGTCCAATCGGCTAATGGATAGACCTTATTAGTGTCACTTGTATAGTTTTCATAGGTATTCAGCATTAAACGCCTATTCATACTATCGGCTTTTTTCATTCCGTAAAAAGTGTAATTGATGCCGCATTTTATTCTCATTGCCTCATCAACCTTTGCTACTTTGAAAACCTTTACTTTGGGGTTTGCAACACAATACACTCCACCTCGTAAAATGTAGGTTAAGTTCCAATGTGGCACTTGCACTATTTTAATCTTTGGATATTTCACCTTTGCCCAATTTAGATATTTGTTAATATGATTTAAGTCTTTAACGAAGTACATAAACACACAAACAATCTCATCGAAATACTCGTGCATTAAGTCAAGTGCGACAATACTGTCTTTCCCTGTGGAATAAAAGAGTATTGCCCGATTAGTCTTTTGACTAACCGAGCGTAATACTTCTTTTGTTTGCGTTACTTTGTCCATTGGTTTAACCTCCCGACAAACCGAATGCTTTTCGCAAATCTCCATAACGCTGTCTTCGAGAAACAAACTTGCCTCCTCGCCCTACTTTCCCGCCGGACGAAACACTTGCAGACCTTCTTCCCCCAGAATATCCACTTGATGCATTTGTGGTTCTTCTTGCCATAACTGTAAAATTTTACATTAAACTTCTGCGTCATCTTACCCTTGACGCTTAGGGTAAAAAAAAGAGGAACAACACCATTTTGATGTTATACCTCTCTATTAGGCTTTCTTTTTATGTTATCTCTGCAATAGGCTTTAACCTATCTTGCTGTTATCTATCTTTCTTCAAGTCTTTTTCAACGATTTTGCCCAAATGGTAAACGATTTGCCACACGCAAAATTCGCCATTTTCGTTAAATACAACACCTCCAGCCTCAGACCAATCAAAACGAGCAATTTTACCCTCTTTTGTCTTTGCTGGTTCAAAAGTAATATCTTTAACTTCGACTATTGCCGCATCTCTATCTTTGGCATAACCTACTCGCAAGTCTAAGAATTTATATTCTTTTGCGTAATATGGATAAATGCCATTATTCCAAATCATAATATCAATGCCATTTTCTTCAACAAATTTAGCATCAATCTTCTCATCATCAAAAGCAAAAATCAACTCCCCATCTTCTACCCAAGTGTCTAAATACTTCTTAAAAGTAGTGTCTTTAATTTCTCGATATTCTTTTGTTTTTTTACCCGAAATAATTTCATCGAAATACTTTTGCTTAATTGGTAAATAAAGAGTGTTCTCTGCTGTTCTTTTTGTCATATTTTTTTCATTTTACTTGACATACAAAAATACAAATAATTCTTTTTTGGTGTCAAAAGTTTATGTTTTTAGTTTTTGCGTTTTTTTCTAATATCTTTTTTAGTACCATTAATTCTTGTGATTATACAATCTTTATTTTCAAAACAGACTTTTATTTTTTTCATAATAATAATTCTTTTTACAACTTGCTGCAAATATAAAACTATAATTTTATATATGCAAATTTTTATTCAAATTATTTTTTAATTTATTTCTATTTTTATAAAGGTATAAATTTATATTGCTATATTTGCAGTATGAAGTTAAGAATTAAAGAAACAAGCAAATTAAAAGGATTTACACTGCAAAAACTATCTAAGAAATTGGGCATCTCCTACCAAGCATTAAATGCGCGAATGGTAGGCAACCCCTCTATTGATAGACTTGAAGAAATCGCTACTGTTTTAGGATGTGAAATACACGAGTTAATAAAAACCTCAAAAAACTATTCTCATTTTTACGATGACAAAACAGGGGAATGGTTGGGAATAAGAAAAAAATAAAAAGGCTACGCCCTCTTTCGGATTTCATCAACACATTTATCCGCCATCCTAACCACTTCTTTATCTCCGATTTGATAATGCTCCTTATAGGTTTTGGATAAATATTGAATGGTTCGGATTTTTCTGTTTAATATTTTAGATATAAGACGACTTTTCACTTTATTTTCTTGGCAAAGAAAACAGAATACCCCCCTTGCAATGGATATTTCATCTTTTTGCAAGGAACTTTTAATATCTCCTTTACTCACACCCGATGCCTCTGCGACCGCTTCTAATATTTCTTCTGCTTTCTTCATAGTTTAAACTGCTCTTCTTTTTAGTTCTTCATATTCCTTTCTTGGGATAGTAACGTATAGGCTTTTAATTTCCTTGTCTATGTCCCTTTCTATTTCATTCAACTTCTCTCGAAATTGTTTGTCTGTTTCGATATATTCTTGGACTTTGTGAATTGAGTGTATTACGGTTGAATGGTCTCTCAGCAAAATTGCGCCCATTTTCGCCAAAGAAATATCTAAACGTTGATAGGCGAAGTGGAAAAAGACTTGCCGTGCTTCGACAAGTTCTCTCTTTCTACTTCTTGATACTAACTCCTTTCTTTTTATCTTGTAGTGTTTAAGAATTATGTTTATTATTTTTTCTTGCATAATTTGTCGTCATTCCCTTTCTCTATAATTTCGCTAACTTCATACACAACTCCGATAATACTGATGACAAAAAAAACAAACAGAATAAAGGTTTTTGAAATGTCTGTAAATTTTTGGATGTCAAATGTTTTGTTAGCGTGTGCCTGCAATAGATAAAACAGCGCAGCAATTGCTAAATAAATTATCACTCTTTTTAATGTTTTCATTTTACTTTATTTTTTTAGGTTTTCAAATCTCGCCCCCATACAGTAGGAACGGTAGTTAATAGTTTGGTTTTCGTGTTCGAGGCTTTCGTATAGCCATTCAATAATTCTTCCTTTTGGTTGGTTGCTTTTCAAATCATAATAGATGTCTGAAATGTTAAAGCATAGAATATCTCCGAAAGAGGCTATGCCGGTTGGATTATCGCCTACAAAAAACTCAAAATTTGATTCTTGCTTTATTTCAAATTCCGCAATCATTTTTCCGATTGCTCTGTCTATTTCACTAATACTTTTCATAATTAAAAATTTCCTTTCACTCTATACATCACTTTCCCTCTGCTTTTTCTATCTTCATTAAACTTTCTGTCTAAAAAGCCTATCATAAATAATTTCATCAAAGAAGTGCTTATCTCTTTATCCTCGTAAAACCATTCATAGCCATACTCGAACTTCAATTTATCTACTTCTTTGTAGCATTGTTTTATTGCCTGTGTTTCATCTTCTCGTGCCATTATAACAGTCCGTATAAAAAGGTTATTACTTCTTCGCTTTGGTCTTTGAGGTAGGGGTTAAATAAATCCCACTCTTCAATAGTCCATTCATCTTTTTCAAGATAAAGCACTGATGCTCCCTCTCTATTTGTAGCCATAAGTTTGATTTCGATATTTATTACATCTAAATATTCCAGAACATCGTTTAGCATTGGCTCTTTGCCGATGATTTTATATTCTTGGTCTTTCTTTAAATCTTCAATATTAAAAAGGCGGCTCTCGTTTCCTAATATGCTAATACGAAGTCCTGGAATAGTCTTTTTATCTTCTGATTCCCATAATTCCCATATTTCAACATCGTTTTGTATAAAGCAGCCTTTCTCAATCTCCATCAATCTCGGCAACTTCTCTCTAATGTCTGCCGTTATGGCTTGTAGTTTTTCTTCGTGTGTCATCTTACATTTCAATTTTATTTGCTCGTTCTTTTACTTCCTCAATAATATCATCTCCTGACATATCACTTGACAATAACCCAAAACAAAAGAAATTAACATCATACTCCTTTTTGTCATCAATCATTTTCTGAATACTCTCAAGAGTGTAAGTAGTCTTACTCATAGAAATAGTACACTCATTCATAAATAGTTGAACTCTCTCAGACATATTTATAGAATCCATTGCTTCCAAATAACACTGTTTTAACAACTCTTCTTTTGATAGATTTTCAAACTTATCCACCAAATCAGGTCTTTTCTCTTTTAATTCTTCAATACTGTTTGTCATAACTATTCGTATATTTTATTTTCTGATAATTCTTCTTCGTAATAAATGAGGGATTGCTCGTTCGCTCGAAATGTTACGAGATATTCCCACTGATTCTTTCGTAAAGAGTAAATGCAATCTAACACTACTCCTTTGTCGCTTTCGGTCGTTACGTGATACACGCTTTGACCGATATTGTATTTTGGATTTGTCATAGTTCTAAATCCCTCAATGCTTAATGTATGTTTCATTTTATTGCAACTTGGGCAACTCGGATTTAAGTTCTCAAATATATCTGCCTGCGGATTTTCACACGTTCCGCCCGAATTTCTACGAATAGGGATAATATGGTCAGCGTGAAACACCTCAGGTAATTCACAGCCGCAATAGGCACAACGCCCATTGTATTTATTCCTTAGCTCTTCTCGTTGCTTATTTGTTAGTTTCATTGCTTTATTTCTAATTCGTTTCTGTCCCTTAATTATTTTCATTGTCCCTTAATTTCCCTACGTTGCTATAATTCAGCGTTTTACAAATTATCTAAATTGTCATTTATTTTCAAATCCTTACCATTTAAGCAATACCAAATGTTTTGGAGTTCGTGGAAAAAATCCAATTTCATAAAATGAATGTATATTCCACTTTTTACATCTTTCAAATAAAAGTCAAAATCTGTATTTTTTGTAATGTAAAAATTCTTCTTTCTGAACCTTGACCCTATTTCTGTATTTTGCTCCTTAAACCCTAACTTCAATAGCCATTCTTCTGTTATGGGGATAGGCTCTATTTCGGAAATCTCAGTAAGTGTTTCTACGAAATTCCCGTTTTCTGTTCTTCTTGAAACTCCAACTTTTCTTTTACCGATAGTCGTTATTTTACAAGTCTCACTTTCAAAAACGACCAAGTTCCCAATTCTTAAATCTCGTGTGTTTAATTCTTTCATAATATTTCTCCGTGTTTAATGATAAAATAAAGTTTGTTTGGCTTTGCTCCCCATTCAGGCTTGCCATAGCCTATTTCTATGCCTTTGTGTTCAAGGGTTAATATTCGCTCTTTATTGTTTGCCTTTGGGTATCCGAGTGTCATTACGTTTTTGTCAAACTTTTTCAATCTAACTCCCGACAAATGCTGCGTGTCCTCAATAGAAAAACCTTTCTCTAAAAGCCATTGGATGTGGTGGTGTCTCGCCTCAAAAGTTTTCTCGAAAAATCTTTTAATCCAATAAATCGCAATCTCTCGGTAATCCTCTTTCTTCACTCCGCTTTTGGTCATTTCAAACCATTGGCGAGTTAGTGGAAGTCTAATTGTTTTCATTACTTTTATTGTTTAAGTAAATCTTCTACTAACTCCTCTTTGGTCTTGAAAAGTATTTGCTCGTTATAATCACGAAGCGTTTGCGAACAGTTTTTGCCAGATTTTATTTCAATATCGCAAAAAGTTTCGCATTTTGCCCCTGCGTAGCATACTGTTTTTATTTTACGCACAACACCTATGACTATTCTATTCTCTTTCAATAAACAACATTTGTCTCCAACGTTAAATTTTGTTTCTATTTTCATCTTTTATTGTTTTAATCTGTTTGGTTATCGTCTTAAACTTTCCCCTCTAAATACCACTCTCTTAGTGGTTGCTAAAATCCTATCAAATACACGGTCGCCGTACTTCTCAATTAGTTGGTCTTTGCCTAAATTCGTTGAAATAATTACAAGTTGCCCCGTCTTTTCTGCATTGTCCATAATTTCGGCAAAGGCGTTGCGCTTATTCCCGAAATCATTTACTATCGTTTCTGTTCCGATGTCGTCCAGACTGATGATGCGTTTCGTCTTTATTTCCTCAATACCTGCATTCATCTCATCGATATTGTAAACATTGACAACTTTTCTTGCGGATTTTAGAAATATTGCGGGTATCGCTAATCGGCTTAATACTGTTTTCCCTTGCCCCACATTTCCGTAAAGTAGCAAACCTCTGCCTTTGTTGTCTGAAAGCCATTCAGCGACTTCATCGTAGGGGGGTAGCCATTGCATTTCCTTACCCTCTCTTTCAATAAAATATTTCATCGCCTTTTGTAACCACAACTTAGCATCAGGGATTTGTATTTGCAATTTGTTTGACGGCGTTTTCATTCCGTGTCGCTTCATTTCTTCGACCACTTCTGTAAAATCAAAATTCTTCATACACAACATCGTTTTTAAAATTCGTAAATGGGTGGGTGCTTGATTTGCTACCCACTTTTAACTCAAAAATACCCGCCCAGTTATTAGCCATACTTTGGTCGATGATTTGACGGGCAGTCGCCAAATTTTCGGCGGAAAGTTTTTTGAGTTTTGTTTCAAATTTTAATACACTTTGTTTCGTTTTGTAATTTTCGCTTCTTGCAGATTTGTATAGCAGCCATTCTTGGATAATATCTTTCCATTTTTCGGAAATTGGCTCTAAAAATTCTTCTACCTTTTTTATATTATTATTTCCATTTGCATTTGCATTTGCATTTCCTTTATTGTTAACCATTTGGTTAACCATTTCTAAGAACCATTCTTTTATATTAGATTTTATAAGTTCTAAATCATTGATATTGTTGTTTTTATCGTATATAAAGTCTTCAATTTTGAAATCCTTTTTTATTTTATTTTTTTGCGTTTTATTCAAATTATTTCCCGAAATAAGCCCCGCAAGTGTGGCTGCTGCGATTTTTTTGGGCTTATTTTCCACCCTTTTATTCATCTCTTGGTTCATCCTTTGGTTGTACAAATGGTTGCTATTTTGGTTAACCATTTGGTTGAATTTTTTAGATATTCTTCCCCATATTAAATCAAATTTTTGCTCCGAAAAAATGCTTGTAATTCGCATCATTCTTTCTTTGTCATTTGGAATAAATCCGTGTTGATGTTGATACATTAAAAGCCTTAAATATGCTCCTACTTCTTCGCAACTAAAATCTTGTGTTCCGGCTTGAAAATCTTTTGTGTAAAATAAAAATGCTGGGTCTTTCATTTTTTCTTTATTTGGTTTGTCCAATTGATTATTAACTCTGTGAATTCGAAATAATTCATTGATGATTTAAGCCTATCCATCACTGCATCATCTAAATCTAAAAGGACATCATCCTCATCATACTCCCAGTGAGTTTGTAGGGCTTTTACATATTCCATAAGGATGGGCTTTACTTCCCAAAATTTAATCCTGAAACATTTTGAAGCGTAACCTGATACATAGTTTACCTTTTGTTCTATTGGTGGCTTAGAAAGGTTGTCTGCAATTCCTTTAATTCGTGATAAATAGTTTTCATAAGTGGCTTCATTCTCGTGGTTAATGTAACTCTCTGCTGAAATATCAATAGCCTCTAATAGGATTTTCGAACCATATTTTTTTAGGAGTGAACGAATTGTCTTTTTAAAATTTTTATTCACACAATAATCAATCATATTAGAGTTAATTGTCTTGATTACATATTCAAATTCATTATCTTTTATTTGTTGCAATTCCTCGCGCCACTCAATCATCATTTCCAACTGTGTTCTTTTTTCGTTTAGTTCCTCTAATTGGCGTTTTTGTTTAGATAGTATTGAATTATCGTCTAACAGTCTATCTCTTTTTCCTGAATTGCAATCAAAACAAGATGTAACCAAGTTCATAATGTCATTCTTTCCTCCCTTTGAAACAGGTTTTATGTGGTCAACATTTAAGACAACATCAGGAGCAGACTTCCCGCAGTACTGACAAGTGAAACTGTCTCGTTTAAAAACTTCAAATCTTACTTTTTTTGATATATTTTTTCTTGCCATTGTTATTTGTTTCTAATTCTCAATTTCAATTTCTCTATCACTGTATGTAGCGTGGCAAAAAGTGTATTTGCCTTTACTGTCCTTTTGTGGAACTGCTAAGGTGTAGAAATACCCCTTAGAGGTGTCCTGAACACCAACTATTAAACATAGTGTCCCAGTAGCCTTGTGTGTGGCAAATTTTCCTACTTGTGCTAAAAATAAATTCATCATTCCTTTACCCATTTTAAATAAATCTCGCCCTTATCTCCTCTACCGACTATTACCTCCTTGTAGCCGTCTTTCTTTTTTTTCGCCTTAAAATCTTTCACGAATTTTATAGTTCGTTTCATCTCTGCTGTTTTCGTTCCCTCTATGTGGGATAGTCTTATTAGGTTGCTCATTGCTTGTATAGTCCTAAAATATTGTTTACTTCATCTCTCGTGTAGTCTCTGCCGTTCTTTATTTCTCGTATGATTTTACGAGCCGTTTTGATTGCTATTTCGCACTCGTGTTTTGTTATTTTTAGAATTGGGTATTTTAGTTTTAATTCCTCTATCATTTGCATATAATCTTCTCCGTAGCGGCTTATCAATCCTAATCTGTATTCTCTTAATGCTCCACTTTTGTAGTTATTGTCGATAGAACATTGTTTGTGAATGTTGTGAAGATTAAATCTAAGGCTTGGATTGCTTCCTACACTATGGTAATGACCTGCGTGTGCTTGACGTGTGAATGCACCGCCGTGTCCGTGTGTGCAACTTATGCAACCTCTATCTTCGTCAATCATTCTTACTATCGTATTCACTTCTTTTTGCAGTTCATTCTTTAAATTTCCGAGTGTTTTTGCTCTCTGCTTTTCGGCTCTGCTTTTCGCCCTCTTTTCTCTCTCAACTTTCCTTTTTGCTCTAAGAGTATGCTTTGAAAGGAAGTCTTTGCCGTCTTTGGTTTCGTTTGTCCATTTTGATAAACACTTTGAGCAAAGTCCATACTTTCGAAATACGGTCATTTGCTCGCATCCGTAACCTTTGGCTTTGCCTGTGCCTTTGCATTTTTTAGGTTTGGTTTGCATTATATTTTCTCGTATAAAGATTTGTGACTGTCAAATACACGGTAAGGCGTTGCCCCTGCTGCTCTTAACTCTCGTAATCTTCTTAGGATTGTTCCGTCCATAGGACTACGCTTAGCCTCTTTCATTCGACTTCTTACCTCTTTGCAGAAGTCAGGCGCTCTGAATATTCTCGGCATTCCATTGTAAGCCTCTTTTGCTGTTTCTTTTATTGATTCCATCTTACCTATGTTTTAATAGTTCAGGGTTTTGATGCGTTTTTCCGGTCGGTTAGTCCTGCGAATTGACCTAATGTTTCAGGCTTAATCAGATGAGGTGTGTTTCTGTTCAATAGTGTTTCTTTTTGACAATCTTCTATGATGTAAGAGTTGCCACACTCAGAATAATAATACCCAACCACCCATTCTTGATTATCAACCCTTTGTCCTCTAAATTTTATTTTTCTCATTGTTACTATTTTTAGTTAGTGAGCGAGGAGGGAGTCGAACCCTCACGGTAATGTTTTCTTAGCGTATCTCATACCTGTCAAAAACGTAAACGACTGTGTCTACCAATTCCGCTACTCGCTCTGCTCGTCTTTCCGAGCCGTCTGTTTTTAGCACCATTCAGCTTTAAATCCGGCAGCAGTCATAATATCTACTACATCTTCATACCCGTTAGGACTTCCGTATCTCTCTGCGTATTCATCACACATCTTCTCACACTCATCTTCGTTGTCGCTATCACAACTCCAATATCCACTATCATTGTCAAATACGATAGTCATTCTTTCATCAATTTTACCCGCTGCTTTGTCTTCAAATAATTTTTTGTAATCCATTTTTCTCTTTTTTTATTATTACTAATCAACAACCTCTATGTTGAAATTGTCCTTTTTGATGTAAATCGTTCTATTGTTGTGGTTTCTAATGAACGAATTTGCGCCCTCTACAGTTGTTTTGGCACTTGAACTATCCCAGGTCTCCACGTTGGCACTTGAACTACCAAAGGTCTTCACGTTGGCACTTGAATTACCAAAGGTCTTCACGTTGGCACTTGAATTACCAAAGGTCTCCACGTTGGCACTTGAATTACCAAAGGTCTTCACGTTGGCACTTGAATTACCTAACGTAACGATATAGGTCTCTTTTTCGATTTTTAGATTATGTTCCCCACTTACGAAGATGTAATTTTCTGTAAGTGTTTCTTCTCCGAAAATCTCAACCAAAATTTCAGTGTTTAACATTCCCTCGCTTATACACCAATACATATTTCTCTTCACTACCATAAGTAGTTCCTCTGTGCTTTCAGATTTATAGGCTTTTTTGTACTCAGTCACACAAGCATCAAATTTTTTTGCTCGTTTCAGTATCTCTTCTTTTTGTTGCTTAAAGTTCATTTTGTTTAGTTTTATAATTCGTTGTAAATTGTGTTTTTCTGTGTGTTATCACTCCTTTATTTACCAAGTCGGCTTCTTTGTAACTCTTTTTTTATGAAGTTTAGGACTTCCATTGCTATACATTTTCAATACTTGGGAATGGTAAATCGACACCTTTCTGCGCAAAAAAATGCTCTATTTGCTCGGCGACTTCTGATACTTCCTTTCTTGTTAATTCTGTTGTGCTTTCTTTGTCGAACAACGCCATTTGTATAGGTTTCCACATTGTCTCTTTTACAAGTATCATTGAGTATGTAAGTTCCATTTCTACATTCTTTATGCCCTCAAATCGGAAAGTCCAGCCCATCTCGTTGAAAGTCTCAGCAATCATTTCGCAATACAAGTGAATAGCGTTGTTTTGCTTCAATGTTCGACTGCCTTTCTTTTCTTTCAATTCTACGGTCGCCCCCTTTGATTTCAATACCGCTATTTTGGTATTGAATTTGGCTAAGTCTATTGTGTTTTCAAGGTCATAAATCATAGTCTAAAAAGGCAGATTGTCTTGATAATCATCTTCGTCATTATTCTCGTTGTTCGCTTTTGACAAAAACTTTATTTGATGCCCTACGATTTGAGTTTGGTAACGCTTATTTCCGTCTTTGTCCTCGTAATTTTTAGTTTGTATTTTACCCTCCAAAAAGATTTGCGTTCCTTTGGTAAGATACTTCCATAAGCTCTCAGCCATTCCACCGAACAACACAACATTGTGCCATTCTGTTTGCTCCACCTTTTCGCCTTGTTTGTCTTTATACCTCTCAGAAGTTGCAAGACTAAATTTTGCTACCTTTGTTTCGTTTCCTACGAGTTCGGCATCTTTACCCACTCGACCAACCAATATTGCTCTATTTACGCTCATTATTTTATTTTTTTGATTTCTTTATTACTACTGATTTTGAACCGTAGGTAACATCAGGTAGCGATAACTCTTCTCCATCTTCGCTTACCGCCATAAGACCATTGCTTACATTATTCCAAGCAGCCTTATACTTGTCCTCAACAAACTTCAATTTTGACTTGGCTTCTTCCCATTCAGGAATACCCTTGTAGTTAAACATTCTACGACCGCTCCTAAACTCAAAATCAACCCCTTTGTAAGTGTTTTGATATTCATTTGCCCTTGTTTCTATTTCTCCGTAATTTTCCGCCTCAAAATCTTTGATGTTTTTAATCATTTCTTCATAGAAAGCCATATCTTCTCTCATTTGGATAACTGTGTCCAAAAGACACTCTTCGCCATCTTCAACTAATTGGCATTTGTTTATAAAATCATCTCTTAATTCTGTGAATATTTCTTTTGTTCGTCCCATTGTGTTTTATTTTTAGTTTGTTTGTAATTCACTTTTCCTTAAATCTTTCCAATTAGAAAAATCTGTTAAAGGCTGGTATTTTTTGTGCTTTGTCCAAATCTTTTGAAGTTCATCTAAGGTTTCCGCATTTTTAATTTCGCTGATTGCATCTTCAAGTGTTGGTATATTTGGTTGCTCAGCCTGTTTTGTCTTTTGTTGTCGCCCTGAAACATTTGGGTATCGTTGTATGCCTTTATCATCAACAATCACTACGTTCTCAATATTCCCATCGGCGTCATATTCAATTCTCTCTACTTGCATTTTGGCATAAGTCGAATAACCATTGCCTTTTTTAAATACTTCTTTGTCTTTTGCAGTTATCCAAATGAAAGGAGCAGTATATAATTCTCTGCCGATACCCCAATTAAAACAGGCTCTTTTGAAACTGTCAGATGCAAGTCCTTTTTCTTTCTCGGTGTAACTTTCCGTGCCTGTGTCTTCCTTGCTTATCCACTGTTTTTTTTCTTCGTCCCAAAGTGAAACAGTGCAATTAGCATTATCTCTTGAATGTTCACGTTTCCAATTCATCGCCCCCACTGTTTCGTCAAGAATATTCATGTCACATCGAGCATCTTTGTAGAGAAGTATGCTAAACCCTTTTTCTTTTACCGTTGCTACCCTGCAATCTATCTCTGATGCTTTTAACAGTCTGAATTTCATTGTGCTTAGTTTTTATTTAGTTGCTGTTATTGTCTATTGATGAAATCTTGCTCCTCTTTCTTATCAGAATTAAGGAGTATTGCCCCTGCGAATGCCACAATAAAGACCACCTTTGAAATGATTGTTAGTGTGTCGTAATTCGCTGCCTGTTCTTCTATCGGTGTTGCCATTAGTGCAACTGCGCCGATGATTACTAAAATGATTGATAATGTTGTTCTCATTGTTATTCGTTTTTCAGTAATTGCACTTCTTTCATAATCTTTGTTACTTCATCTTCTGACAAATTCCCTATTACATCATCAGTAATATCTGTTTCGTAAGTAATCTCCCATTTATCTTCTGTTCCTTTTAGAACTGCCAACTCCCATTCATTTTCATTTCTTGTGTAACTTCCATACCCTACCAATGTTTTAAATCTTATTACACTAACACCATAGCCATTGCTAAAAAACATCTTGGCTTGTTTCCCGTTTTCTAATGGGCGTTCTTTGAATTTTAAATCTTTAAAGGTTTTCATTGTGTTTAGTTTTATTATTTGATTTTTTCTTTTATTTAAAAACAGCGAGGACTTTGACGTAGGTTATTAACTAAAAAATTCAAATGTTTGAGGTTGCCTCGCTGTTTAGGTTTATACTGTTATTCGTTCAAGGAAATAGGCTGCTTTACCAAGAAATAATGCTGCTTTCCTTATGTCGTCTTTTGTGAAAAATATCCGATTAAGTCGGTTAGGGATAGGCGTTAAAGTTCCCTCTTTAATGTACCTGTCAATCGAAGAAGTGCCAACCCCTAACAACTCCGAAGCATCTTGCTTCGTACATAAAGGCTTTCCATCTGCCGTTGTTATTCTGATTTCTTCTGCTTTCATTACTTTAAACTGTTAAAGAATTTCTTATCAACTTTCGCCTGTGTGATAGTCTTTTCGCAGTTCTTTTTCGCAATTTCCACCATACAAATAATAGCCTTACTGTTATTCTTTGTAAGTGTTGAATTTCTATCTAACACTTGTCTTACAAGTGAGGGGCTTACATTCCCCTTAATAGATGCTCTCGCATAATCACAAGTAACATCTATGTACCTTTTAATCACTCCCGCCACTCGCTCGTCTAATACTCGTCCGTAATCTTTTTCTGTAAACATCTTTTTATGCTCTTTTTTCGTAATCAATTCTTTCGCTATCCTCTAAATCATTTAGCATCTCATCTGCCAAGTCTTCAAAACCTAATTCTTTGGCGGTGTCTATTGCTTGAAATAGCTTATCCGTGTAGTTAATGTCATCGCCTGCATTATCAAAATCATTTCTGATTAGTCGCTTTAAATATTCTTCGTTTTTCATATTAGTTTAGGTCTATTTGTGTGTTGTTCTCTACTGCTTTTTTTAATCTTAGCACTTGCTCTTCTGACAACTCAAGCTCATTGTTAGACTCATCGCAAGTCCAAATTGAATAGATTTCGAACGATACAGATTCGTAATCTTCTAAATCCACCTCAGCATCTACATTAAACGAAACAGCACACTTCTCAGCGTCAATCTCAAATTCTTGCCCCGTTGCGTGGTAGTAAAATTCTTTCTCACTTACTCGCTTTAGTACGTCTGCAAAAACCTCTTCGGTCATTATTTGGGTTGCTGTTTCCATTTTTTAACTATCTTTGTTGTATTACGAGTACAAATATATGTAGTTTTTACATAGTTAGCAAATTTTTATGTGTATTTTTTACATAAAAATATGCTCTATTTTTATAAAATATTGATTATGAATGTGTTGGAGCTGAAAAAAATTAGAGACTTTTT
>PDWI01006186.1_pt1 | contig 15151 bp, 10 predicted proteins | sample 1430891 | NCBI WGS metagenome assembly PDWI01 (sample SAMN01162508, study PRJNA174530) | Oral metagenome, whole genome shotgun sequencing project. | biome: Marine environment; feature: Marine mammal; material: Swab sample of the gingival sulcus; isolation source: swab sample of gingival sulcus... | reverse complement strand
TGACAAGTTTGACAGACTTGATGACTGGGCTGTAAGAACTGTCTGGGGCGTAGGTTACAAATTTAGCGTTTAGACTATGAGGTCGCTTTATTCTAAAATAGTCCTAGTCAGTATGCTGATACTTATAGTAGGATCACTATTACTCAACATGGGGCTAAATTACTTATATAAATCTTACATGGTCAACCAAACATATAAAGAGATGCGAGAACTAACCGACACCTTTGTTGAAAATATCACGCCTTTTTTTAAAAATGGCAAGATTGATAAAGAAGGTGTCAAATCTGAAATGGAAAGCTTTGAACAATACGGGAATGTTATGCCTATATTAATAACTAATAACAAAACTTCAATCATTTCGACAAGTTCCGTTCAAAAAGCTGACCTTATATTAAGCTCTATTGAAAAAAGCGAAATAAACAAAGTAATCAATACTAATAAACCGATTTATAGAGAAGCAGGGCTAAAAATTGGCGAAAACACTAAGCAGTACACGCTTATCTATCCACTAAAAAAGTTGGTAAATACTGATGTGATTTTACTGCTTAACAAATCAGTGCCCAACATCAGCAGAACTTCTGTTGCAGGAACGAAGTTCAGCTTTTTAGCAATAATTGCTGTTTCAATTTACGCTTATATAACAATTATCGTGCTGACAGGTAGTCTTACTAAAGAAATCCAAACCTTAAATAATAGCGTGATCGACATTACAAAAGGTAATTATAATACAAGTTTAAAAGTTAGTAGAAATGACGAAATCGGGGAACTTTCCCGCAATCTCATGGTAATGTCTCAATCACTGAAAGATGTCGAAGACTCCAGACGGAAATTTATTTCCAACATATCACACGATATGCGTTCGCCTATGACTTCAATCAAAGGCTACATCAATGGCATAATTGATGGAACAGTACCGCAAGATAAACAAGAAGTCTATTTAAAGCGAGTAGCTGATGAATCAGAACGTATGATTAAAATGATTAATGATATCCTTGATCTATCAAAAGTACAAGATGCAAATCTGGAACTTAATATCAGCGAAGTTGATATCAACTCACTAATTATTAATATCTTAGATAAATTCGAAGGTAAAATAAACAGCAAAAATATCGATATGGAAATTAATTTTAACACATCTCATTTTGCTGAATGTGACAAAAAACTACTACATCGAGTGTTAAATAATTTGATTGATAACGCTATCAAATTTGTCAACCAAGCAGGAACAATTGAAATAAATACTGACAAAAGGGGTGAAAAGTTTATTGTTGGTATTAAAAATACTGGTGCTTATATCAATCAAGATGATATCAAACAAATATGGTCACGATTTTACAAAGTTGACAAATCAAGGGGTATGGAAAAAAATTCATCAGGACTTGGACTTTCAATTGTCAAAGAAATAATTGATTTACACGGAGAAAAAATTGACGTATATTCTGATAATGATGACGGTACGCTATTTATATTCACACTTAAACTAGCACCGCAAAACAAAAAACGAAAGTTAACATAAGTTAAAGAAACGAGAGGTTAACGTGAAGCTGTGTATTTTGGTATATGAAGGGGTCGATATCTGGGATATAGTATTTCCCTATGATATGTTTTACAATCTCAACGACGTAGAAGTTGAAATTGTTTCACCAAGCGGCGGCGAAGTCACGCTTAAAGATAAATCACTAGTTATCGGTGGAACAAAAGCTATGAGTGAGGTTAAGGATATAGATGTGCTCTGGACTTGCCAAGGTGAAGGCTCGGTTGATACCTACGTAAAAGACGAAAAATTTAAAATTCAACTAGCGAGACTATCTGACAAGGCTGAAAAGGTCGTTATCATAGGTTCTGCTAGTTTGTTTTTTATCAACATTTTCCCCGAACAAAACAAGACGTCAGCCACTCACCCATATTTCAAAAATCAATTCACAAAACTTGGTGGCAGTTACACCGATGACGTGCTGATTGCTAATGGTAAATTTTTCACGACATCAACCAGAGTATCCTGTCTTTATCTAGTGCTGATGATAGTGTATTATTACTTTGGTGAACAGGCAAGAGACGAATTATTTTCATATTATAACTTTGATGTAGATTACCTCACTAAGTTCAACAAATTACACGACAAATCAAGACACAAAGAATTAGCTAAACTCTGTAAACAAACCCTTAAACTTAAATCAGCTAATGAACTAGCGACAAATAAACTTGATTACGATAAAGATTCGATAGTGATGTTTTTGACTGATGACTTCAACCCACTTAACTTCGGGGCATTTTATGGCGTAATTTCCAATTATCAAGCTTACGATTTTTATCTAGTAGGTACTGAAAACAAAAACTACTACGTCAATGGTGGTGGTTTTTACATCAAAACTAATTTTAACAGCGATAACATAGAAAAATTTGAAACACTAGTCATATGTTCCAATACAGTTGACCTAGAAAAAACGCCCAATAAATATGACCTACTAAAAATTAGTGAATTAGGCAGTAAAGCTCAAAAACTTATAGCTCTAGACGGCAGTGAAAAAGCAATAAGCAGCATAAAATTTTTTAACAAATACAAAGTTGATGAAGAAAAAATATTACAGTTTGAAAGTACAGGACAAGAACTGAACTGGATAAACAAACATCTAGCCGAACTGACCAATGATTTTCAAGCAGAGCTATTTAAAAGCGAGTATTTTCTTTAAAATATAATCACAGCAAAGTGTAAATAAAGTAGCCTCAATCTTGAATCGGCTACTTTATTTATAAGCAGAACTGTTAAAATTTTAGGAGGAAACATGAAAAAATCAAAACTTTCAATAATGATTTTAGTGATGACTATACTTTTTACATCACTAAACATATCACTTGCTGATAACAGCAGAGTAATCAAAGTCTGGGTTGACGGTAACTATATCTTTAGTGATGTAAATCCATTGATTGAAAAAAACAGGACACAAGTACCAATCCGCTTTATAGCTGAAGAGCTGGGCTTTGATGTAAAATGGATACCTGAAACTCGCAATGTTAAAATTCAAAACGGAAGCAAAACACTACTTTTTAAAATTGGCTCTGACAAATGTACAGTCAACGGTAAAACTGTTAAGCTAGACAATAAAGTTTTTATTCGATATAATCGTACTTTTTTACCATTAAGATTTATCAGCGAAAGTTTTGATAAATTTGTTGAATATGATGCTAGTACCAAAACAGCAGTAATTGGTAAAGGTTTTAACTCCAATTTTTATTACAAATTTAAATATCATCAAGGTAATGACTACTCTTATCAAAGTACCGAAAAAGTCAACTTTAATAAAAACTCAATCATTATCAAAAATGATACTCTAAAATACCCTAGAGAAAGTGCCGTAATAAAAAAAATTAATGAGATTGCGATGAAAAATAAAAATTCCGATGACAAAAAAGACGACAAAGATGAATCAGAAGTTGTCAACACCAAAAGTCCTGTAACAACCTTTAGCATCCTCAAGAGTAATAAAACATTAACTGGACTAATTGATATAAATGGCAAGATAACTTACCGTGCCCAAAATAGAACTATCCAAAAGATAAATGACAATCTATTTAAAGTTGGTACTCTTATACCATTAAATGCACAAACTAGCCAATTATTTGGCTTAATGAATAAAAATGGTAAGTTGTTAACAGAAATTGAGTACGATTATATTGATGACAAAGCTAGTAACGGCTATATTCGTTTGATTAAAGGAAAGCAAACTGATGCTAACAAAAAAGTCGGCATCTATGATATCAACGGCAAGGAAGTAATCCCTGTAAAATATGACAATATTGAGAACATCAGCGACAATGTCTTTAGCTATAATGAAGCTGGGAAAGTTGGTTATATCGAACTAAACGGTACAAATCACCAGTTTAGAGGGGCAAAATACTTAGGAAAATACCAAGATGGTATGGCCGAATACTATACAGATGAAACCATTAACGGCATAACTTTAAAAGGTATAGTCGACAAAAACTTTGATGTACTGATAGAACCAAGCTATCAAGCAATAAAGTACCTAAACGACAATATTTTTGCTACTTTCGCTAGCAATACTTGGGGGCTAGTAACTGCAAAAGGCGAAGTTATTGGCACAGCAAGATTTGATAAAGCATATCCATTCATAAATGATATTGCAATTGCTAAAAATAATAATAAATACTTCTTGATAAATAAACAAAGCGATACCATTTCTAAAGAATATGACGGCATTAAAGTTATTAACCAAAATCAATATGCCTACAATGTGGGTGGTGTGACAGTACAAGATGATGTCAAAGGTGGTAAATGGGGCGTTATGGATAAGAAAGGTAATATTATCACAGAAGCAATCTTTGATGACATTGCAATAAATAAGGAGCAAAACCAAGATTTAACACCCGTCTGTATCAACTATGATCAAAACAAACAAGCTTGGGGCATGTTAAAACCTGATGGCAACTATCTTGTCAATCCACAGTACGCATCTCTAAATAATTTTGCAGATGGACTAGCAGTCTTTAAAAATAGCGAAAACTTATACGGTGCAATTGACAAACAAGGTAAAATTGTTATCAAAGCAGAATATTTATTCTTAGATAACTTTGCCAATGGCTATGCCAAATACAAAGTCACTACTAAGTCAAAAACAAATAAAGAAGAAAGTAAATTTGGTATAATTGACAAGAAGGGTAAAATCATCATTAAGGCAAATTATTTTAAGATCGGCGAATTCTAAAATCAGTTTAATATCTTAATATAAATATAACAATATATCCCACGCAAACAAGGACTAACAAATAGTTCTTGCTTGCATGGGATATTTTTTTGGAAACATAAAATCAAAAAATGTTTACAATGTTCACAAAAAATACACAAATATATTGTTTTTTTAAACAAAAAGTATTATACTACTGTTAAGAAACACAGATAATAAGTCGATACCTTGACATAGTTAGTATATACTAATCTTTATTTAAAATAACTATTCAATATTGACAAATGCATACAACTATATAGTGAGCAACACCAAGGAGGTTTTATGAAACATAAATTAATAACTCGTGCACTACCTATAATAATTAGCTCTTGCCTATTATTTACTGGTTGCCAAAGCACCGATACTACAACTGAAACTAAGGACACCCCCAAAAATACCAGCTCTAAAACAGAGAAGCAAGATGACAATGTAAAGCAGGTAAAAAACGACGAAAATGAAAAAAAAGATAACACTGATAAACCTAAAGAAAACAAAAAACCACTTAATCAAAAAGTAGTTAAAGTTAATTATGATGAAATAGTAAATAAAGGCATGTTTAAAAACTTTACTGATAAACAATTAAGCACTTTAAAAAAGAATGGCTTTGTAGTTCTACAAAATAACAATAATTATACCTACCGATTTATGCATAGTGAGTATGAACATTCCGAATATGATAACGTACCAACATTTATAACTACTGATGTTGTCTTAAACATGTACCACATCTTCTATGGTGACAGCATGAAAGTTTTAGAAAAAACAACTTTTTACACAGCATTAGGCAATATCACTAATAGACTGTTAGCAAACACAGTTAAATTGTACGAAAAATCTAACGATAAAATCAAACCATACTATGAAAAACTATTGACTTACTACTATACTTCAGCAAAACTACTGTACCAAGATTATAAGATAACTAAAGAAAACGATTTAACTAATAAAAAAGACCTATATGGTTCTGAGATAGACACCAAAGAACAACAACTTAACTATCTTGAATTTAACAAAATCGATAAAACAATTCCAAAACCAGTAAAAGAGCTGGCAAAAGTGGAACTTGACAGAATAAAAAACTTTGATAAAGTGAAATTCGAAGAACATAGCATATTTGGTTATGATATTGACTACTCGCAGTATAAACCACGTGGGCATTACAATAAAAGTCAGGAACTAAAAAATTACTTTAGAACCATGATTAATTACTCACTTGGTGGATTTCCGCTTACATCTGATGAGGAAATAAGTAAAGATAGCTACATAATTTCAATGTTGATGACCGCAAGCATACTAAATGATAAATCAATCCAGCAGGACTATGACAAAATATATAAAATTACATCACTGTACTCAGGTAAAAGTGATGACCTAAGCTACCTAGACGGTAAAAAAATAATCGATGAAGTTTACCAGGATAAGGCAAATGGAATTATTGCTGGAAATGCAGTAGATATCCTACTAGATAAAAAATATCATGACAAAGCGTTAACTGTTATCAAAACTTTACCAAAACCAAAAATTGTTCCTAAAATCGCAACTGAAGAAAATAAAGACATCAAACCATGCACCGAAAGACAAATTAAATTTATGGGACAAAGGTTTAATTTTGACTCACTGGCAATCCAAACACTAGCTAAACCTGGAAAACGTGCAGATGTTCGTGCTTACGATATAATGCACGTACTTGGTAGTGATATAGCTAGACAAGTTCTTGATGATATGGGCAACAATCCTGCAAAAAGATGGGACGAATACGAAACTAAAGTTACTGAAATGAAAAAACTATATCAAGAACACAACAAAAAATTTGTAACAGATGACCTATATCACGCTTGGATTGATGCTATCTCAACAGTTTTAAGCGAAAAAATCGAAGGCTATGTACCTTACTTTATGACAACAAAACCATACGAGTACAAAGTTCTTAGTTCAGGACTAGGTAGTTATGCTGAATTAAAACATGACAATGTACTATACAGTAAACAAGTAATGGCTGAAATGGGCGGCGGCGGTGATGAACCACTCTACGCTTACCATTACCTTGAACCAAATACCAAACTATATAAAAATTTATTAGAACTTGTCAGCAAAACTAACAATGGCTTAAAAGAGAACAACATCAATAACAAATCTGTAATGGACTCTATCGTCGAAATGGAAAAAGTCCTAAAACTATTTGTAACAGTATCTGAAAAAGAACTAAACAACCAAAAAGTTACTGATAGTGAAATGATAGAATTACAAAACTTTGGCGGAACAGTTGATTACATCAACTCAATGCTAAAGCAAGCATCATGTAATTATGAGTACCTAGAATCAAACGATGCGGGTACTTGCCAAATTAGTGACATATACACCTTAATTGGTCATGGCTACCTAGAATTAGGAGTAGGTAAACCATACAGTATATATGCACTAGTACCTATCAACGGAAAATCTGTACTTGCTGTTGGTTCAGTTTATTCACCATGTGATTTTTACTCAAAATCAACACGCTTAACCGACGAAGAATGGCAAAAATTAAACGGCTTTGTACAAAATGAATATGCATTATCTTACGAAGAAAAAAATGATAAGTTCGACATTTTTAAGTATTTACCATACGCTAAAGAGTATATTTCAGATGAACCAAACAATGTTGATGTAGAGTCAATAGAACTTGATTGGGGTGTAAAAGCACCAAAAAATGAAAATGAGTAGACAAGAGGTATAGGTGAAGAGGCGTAATGCCTCTTTATCTATACTAACACAAAAGAAAGTGAAACTATGAAAACAAAAAACATTATTCTGACTATATTGATTATATCGATAATTATTATAGCATCAACACTACTAGGTCTGTCAAAACCAAAGCATGTTGCAAGCATTATTGACTATGATTACTATATCGGAAAAGACCATCTATGGCTATTTTGTCTTGAGGAAGAAGCTGGTAAAATCAATTTAAAAGACTTTGACCAAACAATACAAACCGGTAAAGTTATCAGAGTTTACAAAAAAAACATCAAAAAAGTTGAAAAGTCAATACTAAACGAAATAAAAGAAAATAAATTATACCGCACAAAACAAAATCTTTTTGAAAGTGACTTTATTAATAATAATTTCATTAATAAAACATTTATTTGCAATGAGCCCCGAAGAAACATGAAGTTTGTTTACGAAAATGACATATCTATAACGAAACCCTGGAGCTTATCAGTCGGCAAAATCGATAAAAATAGTGATATAAATATCTTTGTAGGTGCATATTATAAACCTGTCTATCAGCCACTTGACACCCGACCTTACTTTTTAAACTACAATAGAACTAATAATATTATATCGAGAGTATGGACAGGATCTTACCTTAATATGAATACATCATTTATTAAAGCTCGATTTGTCAAACTAAAAAATGCAAACCTTGATTTATTGTTAGTAAAGGAATATCATCGTAGAGATAAACAAAACCCTTTAAAATACAGTTATTATACTTATAGTTCATTCGCACCATGGCTTTATAATCGACAAAATGAAAAAGAAATTTTTACAAAAAATTATAGATAAAATGTCCTATATTTAATTTTGTTAAACAGTTGTCTTACTTTTTTGTAATAGTGATTAATTAAAATTTTAATCTTTTTTAAGTTAATATTATATTCTCTAATTTACTTGATTTAGACATGTTAATACGATAAACTTAATAGGAAGAAAGTCCTAAAACGTTGTGGAGGTTGATAAAATGAAAATAAAAAAAGTAGCAATTGTAATAATACTTGCTGTACTTATTTCCTGGCTAGGATGGACAAATTTTAATTTAGAAACAACGCATCAAACAATCACAAGTAAAAAATTACCCAAAGATTTTGATGGCTTTAGAATTGCACACGTGTCTGACCTTGATAGTAAAAATTGGGGGAACACTTTACCTAAAAAAATAGCAAACCAAAAACCAGATATTATTGTTATAACTGGCGACATAATTGATGCGACAACACCAAACCTCAAAGTTGTCGAAAGATTTTTAAAAAATACTAAAAATATCGCTCCAATTTACTATGTAACTGGTAACAACGAAGCAACCTATAAGGACCTAGACAAACTAACTAAAATATTAAACAAACACAATGTTAATATCATGGACAACAAATCTATGTACATAACACACGGTAAAAGCAGAATAAAGTTGACCGGCATTAAAGATCCAAAATTTATTATGCCGACCAACTTACTCAACAAACAAGATGAATATGTTTTAAAAGAACTAATTGATAAAGTTGATAACGAATATTTTAATATTGTCCTTTGCCACCGAGCTGAACAATTTAAACAATTTGTATTTACCAATACTGAACTTGCATTTACTGGACATGCTCATGGTGGACAAATTAGATTACCACTTGTTGGTGCATTGATAGCACCAAACCAAGGTTTTCTACCTAAATACACAGAAGGTGTTTATCACAGGAAAAACACCCATATGGTAGTAAGTAGAGGACTTGGTAATACCATTTTTCCTATACGCGTAAACAACATGCCCGAACTTGTTATAGTAACACTAAAAACCAATAAATAATCATCAAATTTTTCTCCTTTCGCCAACTTTTGTTGGCTTTTTTTTGCATATTATTGGCTAATTGTCTAAACATTATTCACAAACTATAAAATTTATAGTATGACGACTATTTCAAATTGTTTACAACAAACCATATTGCCTTGTTATCCAGCAAAATATCTGTTAAAATCATCAAGAGGTGAAACATGTCAAAATTATTAGCACAAAATAAAAAAGCAAGGTACGATTATTTTATTGAGGACAAATACGAAGCTGGAATAGCACTAGCTGGAGCAGAAGTAAAATCAATCAAAGCTGGTAAAGTTAGTATCAAAGAAGCCTATGCCGAAATAAAAAATGGTGAAGTTTTTGTGCAAGGCATGCACGTAAGCCACTATTTTGAAGCTGGCACTAACAACGTCGACCAGATAAGAAAAAGAAAATTATTACTTCACAAAAGTGAAATTAGAAAAATTCTCAAAAAAACTTCAGAGCCTGGCTATTCGTTGATACCACTAGCAGTCTATGTCAACGATAGAGGACTAGTCAAAATGAAAATCGCCGTATGTCGTGGTAAAAGAAAATACGATAAACGTGATGTGATAAGTAAAAACGAAGCTGATAAAAAAATCAGAAGAGAATTAAAAAATCGTATGAAATACTAAGGGGATGTCTTGGTTTCGACAGGATATATAAGCTTTGGTAAGCGAGCCGTGTTTTTGTCTTGGGGTACACGTTAAAGAACTGGGGCATTAAATATAAATGTAAAAAATAATAACAATTACGCTTTAGCAGCCTAACAACAGCCTGCAATCCCTCTCCACAATGGCCTTTTTTCGTTTTCCCGGTGGAGACTGGATGCGCACACTTTTAAAACGGACAAAACTGAACTTCGTCTCAAAGTCAGTGGGTATTTAGAGACAAACTTTTGCATCAGTTGCTACTGACTAAGTGCAAAAGAATTAACAGTAGCTACGCTCGTAGAAACCCTTTGTAAGTATGTTTTGGACGGGGGTTCAAATCCCCCCATCTCCACCAAAAAAATACAGTCCATTAGGACTGTTTTTATTTTTAAAAAGGGGGGATTTGAACCCCGAGAGGGCACGAGCGTTAAGTAAAATAGTCCAGCGGACTGTTTTATAGCGAGTGATAGTTTTTGAGCCTAAGCGAAAAAACTAGGATAGTAAAACGAAGTTTTACGAACGGATACCCCCATCTCCACCAAAAAAAATACAACCCATTAGGGTTGTTTTTATTTTGAAAAGGGGGATTTGAACCCCGAGAGGGCACGAGCGTTAAATAAAATAGTCCAGCGGACTGTTTTATAGCGAGTGATAGTTTTTGAGCCTAAGCGAAAAAACTAGGATAGTAAAACGAAGTTTTACGAACGGATCCCCCCATCTCCACCAATATAAACAACCCATTAGGGTTGTTTTTGTTTTGAAAAAGGGGATTTTGTGTGCTCTCCAATCGCAAGTACCATTTTAAGATTATAATATGCTACATCATAGGTTTTTCCATCATTAGCAGTTGTTTCCAAATTGGAAACAACTGCATCAACATCTAATTCTTTATCACATAAAATATTATTTATATGTTTCGATATTGCTGGAACTTGTACATCAAAAAGTTCGGCAATTTGTTTTTGATTAAGCCAAATAGTGCTATCATCTGTGTATAATTCTACATTTATTTTACCGTCATCACTATTATACATAATTATATTACTTTTCATTTATCCCCCTCAAAATTATTCACTTTTCACCATATAACATCATTACATATCCATACTTATATCATAACATACTTTCAAAATAAAAGCGTAGATTTTTAAACAAACATACTATAAAATACACCAAAGATTGGTTTTATAAAATGTATATCTTTTGAGTGTAACCCACCATAAGTTTAGTAAACCGCAGTTTTACAAATAAATCATCTCTTACGAAATTTTAATATATAAAGCTATTTTAATTTAAACGTTTGCAAATAAGTGTATAGCTCAATCCTAACACACGTGTTTATTTTGTTGTCAAAAAAGTAACAAATACGTAACTAATAATTTACAAATACAGGTATAATTATATTTGGCAATAACGCCAACGTAAGTAGATGAGAGGAGGACTAATGAAAAAAGCATTAACTCTAATGTTGTCTCTTACTCTGATGTTTTCAATGACAGCTTGTGGAAATAATGACTCTAAAAATGAGAAAAAAGAGAATGAAAAAACACAAACTGAACAAGAAAAAGACAAACCATCTGAAGACGCTGAAAAGCAAAATGCTGAAGGTGAAAACGCTGAGAAGCAAGATGCTGAAAAGCAAAACGCTGAAGGTGAAAACGCTGAGAAGCAAGATGCTGAAAAGCAAAACGCTGAAGGTGAAAACGCTGAGAAGCAAGATGCTGAAAAGCAGAACGCTGAAGGTGAAAACACTGAAAAGCAAGATGGTGAAGCTAAAAAAGATGAAAAAACAGAGAAAGATGGCGACAAAGAAGACAAAGAAAAAGCTGAAGGTGAAGAAGAAGAGCCATATCCATTATTGGGTAAAAAGCCAATCGACTTTTCTTTACCAACTTTAAAAGATGGTAAAGAAGGTGAAATTGCAAAACTTGCTGATCACTTGGGTAAAGACCCAATTCTTATCACATTCTTCACAAGCCGTTGACCACACTGTGTAAATGAAATGCCAGCTTTAACAAAAATCTATAAGGAATATAAAGATAAGGGGCTTGTTGTTTATGCGATAGATCCAATCTATTATGATAAACTTGAGCAACTTACAAAAACTCTTAAAGATCAAAAAGCTGACTTTCCTGTTCTATTATGTAAAGAAGAAAATAAAAGCATATTTGAGCAGTACGAAATCCGTGGGATTCCGTTAAATTTATTTGTTGGTAAAGACGGTCTTATCAAAGACGCAAAATATGGATCACTTAAATATGAAATTTTTGAAGAATCAATAAAATCTATTATGAAATAAAAGATTTTATCGTTAATTCAATTTCAAATAAAAGTATAACGTAAGTAGTAAAATAATATTATTACTGTTACATTATTACTAACACAAAATATGTGTTTTAAAAGGTTAACCTTGATAGGTTAGCCTTTTTTACATAAAAATATTAAGTTTATTATTTATTTGTAAAGTTTAAAATTATATTCAATATATTGTGGTTATTCGTGTAGAATAACACAAAATATGCTCTCGAATATTACGTATAGGTATTTAGTAACAAAGACGTAACTTTAATTTTCATTTTTATATTATAATATATCTTGGCAATAAGCCATAGATAAAACATTAGGAGGATTATAATGAAAAAAGTATTAACTTTAGCGTTATCCTTATCTTTAGTCTTTTCACTTACTGCATGTGGTGGAAACAATTCTACTAAAGTAGATAACCAAAAAACTCCTGCTGCATCTCAAAATGCTCAGGAAGACGGCAAAATAACAGGTAAACAATTAGTTAGAAACGTGCACGCACGTAAAGCTATCATGCTTACTTTCGACAAAGAATACATTACTGAAGTAATTTTAGGTACTGGTGCTTTAGCAAATGACTTCTTTGTACCAAAAGAATTCGCAACACTTAATGGTAAAGACTTTAGAGAGTTTGCACCAGATGGATGGCACCACTTAAACCTTGAAGAAGCTAAAAAAGAGTGGAAAATCGCTAAAAAAGAGCTTGGTATTGATGAAGCAACAGTTACTTTCACAACATTTGATGGACCAGGTGCAACTAAGAAAATAGCTGAAGCTTTCCAATCTGCACTAGAAGAAAATCTAGAAGGTTTACACGTAAACATAAGCCAACAACCATTTAAAAACAAAATTGCTAAAGCAGCAAAAGGTGAATTTGACATGGAAATCGCTGGCTGGAATCCAGACTATCCAGACCCTATGACTTTCTTAGATATGTGGGCTAAAGGTAGTGGACAAAACACTATCGGTTTTGACAATGCAGAATACAACAAAATCATCGCAGACTGTAAGTCAGGCGACTTAGCAGCTAAAGCAGAAGAAAGATGGAAAGCGTTACAAAGAGCTGAAGAAATCTTAGTTAAAGAAGAAGCTGTTGTAATGCCGCTATTCCAACAAGGTGCTAGTTACGCACAAAAATCATATTTAAAAAATCTAGGTAGACACAAATTCGGTGGTCCTTCTTATAAGCAAGCTACTACTGAAAAAAGTGATGAAAATGGTAAGCACATCATTCATTTAAGCACAGGTGATGACATACCAACACTTGACCCAAGTAAAGCTACAAATGAAGTAACATTTGAAATAATCAGAAACAGTATGGAAAACCTTGTAATGCTTGACTTAAAAGACGAAGTTGAGCCTGGTGTTGCTGAGAAATGGGAAGTATCAGAAGACGGTAAAACATATACTTTCCACCTAAGAGATTCAAAATGGTCAAATGGCGAGGCTGTAACAGCTAAAGACTTCGAATACTCTTGGAAAAGATTGGCTGATCCAAAAACTGCTAGCCAATACCAATTTATGATAGAAACTATCCAGCTTAAAAACTTTAAAGGTGTTATGTCAGGTGATTTACCAGTTGACGAACTTGGTGTAAAAGCTACTGATGACAAAACTCTAGTTGTTGAATTAGAACAACCAGTTCCTTTCTTCTTAAAAACTATTACACTTGCAAACTTTGCACCACTTAACCAAAAGTTTGTTGAAGAAAAAGGCGATCAATTCGCTATTGGTGAAGACAACTTATTATACAATGGTGCATATATGCTAGACAAAGTTGAAACTGGCTATGGTTATGAGCTTATTAAAAACCCAAGTTACTGGGATACAAAAAATGTAATGAACGATGGTGTAACTTTTAGAAATATTAAAGATAATACATCTAAAGTTAACTTATACCAAAAAGACGAAATCGATTTAGTTGGTATTTTAGCTGACTTCCTTGAACAATATCAAGATTCTGAAGAGTACCACACTAAATTAACTTCAAGTAATATGTACATAATCTTCAACGTTGGTAACGACGGTAAAAAAGCTGATGCTAAAGAAGAAACTGAAGAAAAAGCTACTGAAGAGAAAAAAGAAGAAGCTAAAGAAGAGCAATCTGAAAAAGCTGACGAAAATAAAAAAGAAGAAAATAAAGAAGAAAAATCAGAAAAATCTGATGACGAAAAAGCTAAAGAAGACAACAAAGAAGTAAAAGAAGATAAGTCTGACAAAAAAGCTGACGAAGAGAAAAAGGAAAAAAAGAAAGAGGAGTCTAAAGAAGAAAAGAAAGACGAATCTAAAAAAGCTGAGTAATCTCAATTCTTTACTAGATAAAAGGGAAGTCCATATTAGGACTTCCCATTTTTTTACCAAAATTACATTTTAAACTCAGCTACTTCAGCTTGCAATGAACTAGCAATTTCCGCCAAATTACTACTTGCCGATGAAATATCATCAATTGAACATGTCTGCGACTCAACACTAGCATTTGCTTCTTGTGTAGTTGCGGCATTTTGTTCAGCGATAGCTGAAAGATTTTCAATTACACTTATAATGTTGTTATTTTTTTCTTCCATAATCTTCGAGCTTTGATTAATTTTATCAACAATTGACTTACTTTTTTCCACAGCTTGCTCAATATCATTGAATTTCTGTCTGGTAAACAAGGTTTGATTATCTTGTTTTTCAACGATTTCTCCTACTGTTGTCATCCTATTTACAGCATTTTGAGATTTTTCTTTTAAACCTTCGATGATTACTCTTATCTCCTCTGTAAACTTATTAGAATCTTCGGCTAATTTTCTAATTTCCTCCGCAACAACAGCAAAACCTTTACCAGCTTCGCCAGCTCTAGCTGCCTCAATTGCAGCATTTAGAGCAAGCAGATTGGTCTG
>PDWI01008114.1_pt1 | contig 15152 bp, 15 predicted proteins | sample 1430891 | NCBI WGS metagenome assembly PDWI01 (sample SAMN01162508, study PRJNA174530) | Oral metagenome, whole genome shotgun sequencing project. | biome: Marine environment; feature: Marine mammal; material: Swab sample of the gingival sulcus; isolation source: swab sample of gingival sulcus... | reverse complement strand
GATGGTTCTTTCATATAAATATAATAAGAAGAGAATCACTTTATTTCAAGTAGTTGTGCTGCTAAATTAATAATCACCCGCACTTATTGAGAAGTTACATCCGTTTGTTCCAACCTATTGATTTTAATAAAAAATAAAATGGAATGAAGAATCACTGATAGGGTGCGGAATGTAAGCTGGGAAGTGGCATAAGGAAAATCAAAATAGGGTGAAATGGCGCTTGGTCAGTAGGCATGCAAGGGAATCAACCTGGCCATTTTAAGGCCACCGTATGTATATTTTATTGCGCTCCTAACGGGTTAGGCCCATGGCCAGAATTAAATCTGCCACAGATGCGCCGGATTTTAAGTCGCCCTCAAGGCACCCCAATGGACGCATATTTGATAGATGTGGCCGTTGGCATAACGTCAAGGGCGGCTTAAAAGACAAGCAGATGGGAGATTGTATTTTGATTTTGTGCCTTAGGCCAGCTTTCTTCTGAGTAGGGCAAGTCCAATTATGCCGCTGCCGATTAACAATATACTTGCAGGCGCAGGAACTGCCTCCAAATGAGTTAAGGCCGTATCCGCTATCAGTTGGTGACCCACCGAAGACGGATGAAACCCATCAGTCCAGAATAATTCCCGCCACTCCGACGTTTGGGGTGTAAAATTCTCAAAAAGCTCATAAACGTCCAAACGGTAGAGATTTACATCCGGGTATGACTGTTCAAAAACGGATAGTACGGTCGCCAACTGAACATTGAACCCCATCGTCCATTGAGTTGCCAGGGTGGCAATCTCCAACCCATAGTCTATAAATCTCGGTGTTGCGCCGATATTGGGCAGATTGCCTACCAGAATATCGCGGGCGCCATCGGCATATAAAGATTGAAGCGCTGTAGCAATATTTTCGGCTGCCGTTTCAAAAGATCTTCCTTGTTCAAGATCATTGGCGCCAATCCACAGCGTAAAAAGGGCATCGTCTGCGGATGCCGAGTAGTTCTCCAACTGCCATTGCAGTCCTGAATAATTTAATCCCGCTGCTGGATTGTCATAGCCGGTGGTGGCACCGCTATGGGCAAAGTCATACAAACTTGCCTCAAAAGAGGATGCCAGGGTTTCCACCCAGATGGCTCCGTCTGTAAATCGCCTAATATTGCCGTTATCGGTAAGACTGTCTCCAAAGGCAATAACGCTTTTGTATGAGGCGGCTTGAGTGCTTAAAGGAAAAACTAGAAATAAAATTAGTAATAATTGATTAACACCATTTTTCATTATGTTTCCTGCCATGTTAATTGATTAAGATAATTTTTTCGTGTCCTTGATAATTTAGTAGATAATTTAGTACCACAATTTTAAGGCCACAGTCAAAATAAAATCACTGATCTGCTTGTTTTTTATTTCGTTCTCGGCGTTACGCCAACGAACACATATACCCATGCGTCCATTGGCGTGCCTTGATAGCGACTTAAAATCCGGCGCATCTGTGGTAGATTTAATTCTGACCATGGGCTTTAGAGCCTGTTTGTCAATGGGTTGGATTTGGGCGACTTGTATACAACCGCCGGGGTTTACATCCGGCTGAAACCTGGTTTATACATATCCCGGACGAACAGCCCGGATATCCGGGTTAGGAACACGGAAAAAGACCTTGAATATATGTACCAAAGACTGACGCCAATCAATACCCATGACCTGCCTGAGGCCCCGGTTTCCCGGTTCGCCCCGACACCCAGTGGGTTTCTCCACCTTGGCAATGCTGTTAACTTTCTGGTCACATGGGCCCTGGTCCGGCGCCAAAAGGGCATGCTGCACCTGCGAATAGACGACATCGACGCCCCCCGCTTCCGCCGGGATGTATTGGAAGACATCTTTGAGTGCCTGGACTGGCTGGAACTGGACTGGGATGCGGGTCCCGGCAGCCCGGATGACTTCTACCGACGGTTTTCCCTCCAGGCCAACAAAGAATATTACCGGGAGCGTCTCACCGCCTTAGGCAGCCAAAGCGGTCAAACCTTTTGCTGTACATGCAGCAGACGTGCCATAAAAAAGAGATCTCCCGGCGGTATTTATCCTGGTACCTGCCGGGAAGCCGGCCACCAATTTATACCCGGCCGTCATGCAATACGATTGAACGTCGGGGATAACGCCATGGTCCGGGCCGGCGGACGGGAAATTAATATAGCCCACACCTTTGGCGACTTTGTCCTCTGGCGCAAAGACGACCAGCCCAGCTATCAGCTGGCAAGCCTTCTGGAGGATGAAAGAACCGGCACCACCTTTATTGTTCGGGGAAAAGATCTTGTGCTGTCCACAGCAGCCCAGAGATACGCTGCAACCATTTTCGGTCTGAAATCATTTCCCGCCTGCCGGATACGCCACCATGATCTGATCATGGCCAGTGACGGTACAAAGCTTTCAAAATCCAGGGGGGCATACGCCCTTAAAGATATCCGGGAATCGGGCCTAGGCCCCCAGGTTGCATTCAAAGCCGCTGCGACCATCCTGGGTCTGCCTGGGGATGAGATCAATACAGCCAAAGACCTTTTAGAGCCTGTTTGATAATTAGGGGATCGAAGCGAAATCTCATGAAAATGAGAAGCAATTTTCACAAATTTTTTGTTAATAGCCGGACTATTGACATAAAATTTGGGGGAATTGGAGCCATTTTCATGGGATTGCAGCCGATTCATCAATTATCAAAGCCAATGGACGCATATTCGATATATGTGTCCGTTGGCGTAACGCCGGGGGCGGCTTAAAAGACAAGCAGATGGGAGTTTTTATTCTGATCATGGGCCTAAGGAACCCTTACAAGCCTGCTGGCAGGGACCAGCTTGACTTTCCCCCTGATTTTTGGAAGTTCGCGTTCCAGCGCATCCAGGGTGGCCTGGTGGGGGTGGCCGATACCGATGGCACTGCCATGGTCTTTGGCCTGTTTGATCAGTTTTTCGATCTGGCCTGAAATATACTCGACATCCTGGAAATTATCTAAGAACACATCTCTGTGGGAAAATTTCAGCTGAAACATCCGGGCGGACTGCCCGCCCTTGGATTCAGGAGATGTTCTGGAATCAACAAAAAACAGATTGTTTTGTTTCAGCACCGAAAAAATCTGATTCATTTTGTCTGAATCCGCTGTAAGCCTCGACCCCATGTGGTTGTTCACCCCCACTGTACCGGGAACCGCATGAATATCTTTGCGAACCTGGGTTAAAAGCTCATCCGGGGACATGGAAGCCAACAAGGCGCCCGGGCCGGGGTCGATCTTGGGGTACTGGATGGGTTCCATGGGAAGATGCAGCATCAGTTCCGCCCCTTTTGCCGACAGGCTGTGGGCGAGCTGTGTTCCCACAGGAGAAAAGGGCAAAATGGAAAAGGTGATATTCTTATCTATGTTGCACAGGTCCATGGCCAGCTTTTTATTATATCCGATATCATCAATGATAATGGCAATCTGAGGTACAAAATCATCCTTTTGGGGCGGTACAGTCTTTTTCGGAGGCGGTGCGACATGATCATAGACTTCATAGATAATCGCCGGCCTCTCTTTGGGTGCTGATGTTGCGCTCATACCGCGATCTCCGGGGAGGTACTCTTTTTTCTTAAGGCCTTGGGCCTTGGATATAATTTTCGGTTCGGCGGCTGATGGGATCTTTGGCTTCGGAGACAAGGGCTTTTGCCGGGGAGGAACCGGGGCCGGGGAGCCTCCCACAGGCGGTGCTTTTTTGTCCACCTGGGCTTTGGAAGCCACTGGCTGACCGGCTTTTATAAAAATATCAAACAGCATCGCCGCAGTCAGACAGACCGCTACAAGGATAGTTATGCCCAGCACCGTTTTTTTCAACTCATGGGAAAAATCGGGATTTGTTTGCTTAGCAGATTTTTTTCTTCTGGTCTTTCTGGTGGTCCCTGGTTTTGCTTTTGTGCTTTTTTTTGGGGCGGTTTTGGGTATTTTTTGGGGCGTCTTTGCCTTTCTGTCCCGGCTTTTTTTTGTACCGCCCCTGGATTTAGTTGGTGCCATCTATTTTACTGAACACGCCATAGCCGATGAGAATATCAAGGGCGCGTTTTACCTGGATATCTTTATTCAGTTTTTCGATTTCATCATCTCTGGCAGATTTTTTCTTGTTTTTAGTCTCTTCGACTTCAGGTTTAAGACTGTTTTTCAAATTTTTTTCTTTGACCATCATGTCAAAGACAGATTCTTTTTTGGGCTCTTCCTTCACTATTCCCGGTTCCACCCGGATATCCGGCTGGATCCCCTTTGCCTGGATGGAATGGCCGCTGGGGGTGTAGTACCGGGCAATGGTATATTTAAGTCCGAATCCGTCCTTGAGTGGGTGCACCGTCTGCACCGAGCCCTTGCCAAAGGAGGGTGTGCCGATAATCAGGGACCGGGAATTGTCTTTAAGCGCCCCGGCCACAATTTCGGAAGCTGACGCAGAACCGCCGTTGATCAGGGTGACAATGGGGTAGTTACGTTCCGGAAAATTAGGGTGGGCTTTGAATGTCTGGTTGTTTTTTTTATTGCGTCCCTTGATGGACACGATCGTCCCCTTGTCGAGAAACAGGTCGGAAATTCGAACGGCCTGGTCCAGCAATCCGCCCGGATTATCCCGCAGGTCGATAATCAGGCCTTTAAGACCACCATCCTTTTTTTCCAGGTCTGACAGATGTTTCCGCACATCATCCAGGGTGTTCATTCTGAAATTGGTGATTCTTAAATACCCGATCCCCGGTGCCGGCATGGCCGAGCGTACGCTGGTCATGGGAATCATATCCCGCTTGAGCGTAAAGACCAGCGGTGCGGATTCCCCTTCCCGGATAATGGTGATTTTAACTTCCTGGTGCCGTGGTCCTCTCATTTTGTTCACCGCTTCCCACATGGCCATGTCTTTGGTGGATGCGTCATCAATTTTGATAATGATGTCACCGGTGGTGATACCGGCCTTGTAAGCAGGGGTGCCTTCAATGGGGGAGACCACTGTAAGAATACCGTCCTTCATGGTAATGACAATGCCGATACCGGAAAATTTTCCTTTGGTATCATCCTGAAGATCCCCAAAGGCATCAGGGGGCATGAAACTGGAATGGGGATCAAGATTGCCCACCATACCCTTTATGGCATTGTGTACCAACTCTTCGGGCCTGACTTCGTCCACATATTTTTTTTCAAGCTCTTCCAGGACGTCGGTAAAAAGTTTTAAGGATTGATAGGTCGTATCTTCAGCGGCATGCACTGAACCTGCAACCAGCATCAGGACCACAGCCGCACTCAGCCAGAGCCGTATCAATTTGGCCCGGTTCAGGCCCATGGTCACAATTAAATCCGCCACAGATGCGCCGGATTTTACCTCGCCATCAAGGCACGCCGGGGACGGCTTAAAAGACAAACAGATGGGTGATTTTATTTTGACCATGGGCCTTATTTTTTTCATTTGTCATGCTCCTTTTTTCAGCCATTTGAGGGGATCAACGGGTTTGCCGTGATGACGGACCTCAAAGTGAAGGCACGGCCCTTTGATGGAGCCTGTATCTCCTGCCGTGCCGATGATTTCTCCAGTGTCCACCCGTTCGCCCTTTTTTTTGTACAGCGCTTCCACATGGGCGTAAAGGGTATAATAATTATTTCCATGATCAATGATCATCAGGTTGCCGTAACCCTTGAGCCAATCGGCAAACATCACCTTTCCACTGAAAACGTTTTTTACGGGCGCCCCCCGTTCCGCCTTTATATCAATTCCGTTTTGAAATGTGAAGGCGTTGTAATCGCCTTTGCGTCTGGTGCCGAAACGTGAAATGATTTTGCCCTTCAGCGGGGGGGCAAGCCGTCCTTTTTGTTTGGCAAAGGAATTTTTTACATGGGAGGAACCAGCCCGGGGCGCAATGGCGGATATGGTCTGATTCAGCACCCGGGATGATTTTTTAAGGGAATCCAGGGCAGCCAGGGACAGACTTTTGCGTTGCCTGATCTCCTTAAGGATCTCCTCCTTTTTATGGGCTTGTTTTTTGCGGATTTCAATCTCATGGGCCAATTGCGCCTGCAGGTCTGATTTCAGCTTGTGCTGACTGTTCAGATCCTGTTCAAGCTCTTTAAGTTCCACCATGTTTCGGGCCTGTTGGTCCAGCAAGGCAAAATCCGATTTCACCACTTTTTTAAGTGCGTTCTGGGTGATGACAAAATCAAACAAAGACGACGGGGGGCCGGCCATTTCAAGACGGCCCATCATCTGCATGCGCAAAAGAGCATTCAGACGTTTTCCGGTATAGTTCTGTGTCTTTTTCATTGATATGTTCAAATCTGCAATGCGTGCGTTTGTTTTTTCAATTTCCTGGGAAATAACCATGGTATCGCGTCTGAGGTTCCGGGTGGTTTTCCGTACACGGTTCAGGGCCATATCAATTTCGTTAAGTTCGTCAATGATCTGCATCTCCTGCCGGGAGAATTGGTTGACTTTTTGTTTTGTTTCCCGGATCTGCGTTGCAATGATTTTCTGTTCGGTTTGATCTGTCTTCAACGTTTGTTCAGGTTCCGAAGGTTTTGCTGGCGGCAAAGGCCGTGGGGTAACCTGCTCTGGGTTCTGGGGTGAAGATACCGGTTTTAATAAAATATAGCGGCTGTCGTTTCTGATATACCCCTTTATGTCCTGGTATTGCACCGTCAGCCAGCCGCCGACACCACTTTGCATTTTCAGGACATCCACCCGTTCCCCTTTATTGAGAACCACCACCACTGAAGAACGATGATCCGGAGCGGAGCGGACATTGAGCTTGGCCGTATTTATTTTACCTTTAAGCAGAACCTGTGGATAACACAGATCTGCCCAGCCCAAGATGACGGCAACAGTCGTCATCCAGGCAAAAAATAGAAATCCTATTTTAAGATCTGTTTCAGGGAAATGAAGCATCCGAACCAACCTAAAAATGTACTGGAAAATAGAATTATCGCCACAGCCGGCCAGGAAAGAAAATGAATATCCAGATAAACATAGGCGCTCAGATCCTGGGAAATGCCCGAAGACAGTGTCAGATAACCTGCTAAAAGGATGATTAATCCTGAAACGCCGCCTATAAATCCCTGGAGCAGCCCTTCAACATAAAAAGGGGTCTTAATGAACCCGTCTGTGGCGCCTACGATACGCATGATTTCCACTTCGGTCTGCCTGGCATAAAAGACCAGCCGCACGGTATTGGCCGTGATGAACAGGGCAATCATTAAAAACAGGCCGCTCATGGCATAACCGGTCATTTTAAACAGAGTGAACAACTTGAAAAAACGGCCCAGCCATCCCTGCCCATACTCTACGGTATCTACAATCTCTAAGGATTCAATCCGGGCGGCTGCCTTTTGGATCTGCTCAAAGCTCAAATGAGCGGTCATGGTGATTTCAATAGCGTCGGGAAGGGGATTGTCCTGAAGGGTCGACAGAAATTGGGTTTTGGAACCCATCTCTTTTTTTAATCGTTCCAGGGCCTGGGTTTTGGGTATAAATACCGTCTTTTCGATGCCGCCCATGGATATGAGTTGTTCTTCCAGGTTGGGCTGCATGGCAGGGGTAAAAGAATCGCTTAGGTAAACCATGGCCCGTCCCCCCTGATTCCAGGCAGAAAGCACCCGGCCGGTATTTTCAAAAAAAAGCATGAAAACCGACACCAGAAGGCTGGAAAGGGCGATGGTCATGATGGTGATGATGTTTAAAAACCGGTTGGACCGGATATCTGTCAAGGTTTTACTTAAAAATCGTATCATATGGTAATTGAATCTATTTTCAGCTCGTTATTCAATATGGAATGGTTGATATTTTTTTGAGCCTTCCATCTTCCAGGGCGATATTACGTCCTTTGCTGAAACGGTCCATCTGCTCCATATTATGGCTTGCCATGAGAATGGCGGTGCCTTTTTGATGATAGGCCAGAAGCAGATCAAGGACACGCTGGGCAGATTCACTATCCAGACTGCCTGTGGGTTCATCTGCAAAGATAATGGATGGTTCCCCCACCACCGCCCTTGCCACGGCGACCCGCTGCTGTTCTCCCCCGGACAGGGTCGGGGGCAGGTGTCTGGCTTTTTTCTCCATGCCCGTGACCCTGAGGACATGCATCACCTTTTTCTTTATGCGGGGCTGTTTTTCCCCGGAAACCTTGAGCACCAGGGCAACATTTTCAAACACGGTACGGTCAGGAATCAGCTTGAAATCCTGGAACACCATGCCGAAACGACGCCGTAAAAAAGGCAGTTTTTTGGATGAAACCCGGGCCAGATTCATGCCGTCAATCAGAATTTGTCCTTCGGACGCCCGTTCGGCCAGGTATAAAATTTTGAGCAAGGTGGATTTGCCCGCCCCGGAAGGTCCGGAAATGAAAATAAACTCGCCGGGCTCAATATCAAAGGTGATGTTATCTAAAGCCAGTTTGCCGCCATAGCGTTTGGTCACATTAAACAGCCTGATAATACTGGATTTACCGTAGCTCACACTCATCTATGATTTGCCTTATGTCAATAGTCCGGTTCTAAACAGAAAATTTATGAAACCTGATGCTCATTTTCATGGGATTTCGTTTTGATCCCTGATTACCCAACAGACGCTTAGATATAATTGACTGAAATTGAATTTACTGGTATAAGCCGCCTGTGTCAAGGAGTGCTGCAAACAGTTTTTCTTACACAAAGCCTTCACTGAACCCGTAAACCGGCTTCTTCCAACATCAGTGAAGGCTTAAAATTTTACCCACAGGAATATATAAATGATTCTTTTTGACTCCCATTGCCATATTGACGATAAATGCTACGATAAAGATCTGGCCCAGGTCATGGACAGAGCGCGCCGGGAAGGGGTGCTGGCCATGATGGTGGTTGGCATAGACAAAGCCACCTCCCAGAAGGCCATAGATATCGCCTCCCGGTTTGACCATGTTTACACCTCTGTGGGGATCCATCCCCATGATGCGGTGCATTGTTCCGCCCAGGCGCTCAATGAGCTTCGACAGCTGGTCCTTACCCATAACTGCATCAAAGCCTGGGGGGAGACCGGGTTGGACTTTAACCGCATGTTTTCACCCCAGAAAGACCAGGAGGCCTGTTTTTCGGCCCAGCTTGCCCTGGCAGGGAAGCTGGATCTGCCGATGATTTTCCATGAACGGGATTCCAAGGGCCGGTTTTATGAAATATTAAAATCAGACGGACCCAATTCAAGAAAAGGGGTGGTTCACTGTTTTTCCGGGACAAAAGCGGAGATGTTTAATTACCTTGATTTAGGGTATTACATCGGTATTACAGGCATTCTCACCATTCTCCAGCGAGGTGAGTATCTGCGCAGTATTGTCTCCTTGATTCCCCGGGACCGGCTGCTGATAGAGACTGACGCCCCGTATCTGACACCCAAACCCCAGAAAAATAAGCACCGGCGCAATGAACCTGCCTTTGTACGGTCCGTGTTGGAATGTCTTGCCCAGGTGCGTGGGGAAGATCCCAACCAGCTGGCTTCCGCTGTGTTTAAAAATACCCTGGATCTTTACAATATCCCGGCAGACCAGTCTTGGCCGGGGCATTACATGCGTTAGCCCTGCCAAACACGCTCTTAATGATTGACTTCATACAGGTTAAATGCTAATGACCTGATTTGATAAATGTTATGTGAATACGGTGCACAAGGCCCATGCTTAAAAAAATAAAATGACCCATCTGTTTGTCTTTTAGGCTGCCATTGGCCTGTCTTGATGGCGGCTTAAAATATAGCGTATCTGTGACGGATTTCATTGTGATCATGGACCCAAAACAAGGAGTTTGAATTATGATTGGTGGTATAGGAATGCCGGAATTGATCATCATTCTGGTGATTATCCTGATTATATTCGGTGCGGGTAAGTTGCCTGAAATTGGTGCCGGTTTAGGAAAGGGCATTAAGAATTTCAAGAAAGCAGCAAAAGAGCCCATTGATGGTGACAGGGAAAAGGAGCCTGAAAAAATAGATCAAGATTAGACGTGGCAGTCCATCTCTTTTTTCAGTTTTGCCACGGCCAAGTACCTGGCTGGTTATCCATACCGTTTCTCAAGATTCTGCATATCATACATCCGCCGGCTGATTTTAAATCTCTACTTGGCGGTAATTACAAAAAAGTAACATGCCGCCCTTTAATCTATATGTGCCTTAGAGCGTGTTTGATAATTAGGGGATCGAAGCGAAATCTCATTTTCATGGGATTGCAGCCGATTCATCAATTATCAGACACGCTCTTAGACCCATGATCAAAAGATATTAAACACAGATGGACAGCCCTGAGGCCAAATTATTAATTGAACAAAAACAAGCGCTGACAGATCAGTATCTCCAGGGGCAGGAAACCAATTTCCTGGAGAAGATGACCACCCATCTTGATGGGTACTTTCACAGGGTGTTTGAAAAGAGTATTGCCGCGCAGAAAATGGATAGCTCGGGCAATCCTTTTGCCCTGATTGCCTTGGGGGGATACGGAAGAAAAGAGCAGTGTATTCATTCGGATATTGATCTGCTCCTCCTTTTTGAGAACCTCATTGCGCCGGACGTGGAAGCCTTTGTTCAAGAGCTTTTATACCCCTTATGGGACGCCAGGTTTGAAGTCGGATATGCAATCCGGAACATCAACGAATGTATTACAATGTCCTTTGAGCGGTTTGACATCCTGACCACAGTGCTTGATGCCAGGTTTATCTGTGGGGCCTGCCGGATCTATTCCGGATTTATGGAAAAGTTCCGGCAGCAGTTATCTGCAACACACCTGAAGCCTACGCTGAATTATTTGTACGAAAACGGAGAAAAACGTCTGGCGGATTTCGGGGACTCTTCCTTCCTGGTTTCCCCTGATCTGAAATCAGGATTTGGCGGACTTCGGGATTACCACACCCTGCTGTGGTATGCCAAGATTAAATCCAATATCAAGGCCCGAAGGGATCTGGAATATTACGGGTTTCTTTCCCATTTTGAATATAAAAATCTGGAAGACGCGTTAACCTATATCTGGGATGTGCGCAACCGTCTGCATTATATCTGTCAGCGCAAAAACGATACCCTGCATTTTGAACACCAGCCTGAAGTGGCCGGCTTGATGGACTATACGGATACCGCGGGCCGGCCCCAGGTGGAAGTTTTCTTAGGTGAACTGCATGAAAAAATGGATTTTCTAAAGCAGATTTACCAGATCACATTTGAAGATATCTTGTTCACCTGGCCAACCAGGAAAGAGACTGTTAACCCCAGGCCCACTAAAATTAACGGTCTGATTGTACGAAAACACAGGCTTTGCTTTGTAAATACCGTGACCATTATTCAGCACCCGGATCTATTGCTTCGTATTTTTCTTGAAAGCGGACAGACCCGGATCCCCCTGTCCATTGAGGCCAGGCGGATTGCATGGGAATTTCGTCACCTTGTGGATGATAAGGTGCGCACTGATCCCGGATGTATCAAAATTTTCAATCAGATTCTGGGGCTGTCCCTGGAAACATTCCATGTGCTTAATGTCATGCTGTCCACCGGCATCCTGGCCCGGTTTATTCCGGAATTTTCGCCGCTGGTGCACAAAATTCAGTACAATCAGTACCACCTGTTCCCTGTGGACAAGCATTCCATCCGCTGCGTACAGATCCTCAACAGCTTCAGGGATCCCGGCGACAGATCAATAGACACCCTTTATAACAGCGTATTCAAGGAAATACGAAATAAAAATGTGTTGCTCGTGGCAGGCCTTCTCCATGACATCGGTAAATCCGACCCTGCCAGGGAACACTCCCGCAGGGGCGCCAGAATAGCCGGACCTGTTGTTGACCGTCTCGGATTCAGCCCTGGGGAAAAGCAAGATATTCTTTTCCTCATTGAAAACCATCTGTTTTTGGCAAAAACCGCCACCCGCCGGGATATCTATGATGAAGAAACAGCCGTTTACACCGCACATAAAATCGGAAAAATCCGGTTGCTGCGTATGCTTTTCCTGCTCACGGTCGCCGATTCCCAGGCCACCGGACCCAAGGCATGGAACCAGTGGACGGAAAATCTGATCAAAGACCTGTTTTTTAAGACCATGCGTATTATCAACACAGGGGAGCTGGCATCCAGGAAAACCCAGCGTCTGATTGATAATAAAAAAAAAGAGGTGCTGGATCTGTTGCGGGAAAACCGGCGGGAAGAAGAGGTGACCCGGCAGTTGTCTGCCATGTCCCGGCGCTACCTGCTTTATGTACCGGCCCAGAACATTGTGGATCATATGAACCTGTTTAGAAATCTGGAAGACCGTGAATATATCTGGCAGATCACAAAGGACAATGACCCGGATATGAGGACCGTCTCCATTTGCGGCAAGGATAAACCTGGCGTTTACTCCAAGCTTGCCGGGGTATTTTTCCAGAATAATATTGATATTATCAGTTCCCAGGCCTATTCCCTGGGTACCAGCCATTTTCTGGATATCTTTCATGTCCGCCCGCCCCAGGACCGTCTCTTTGAAGAGGAAAAATGGGAAAAGGCCGGACAGGATTTAAGCATGGCCCTTGAGGATGACCACTATCTGGATAATGTGCTTGAAAAGATTCCCACGTCGGTGACCATATCCAGCGGCAGCAGGCCCGAGGACAACCAGGTGCGCATAGACAATGAAACCTCCAGTTTTTTTACGATTATTGAAGTGTTAACCTATGATTTTCCAGGGCTTTTGTTTGCCATTACCAATACCTTGTACCGGGCCGCTATCAACGTGAATGTCGCCATGGTCGCCACAAAGATTGACCAGGTGATGGACGTTTTCTACATCCGGGATATTGAAGTGGACCAGAAAATAGAGTCTGAAGAGAGGTTGAATCAAATAAAACGCGCGATTTTAAAGCGCCTTCCACAGATACAGTCAAAGGAGAGTATAAATGAAAAAAATTGAAGCCATTATTAAACCCTTTAAGCTGGATGATGTCAAAGAGGCGTTAAGTGAAATCGGGGTCTACGGCATGACCGTTACAGAGGTCAATGGATACGGCCGGCAAAAAGGGCATAAGGAGATCTATCGCGGCGCAGAATATGTTGTTGACTTTGTACCAAAAATAAAAATTGAAATTGTTGTGCCCGACCAGCGGCTTGACCAGACCGTGGAAACCATCCGGAATGCAGCTAACAGCGGTAAGATCGGTGACGGTAAAATTTTTGTGCTGCCGGTGGATAGGGCTATCCGGGTCAGAACCGGTGAAAGCGGCGATGATGCAATTTAAGGCCCATGGTCAAACTCAATTTGTGGTATGGTCTTGATTTATGATGAAATTATTGAGAAAAGTCTATTTGGTGCTTCACCTCCAAGGTGACAGCCAGAATCAAGATTCTCCAATTGTTTCAAACCCCTTGAAATGTTGTGTTGCGGATTTAAGGTTAATATAGATAGAAAGGCAAAAAAATGACACCCAAAGACGTACTGGCAATGGCAGAAGAGAATGGCATTAAAATCGTTGACATCCGCTACATGGACTTCATCGGCACCTGGCAACATTTCAGTATACCTGTATCAGAACTCACAGAAGTTTCTTTTGAAGATGGATTTGGCTTTGACGGTTCGTCCATGAGGGCATGGCAGAACATTGATAACTCTGACATGAACGTGATTCCCGAAGCGAGTACGGCAAAAATTGATCCCTTTTTCAAAGAACCGACTCTGGTTGTGCTCGGCAACATCCATGATCCCATCACCGGCGAAGCCTACTCCAGGGATCCGCGTGGTATCGCCAAACGGGTGGAAACGTATATCAAAAGCACCGGTATTGCAGACACCATCTTTGTGGGGCCTGAGCCCGAATTTTTTATCTTTTCCAATATCCGTTACGCATCAGATCCCCACGCATCCTTTTTTGAGATTGATTCTCCGGAAGCGCACTGGAACATGGGTGACGGGTCCGAACCCAACCTGGGATACAAAATCAGACCTCAAGAGGGGTATTTCCCTTTGCCCCCCACAGACCAATATCAGGACATGAGAACCGAGATGATGCTGACCCTGGAGGATCTGGGTATTGAGATGGAATGCCAGCATCACGAGGTTGCCTCTCCCGGACAGGCTGAGATTGACCTTCGGTTTGACTCCCTGCTCAAAATGGGGGACAAGCTTGCCTGGTTCAAATATGTATTGAGAAATGTGGCGGCAAAATATGGACAATGCGTCACCTTTATGCCCAAACCCATCTATGGTGACAATGGTACCGGTATGCACACCCATATGAGTTTCTGGAAAGACGGCGAGCCCACATTTGCCGGTAACAAATATGCCGGCCTGTCCGACAACGCCCTGTGGTCCATCGGCGGTATCATAAAACACTGCAAAGCCCTGTGCGCCATGACCAACCCCACCACCAACTCCTACAAGCGTCTGGTGCCCGGTTTTGAGGCCCCCATTAAACTGGCTTACTCCAGCCGTAACCGTTCTGCTGCCATCCGTCTGCCCATGTACTCCGGATCTCCCAAGGCCAAACGCATTGAATTCCGTACACCTGATCCTTCAGCCAACGGTTATATGGCGTTTGCTGCCATTGCCATGGCCATGATTGACGGCATTCAAAACAAGATCGATCCGGGCGATCCCATGGATAAAAATATTTATGACCTGCCTCCTGAAGAGCTTGTCGCGATTCCGTCCGCACCAGGCTGCCTTGAAGAAGCCCTTGAATCTCTTAAGGCAGACCATGACTTCCTGCTCAAGGGTAATGTGTTCACCAGGGACGTTATTGACTACTGGATTGACTACAAAATGGAAAACGAAGTCAAACCCGTTATCAGCCGTCCGCATCCCCATGAGTTTTACCTGTATTTTGACATTTAAAAAATCAGTCTGCCTACTAGGCCTGACCCGGCAAACGGGCCTTCAGAACGCCTTGGTTGTTTTCCGGGCCCGTTTTTTTGCTATATCCGCCTTGCCTGTGACAGATCTTGATCCCCGTACTTTTTTAATGCAATCAAAAACAAAATACGTTATATAAATATGAGCAAGACAGACTTTGGACAGGAAAACATATCCTGCCGCAACCGATCACAGTAAGAGCGTGTTTGATAATTAGGGGATCGAAGCGGAATCCCATGAAAATGAGAACCAATTTTCACAAATTTTGTTGTTAATAGCGGGACTATTGACATAAAATTTGGGGGAATTGGGGCCATTTTCATGAGATTGCAG
>PDWI01006184.1_pt1 | contig 15153 bp, 13 predicted proteins | sample 1430891 | NCBI WGS metagenome assembly PDWI01 (sample SAMN01162508, study PRJNA174530) | Oral metagenome, whole genome shotgun sequencing project. | biome: Marine environment; feature: Marine mammal; material: Swab sample of the gingival sulcus; isolation source: swab sample of gingival sulcus... | reverse complement strand
GTGTTATCAGATCTGCCAACTATCAAATTCGTAATGACATTGGTTACAAGCCATCCCAAATTTGTAAGTAAATCAAATATCAAAATCCTTTTGGGAGGAGCCGGGGGCTCCTTTAATAATATCGTATTTCTGTTCTCTTCCATAATTCGTGTTCACTCCTTTATTATATTGGCCTTATCAAAATTGTTCATTTTGTTGCATTTTTACTACCCTATATATATATATATATATATATGAATTCCAAAAAATAGTAAAGGCTTTTCCACAGGAAATCCTCTAAATCCCGTATTTAATCCGTTCCAGGAAATACCTACTGAGGCAGAATAATTCTGTTGTCCTTCAGCCCCGGCCAGATCAAGGCTGCCCCATCCAGCTTCCCGGGAGCCCCCATCACCGTAACCCGCCCTTCATTCCAGCGAGCCAAAAGTGCCTTTACTGCACAGACCACATGAGAGGGGTCAGCATTCAAAAGCCTGTCCCGGTTCTTTTGGCGCAGAGCGTTACTAATCCCGTAAAGCTCCCGTTTCAAGGCGATAATTCCCTTTTGGGAAGGAGACTTTGGTTTCAACTCCTTCCCCACCGCAGAAATCACCGCCTTTTCCAAAGCCCCGGCATCCTTAAAGTCTTCAAATTCCTCCAGACTTTCCCGGAAGGCATCCAGAGAAGCAGCGATAGCCGGATCCCTGTAGGTAACAAAATAAAAGATACCCTCCATTCCTGCAGGATGGCTAAAGGCCCCATAGGCTCCCCCCTTCATGCGGATTTTCTCCCACAAAGGCCCGGTTTTCAGTAACTGGCTTAAAAGAACCTCATGACTGTAGCCCGCCTCCCCCAACAAACTGCCCTCCAAACTCTTTCCCACATAAGATACCAGAGAAGAAACTGCCAAAGCTTCAGCCTCTCCTGCCGGAGGGATATCGGGGCCACAGTCCAGGGGAGGAAAGGAGAGTTTTCCACCCTCCCTTTCTCCGGGAAGCACCGCCTTCCAGAAATCACGGAGCCTTTCCCCTTGACGTTCCAAAACCTCATCATCCATGGTCAGGCAGAGAGTACAGTTTTCCCTGCTGAAAAGGCGGCTCCCCAGTTCCTTCATAAAGGAAGAAATAACCCGGGGGAAATTTTCCAGTTTCAAAAGGGATTCCAGAAAAAGGAGCTGTCCCACACCGTACATCCTGTCCTCGGCCAGGGCACAGGAGGCCCAAAAACTCCCGCTGCGGGACATTACATAGGAATTTCCCCGGGGCAGAAGGGATGATTTCATCTCATTCCATACCTCAAGAACCACCTGCCGTATTCTCTCTTCATTGTCAAAATCCGCATCAAAAAGGAGCAGGGAAGTCAAATTCAGAGCATCATCAATCCGGGATTCCAGCATTTTCAAACGGGCATGGAGAAAGACCTCGGGCTCCTGCTCACGGGAGGCTCCAACCTTCTTTCCCGCCTCGGCAAAAAGGGTGAAACCTCCAGTTTTCAAGGCCAATTCCCGGCTCAAGCGCTCATAGGACATGCCCGGCAATCCCAAGCCAGGAACCATGCGGCAGAAAAGGGGCAGCCAAGGTAGAGCCTCAGGTTCCAGGTCTTTAAGGGAGAAGGCCAGATCGCAGTACAGAATCCCGTTACAGAAAACCCTTTGGGCAAGAACCTTTCCTCCCCTTATTTCCTGCCTTGCCGCCATATCCGAACCTCCGGCGCCGAGCCCTCCAGCCATCTCAAAAACATCCAGAATCCTGACCTTTCCGGGAATATCCTTTACATGAAGGGAGGGCATGCAGTCCTCATCTTCCTGTTCCTGAAAAGCCCGCAGCCTCTCGTTTTTAACATCCAGCTCTGCCAAACCGGCTACCCCCAACTCCTCTTCCAGGGCAGCCATTTCCCTCTGCAAAGCCTCTTCCTGCCGCTTGAATTCCCCGGGGTCAGGCTTCACGGTAACCAAAGACCAGTGGGGGTTTTTCAAAAACCAGCGCTCCAGAAGTTCCTCAAAAAACCGAGGTTCTTTAACCTGCTTTCTCAGTTTTTCCATCACGGGAGCAAAGGCCAGAAAATCCCCGGGATTTCCTCCGTAGTTCCAGCCCTTCATGACCTTCTGCAAAAGCCTGAGGCCAAAGGGAGCCCCCCCCCTAATCTCCCGGGCCTGGAACTCCGCCCGGCACAGCCAGCTTTCTTTCAAATCTTCATCAAAACCTGTGCGGACCAAATCCTCCAACGTAGCAAATACCAACTCCCGGAAAGCCCCGGCCTTATGAGGCTCGCTTCCCCGAAGCCCTACAGAAAAAGCCCCCTGATTCAGGTCAAAATCCATACCACTGGCAGAAGACAAATCCTCCCCCAGCCCCGAATCCAAAAGGGCCTTGTACAAGGGGGAACCGGGATTACCAATAAGCATCCGGGATAAAATCATCATGCCCAGAGCCTGCACCGGCTCACCGGGAGAGCAGACCTTCCAGTTCAGACAGAGGGTGGTCTTTCCTTCAAGACTTTCTCCGGGAGCGATGGGCCAGGTTTTCACCAGCTGCCGGGGTTCATCCCAGTCCGGCTGCAAAGGAATTTCAGAGTCAATCTCCCGCCTTTCAAATTCCCCTAAAAAGCGCCTTTCCAGAAAATCCAGAATCTTCGCCGAAGGGATGTTCCCGTAGAGAAAAATCCGGCAGTTGGAAGGATGATACCAATTCCGGTGAAAGGCCAGAAAATCCTCATAGGTCAAGCCGGGAATCCAGTCGGGATCCCCCCCGGAATCCACCCCGTAAGGCGTATCTGGAAAGAGGGAGCGGACAGCCCAGTCGGCGGCGATCCCGTCCTGGGTGGAATAATTCCCCTTCATCTCGTTATACACAATCCCGGTCCGGCGAAGATGCCCATGACCATCCCGCTCCAGCCGGTATCCCTCCTGCCGGAAAATTTCTTCAGTCAAAAGAGGAAAAAACACCGCATCCCCATACACATCCATCAAGTTGAAATAATCCTCCTCCAGCACCGAAGCCGCCGGATAAAGGGTCTTGTCAGGATAGGTCATGGCGTTAAGAAAGGTATTCACACTCCCCTTCATCATGGACAGGAAGGGATCCTTCACGGGAAACTTACGGGAACCGCACAACACCGAATGCTCCAGAATATGAGCCACACCGCAGCTGTCCCGGGGAGGAGTTCTAAAATTAAAGGAAAAAAGATTCTCTTCATCATCATTATACACATGATAAATCTGGCAGCCCGTTTTTTCATGGATGAAGAAAAAGCCCTCACCCCGGTACTCCCTTAAATCATCCCGCCCCGCCAGCTTGAAGCCCCCGGGAATCTCATTATTCTGTTTCACTCGTTTTCTCCTCTCCGGCGCCCCGGGACACAGGCCCCCGCCACTTGAACATGGGCCCAAAACTGGTTACGTTAAAATATCCTGAGTCTCCCAAAATTGCCGCTGCCTTGGCAGACTGCCTGAGAGAACGCCCGTAAACCACAATGTTAATAAAAAGGTTGTCTGTAGGTAAAAAAGTATTCAACTTGCCAAAGGGCACATTTACCGCCGTAGGGATATGCCCCTTGCGGAACTCCCCCTCGGAACGGACATCCACCAGATAGTACTCAAACTGATCCTGCCCAATCAAATCCTGCAAAGAACGGTTCAACCCCAAATTTTTTCTCCGGGTTCCCAGTCTCCGCCTCCTGTGCAAAAGCAGCCCCAGCACCAAAAATGCTGCAACAAGCAAGCCCATTCCTGCAAATATCACCTGAAATTTCATAAGCCCCATAGTATCATGAATTTAAAAGGGAGGGAAGATTCCGGGCACAGGACAATCGCATCAAAAAAAGTCAGTTCTTGCAGGCTCTCAAAGCCTGGTCCAAATCTGCCACAATATCCTCCGGGTCTTCAATACCCACGGAAAAGCGGACAAAATCCGGCGCAATGCCGCAGGCAGCAAGCTGTTCATCCGTCAGCTGTCTGTGGGTGGTAGAAGCAGGGTGAAGCACCGAAGTTCTGGCATCTGCCACATGAACCACAAGCCCCGCCAGTTTCAAACTGTCCATGAATTTCACAGCCTTTTCCCGGCCACCCTTTACACCAAAGGAGACCACCCCGCTGGCCATGCCCTTATCCAGATATTTTTGGGCAAGAGGGTAATTCTTATCCCCTTCCAGCCCCGGATAGTTCACCCGATCTACCTGGGAATGCTCCTTAAGAAAGCGGGCCACAGTCAGGGCATTATTACTATGCTGCTCCATCCGCAAATGCAAGGTTTCCAGCCCCAGATTGAGCAAAAAGACAGTCATGGGCTGGGGACTGCTTCCCAAATCCCGCATCAAATGGGTTCTGGCCTTGGTAATATAAGCTGCCTCGCCAAATTTTTCAGTGTACACAATGCCGTGGTAGGAAGCATCGGGCTCGGTCAAACCGGGATACCCCCCGCCGACACTCCAGTCAAAATTCCCGCTGTCCACCACGACCCCTCCTACAACCGCCCCATGGCCGTCCATGTACTTTGTAGTGGAATGCACAACTACATCCGCTCCCCATTCAAAGGGGCGACACAAAACGGGAGTGGCAAAGGTATTATCCACAATAAGGGGAACCCCCTGCTCATGGGCCAGCCGGGCAAAACGCTCAAAATCCAGCACATCCAGAGCCGGGTTGGCAATGGTCTCCCCAAAAAGCAGCCGTGTGTTCCCGTCAAAGGCATTGCGGATTTCATCATCACTCATGGAAGGGCTGACAAAGCGGGTTTCAATCCCCATTTGCTTCAGGCTCATGCAAAAAAGGTTCACGGTTCCGCCGTAGAGATTGGAAAAACTTACAATGTTCTGCCCGCTGGAAGTAATGTTCAGAATGGAAAAAAGTGTGGCTGCCTGTCCGGAAGAAGTACAAAGGGCCCCGACACCCCCCTCCAGATCGGCAATTTTGTTTTCAACCCATTCCACCGTTGGATTGGAAAGGCGGGAATACATGTGCCCGACACCTTCAAGATCAAACAGAGCGGCCATGGCCTCAGAAGAATCATAACGGTATGTGGTACTCTGAAAAACAGGAAGCACCCGGGCATCCCCATTGCCGGGCTCATAGCCGCTTTGAACACATTTTGTTGCGGCCTTCCAGGCCTCCTTGCCGCTCATATGGTTTCCTCCTTACTGAAACCACAGGTTAATGGTGATACCCTTATGCCCATGGCTGTAAATCTCTGCCTCTACAGGCCATATCCTAGGAATTCCCTGCCGAAATGTCAAGAAATCCCCAAAAGTATCCCCCGGTATTTACAGCAAACCAAAAGCTTTCAAAAACCTCCGGCCAGGTACAAATCCAAAGGGCCAAATATGACCATTTTTTAAAATTTCTGCTCCGTGCTTGCTAAAACATGATTTTACAAGGTATAATGAAAATACTTTATTTCTGGTATTTCAAAACCAAAGGAGAAATTTATGAAAAAAGTACTCGTACTTGCCCTGGCTGTATCAACAGTATTTACAGCCCTATCCTGTAGCAAGTCCAAAGAAAAGGCAGCCGAAGTAAAGGCTGAGGAAAAGGTCGCGGAAAAGGCTGTTTCTGAAAATCCGAATGATTTTCACGTAGGAATCGTAACGGGAACAGTATCCCAGTCCGAAGATGATTTGAGAGGAGCTGAAAGACTTATTGAAGAATACGGTTCCGTAGCAGAGGGGGGAATGATCCAGCATGTAACCTACCCTGATAACTTCATGACGGAAATGGAAACCACCATTTCCCAGATTGTCGGTCTGGCAGATGATCCCAAAATGAAAGCCATTGTTGTAAACCAGGCCATTCCCGGGACAACCGAAGCCTTCAGAAGAATCAAGGAAAAAAGACCGGACATCCTTCTTCTGGCAGGAGAAGCCCACGAGGATCCCCTGGTTATTGAAAGTGCTGCCGACCTGGCCATTAACAATGACTTCGTAGCTAGAGGCTACCTCATCATTGACACGGCCAAAAAACTGGGTGTAGACACTTTTGTTCACATTTCCTTTCCCCGGCACATGAGTTATGAAACCCTGGGCAGAAGAAGAGCCATCATGGAACAGGCTTGTAAGGATTTGGGTCTGAAGTTTGTTTTTGAAACCGCTCCCGACCCCACATCTGATGTAGGTGTGGCCGGTGCCCAGCAGTTCATCCTTGAAAAAGTTCCCCAATGGCTTGATAAATACGGAGACAACACTGCCTTCTTCTGTACAAATGATGCTCATACAGAGCCTCTGCTGAAACAACTGATTGACAACGGCGGTTACTTTATTGAAGCAGACCTGCCTTCTCCCCTTATGGGATACCCCGGAGCCCTGGGTATAGATCTCTCTTCAGAACAGGGGGATTTTCCTGCCATCCTGAAAAAAGTCGAGTCCACCATTACCGAAAGGGGTGGTGCCGGCAGATTTGGAACCTGGGCCTATTCCTACGGCTACACAACCTCTGCAGGTCTGGGACAGCACGCCATCAACGTTATCAAAGGCGAATCCGAGCTTCTGAAACTGAAAGATTTGATGAAGGCCTACAACAAATTTACCCCCGGAGCCAGATGGAACGGCAGTTTCTATACCGATGCCGCCACCGGTGTAAGGGCAAAGAACCACATCCTTATTTATCAGGATACTTACATCATGGGTAAGGGTTACATGGGAACGCCCGATGTTGAAGTTCCTGAAAAATACTTTACAGTAAAATAAAACCAGAAGCAGGGGGAGGCTTCACTCCCTCTGCTTTTCCAATAAGGAAATACATATGCAAGATACAACTCCGCTTCTTGAAATGAAGGGGGTGACAAAGGACTTCTACGGTAATCAGGTCTTAAAGGATATTAACTTCAGCCTCAATACCGGAGAAATTCTTGGATTGGTAGGAGAAAACGGGGCTGGAAAGACTACCCTTATGAAAATCCTTTTCGGTATGACCGTTATCCATGAAACCGGCGGTTACGGAGGGGATGTCCTTATCAACGGCTCAAAAGTATCCTACAGCAGTCCCCTGGAAGCCCTGAATGACGGCATAGGAATGGCCCATCAGGAATTTTCCCTCATCCCCGGATTTTCTGCTGCTGAAAACATCCTCCTGAACAGGGAATCTACAAAATACAACCTGATTACAGAAGTATTCGGGGACAGAATGCGTACTCTGGATAGAAAAGAAATGAGAACCAGGGCCATAAATGCCATAAAAAAACTGGGCATCAAACTAAGTGAAGACATGCTGATAAACCAGATGCCCGTAGGACATAAGCAGTTTACGGAAATAGCCAGAGAACTGGAAAAAGATAACCTGAAACTCCTTGTTCTGGATGAACCCACGGCGGTTCTGGGAGAATCGGAAGCAGAAATCCTTCTGGATTCCATGCGCAAACTGGCCCGGACGGGCATTTCCATCATCTTTATTTCCCACAGGCTTCAGGAAGTCCTGGATGTCTGCGACAAGGTGCTGGTTCTCCGGGACGGCATGATAGTGGAAAATACAAAGGCATCTGAAACCTCCATTCCCCAAATGGCCCAGGCCATGGTAGGACGGGAAGTAAAAAATCAGGCGGCCAGCCATGACAAGCGGGTTCTGGAAGAAACCATCCTTGAAGTCAAACGCCTGTGGGTCAACATGCCGGGAGAAACCGTAAGGGATGTTTCCCTTGAAATAAAAAAAGGGGAAATCTTTGGCATAGGCGGCCTGGCGGGACAGGGAAAGCTGGGTATTCCCAACGGGATTATGGGCCTGTACCCTTCCGGCGGGTCGGTTCTGCTCAGGGGAAAGGAAATCCCCATGAACGCCCCCAGAAAGGCCCTGGATGCCAAACTGGCCTTTGTAGCAGAAGACAGACGGGGGGTTGGTCTCCTTTTGGACGAGTCTCTGGAATGGAATGTGGCCTTTACGGCCATGCAGGTTAATAACGATTTTCTCAAAGTTCTTCCCGGAGGCTTCATCCGCTGGCGGGATGATGCCAAAATCAGGGAAGTAACGGAAAAATATATCAAATCCCTTCAGGTAAAGTGCACCAGTGTCAGGCAAAAGGCAAGGGAACTGTCTGGAGGCAATCAGCAGAAAATCTGCCTGGCCAGGGCCTTTGCCCTGGAACCGGACATCCTTTTTGTATCCGAACCCACCAGGGGCATTGACGTGGGAGCCAAGAAGATTGTTCTGGACACCTTGAAGCAATATAACAGGGAGCTGGGGACGACCATTGTAATGATCTCCTCGGAACTGGAAGAACTGCGCTCCATCTGTGACCGTATTGCCATCATTGACGAGGGAGAAGTCTGCGGAACCCTCCCGGCTTCCAAACCCTCTGCAGATTTTGGGCTTTTGATGGTGGGAAAGACAAAAGATAACAGGAAGTCAAATGAATAGTATAAAATCCTTTATAGAAAAATCAGGCTGGCCCAGGATCATCATTGGCTTATTCCTGTTCAGCCTCTTTTTAATTGCCCCCTTTGCGGGAGTCAAAACAGCTTCATCCTTAAGCAATACCTTAATCCGTTTTGGAATGAACAGTGTTCTGGTTCTGGCCATGGTTCCCATGATCCATTCAGGATGCGGTTTGAACTTCGGCCTGCCCCTTGGCATTATTGCCGGACTTTTGGGGGGAACCATTACCATTGAAACCGGAGCCACCGGACCGGCCTCCTTTTTTCTGGCTGTGATTTTCGCCACTCCCTTTGCCCTGATTCTGGGCTGGGGTTACGGAAAGCTGCTGAACCGGGTCAAGGGCAGCGAGATGATGATTGCCACCTATGTGGGATTCTCCTCTGTGGCTTTTATGTGCATGATGTGGCTTCTTTTGCCTTTTAAATCTCCCACCATGATTTGGGGTTACGGCGGAGCAGGTTTAAGAACCACCATCAGTGTTGAGGGTTTTTATCTCAAAGCTCTGGACAACTTTCTGAAAATTCAAATAGGAGATTTTATCTTTCCTACAGGAATGCTGATTTTTGCAGGGCTGCTGTGTTTTCTTATGTGGGCTTTTTTAAAGACCAAGACAGGTACAGCCATGACGGCAGTGGGTTCAAACCCTGTTTTCGCCAGGGCCTCCGGAGTAAATATTGACAAGATGCGGACCATCTCCGTAATTATGTCCACCTGGCTGGGTGCGGTAGGAATTCTGGTGTATCAGCAGAGTTACGGCTTTATTCAGCTCTATATGGGCCCCTTTTACATGGCCTTTCCGGCGGTAGCGGCCATCCTGATTGGAGGGGCTTCGGTAAACAAGGCCTCTATTGTAAATGTACTTATAGGAGCCTTTTTGTTTCAGGGCATCCTGACCATGACCCCGTCGGTCATGAACTCCCTTATACAGATGGACCTTTCGGAAGTCATCAGGATTATTGTCTCTAACGGAATGATCATTTACGCCCTGACACGGCAGGTAAAAGGAGGACGGTCATGAACCTGGGTAAAAAAATTCTTCATCAGCTGGAACGGAACCTGGTTCCCATCCTCTTTATTTTCATTAGTCTTGTAGCCATTCCCCTTTCGGGTTTTTCTGCGGGCTATCTGGTTCAGGAAATCCTGATTCGTCTGTCCAGGAACAGCTTTCTGGTTCTGGCCCTCCTCATTCCCATTCTGGCAGGGATGGGTCTGAATTTCGGAATTGTACTGGGAGCCATGGCGGGAGAGATCGGCCTGATTTTTATCACAGACTGGCACATCGCCGGACTGCAAGGTATGTTTCTGGCCATGATCCTCTCCATTCCCCTGTCAGCCCTTTTGGGACTTATGACGGGAAAGATTCTGAACATGGCCAAGGGACGGGAAATGGTAACGGGCTTTATTCTGGCCTTTTTTATGAATGGTGTGTATCAGCTCACCGTTCTGTACGGCATGGGATCGGTTATTCCCATTTCCAGCAGCAACCTTGTCCTTTCCAGAGGATACGGTATAAGAAATGCGGTAAACCTTATAGGTATCCGGCAGGTTCTGGACAATCTGATTCCTCTACAGATAGGCAGCATCAATGTCCCCATCGCGACCTTCCTTCTTATTACCCTCCTTTGCCTTTTTGTCCTGTGGTTCAAAAAAACCAAACTGGGACAGGATATGAGGGCTGTAGGACAGGACATGGAGGTAGCGGAAGCCTCGGGAATCAACGTGGAAAGAACCAGGATCATATCCATTGTGATTTCTACGGTTCTTGCAGGCTTCGGCATGATTATCTATCTTCAGAACATAGGTACCATGAATACCTACAATTCCCATGAACAGGTGGGGATGTTTTCCATTGCCGCCATTTTGGTAGGCGGGGCCTCTGTAGCCAAGGCCGGGATCAAAAACGTTTTTCTGGGGGTGGGGCTTTTCCACCTTATGTTTGTTGTATCTCCCATGGCAGGAAAAAACCTGATTGGCCAGGCCCAGCTGGGTGAATATTTCAGGGTCTTTGTTTCCTATGGCGTCATATCCATTGCCCTGGTTCTCTATGCCCTGAGAAAAAGGCGGGCCAGCGCCCGGGAAGGCCAGTTACTGGCCGATGCCCAGGGAGGTGATGAATGAAAAGCATAATCATAAAATCCGCCTTTTTTCTCTTTATTGTTTTAATTGGAATCCTGCTTTTTGTAACAGGCAAAACCCATGTGATTTTGCCGGAAAACAAAAACATTGAGCTGAATGGCCACACCTATAAAGCCTTTTCCAATGTGGAATTAACCATTGATAATGAAAAAATGGAACTCTATCCCCGGGACAGGCTGAAAATGGAAGTCAAAGGACAGAAACATGTTCTTCATTTCAAAGCCTTAAAGAGAAATGGAGAAGAAGTGGAAATAACTACAGCATTTAAGCTGAAACTGGGGGGAAACATGTTTCTTTTGAATATCCCCGCTCTGGCAGCAGAGGATAAACAGTGGCTACAGGAATTTAAACTGCCATAAAACAAAAATGAAAAGGAGAAAACACTGTGCAGCTGCGGTCTTTGTCCTTTTCATTCTCCTTGGGTTGTCTCCTCTGGGGGCAGCCCAGGAACATCTGAACAGGACAGATAACCGGGAAATTTTAAAGAATATCCGTATATCTTCCCTTCGTTATATAAATGAAGGCCAGACCTCGAAAAAGGCCCTGAATAAAGTCCTTCAATGGGATTTTGAAAAGGTTTTTCCCACAGAGTATGATTTAAATGCCTACCTTCAGCAAAAACGGCAGCAGCTCATCAATAAAAAAATATTCCAGTCCGTTCTTACGGAATACAGGAAAATCTCCGGGAGTAAACCCACCACAGGAATTACAGAAGTCGAAGTTACCCTGTCTCTGAAAGAAGGATGGAATATCCTGCCCTACCCCATATACAAGTATGATAATAACCTGGGCTCGGTCATCGGCCTGGATCTGGATTATAAAAATGTGGGAGGCAGCCTTACAGACTTTTATTTTTCCGGCTACTATTCCATAAGAAAATCGGAATTCACCTTTGACTGGTTTAAGGTCAGGACTGGCCCCTTCCTTCTGGATGTCCGCTTTAATCAGCTATGGGAAACCATAAGGACAGCTGATTCCACAGGAAGAACCAACCTGGAATACAGTTACATCCAGTCTCTCATTCAGCTTAGCCTTGATGTCCCCCTTATGTCCAGATTATCTTACAAAGTCCGTCCCATCCTCCGTTGGCCCTATGCCTATGATTTTATCATGAACCACACTGAACACTCCAGGGATTATTATATGAACCAGGGCCTGGTTCCTGCCTATAATCACATTTTAAAGTGGAACAAAGTGGACTGGATTGGTTCCCTGCGCAGGGGAAGTTCCGCAAGCCTTGAAAATCAGGTGGAATACGACCAGATAAAAAGGCAGTTCAACACCTGGATTGAGGGCATCATTAAAGTCTTTATCTATTTCCCCTACATCAACTACAACACGAGGCTTTCTGCCTTTTGGTATTACAATGATTTTAAAAGAAATGCAGGAGACAGGCTGCGGGGCATACTGGATTACAAAATGTCCGGAACCATGGGATTTTTCTGGAACCAGAATTTCCCCTTCAATGTTGTATCCATACCCAAGTGGGGAGAATTGCAGCTTTCTCCTTTTGTAGATATGGGTTTTATTCTTTCCGGAAACACACCTTTAGCATGGAAGAACATGAAATACACAGCCGGGGTTTCCCTGATTGTCTTTCCGGCGGCTCTACCCAGTTTTTCCTTTAATCTGGATTTGGGAATCAATCTTCAAAACCCGGCTGAAACTGAATTCCGCATGAGTTCCCTTCTTTATTTTTGAGCAGGAACCGGCATTTCAATTTTTTGCTCATAGTCCCTTCCAAGGCTTTTTAATTCAACCCCCTTTTCTTCCAAAGAAGACCCGGCTTTTCTAATGGCAGCACGAACCTCAAGGATATTCCGGCTTAACCTTTCAAGCCTTTTGGCTGCCATCCCCTTTCCTTTAAGGGCATGGTCAAAATCATTTAAGGCTTTTTCCAAATCCAGAATATTCTGAACCACAGGGGAATGACCGGCCTTCATGATGGAAGTGGAAACATATTGAAGCTGAGCCTCCCTCCTGGCCGCCTTCTTCCTTAAAGAGAAAAAAAGGAGAAAAAAAACTGCCAAAACAATAAGACAAATGACAGATACTTTAGATTTCACCCCTACTCCCAATGCTAAAAATATAACTTCAAAAAATATTAACATAAAGCAAGGGCTTAAAAAAGAGGGGAATCTCATTCATAATTTATTCCACCCTTACCCACACTTTCTCCCGACTCCTGAACGGGGCACCCTGAGTTTCCAAAGTTCCTCAAATCCAAAATCCTCCCACCAGGCCCTTTGGGGGTTCATCCTGAGCCTGTACAGCCCTACAAAACAGGCTGAAAATTTTATATTCAGGGGGGGAAAATCTTTTGCATCACAAAGTCCTAAAATCATCCCTTTCCTCATGGAAAAGGGAAGAAGTGAAGGAGCCATGGCCTCTGGTCTCTTACTCCCTGGAACATCCCGTGTATGGGCACAGGGAAAATTCCCGGTACACTCAGGCTCCAGAATCAAAAACGCCCCCTCCCTTTCAGGCCCCTTTAAACTCAAAGGGAGCATCCCGGCCAGAACTTGCAAATCCACACGGTCTCTTGGAAAGGAATGGTCAAAAAAAGACAAAGGAAGCAAGCCCGGTAAAGGAGAGGGTCCCCAATTCGCCAAAACTTTTTCAAGGGAAAGAGGAGATAAGGCGGTCATGTACAATGTTTTCAAATAACCCTCCCTGAACTCCGGGGATAAGGTGGTATACCAAAATACAGGAATTTTCAAACTGCCCGGAAATCAGAATGCAGGACAGTAAACAGTAAAATCCTGACAAAATCATCCCCTGCCTCAGAGTTCAATCAGCAATTCTCATTTTAAATTAAAAAACAGGGCTGTGGAAGACACAAGGCAAAGGATGGTTAAACGAGCGTAAAATTGGAATTCCGGGGATTTAATTTTTTTTACTTGCGGTAATATCCGTATCCCGTTATAATAAACTCAAAATTAACCTTAAATATTTTTTCAAAAGGAGGTCAGTTTGAGAAAAATATTAATACTACTGTTGCTTTCACTCTTCACAATTGCCATTGCCTGTCAATCAGCGCCTGAGCCTGTAGAAGAAAAAGCAGCGGTAGAACCTGCACCAGTGATTGAGCCCGAGGAAGTTAAAAAAACCGAACCGGAACCCCTTGAAGAAGTAAAGGAAGAGGCACCAGAACCGGAGGTTTCTGAAATGAATGTGTCTCCCGAAGAACCCAAAAAGGAAAGTAGTCATGGAAATTCCCGCATAATATCCTTTGCTCCGGAAGCGTCTGGAGTGGATGCTTTTATCGCAAGGAAACTTGACAGCATTGCAGAAGAAATAAAAGCCCTTGGGGTGGAACATATCAAAGTCATAGGATATAGTTCACGTCTGAACTCCACTGAAGAGGAAAATCTTATTGCCAAAAAGAGAGCCGAATCAGTGGCGGGCTACCTGATGAATGCAGGAACCTTTAAGGATGGGGATGTATCCATTGAGTATATGGGAGCCAGAGAGCCCCTGGCCTCTCACCGGGATATTGCCGGGCGGAGTAAAAACCGCAGAGTAGAAATTATTTATGAATAAAATGGGGGATGCCCCAACACTTATCAGGAGGTAAAGATTAGTGAAAAAAACAGCATTGGTACTGCTTATTGCAGTAGTGGGAGCCGGAGCCCTTTGGGCACAGGTTCCTGAAACAGTTGGAACAGGTTATGTAAGACCTGCCATTCATTATTTTGACGGAAGCCAGGACTTTGTGAACAGCGATGTATTTTTCAAACTGGATTCCATGGATTATGAAACAGGACTGGATTATGTGCAGTTCTCTCTGGACGGCGGCGAATTCATGCGCTATATGAATCCTTTCCAGCTTCTTGTTGAAGGAAGCCACGAAATTTCATACAGGGCTTATGATAACAGCCAGAATATTGAAATTGCCAAGACCTATCCCGTCATCGTGGATAATACAGCTCCGGCAACAGGAATCCAGACTACAATTCCCCTGTACAAAAAGGGTTTTGTAAAATACTGTTCTCCTGAAACCCGGTGGTTTGTTTCCGCCCATGACAATGCCGGCGGTGCTGGTGTAGCCTCCGGTTATATTGGTATGGACATGGATGCTTTGGAATCCAGGGGCCAGGGAAAAGAAAGTGAAGATGCTTATTACACTCTGAATACAGAGGGAGAAGCAACGATTTACTTTTCAGCCATTGACAATGTAGGAAACCTGAGTCCCATAGAAATGACTTCTGTCATTGTGGATACCACACCTCCTGCTGTCTTTATCCAGAACAATGACAGACTTGTCAATGTCAATGATGAATATACCATTTTCCCCAGCAAGGATGTTGTGGACAACGAAGGCCGCATCATGATTTCCAACAGTGAAGCTGTAGCTTTTGGAGCAACAGATGAGCTGTCTGGCGTAGAAGCCATTTACGTTAAAATTAACGATGATGATTACAACAAGTATGTTGAACCCATCAAGTTTAACAGCAACGAAACCTACGAACTGGAAGTTAAAGCTGTGGACAATGTAGGAAATATTTCCGAACCTGTCTTTTATACATTCTATGTTGATAAGGTTGTTCCCAGATCCAAACTTGATCTTATAGACAAGGGCGGAACCCTTCTGGAAACCAGAGTCAGTGAGGATTCCGATATGGTGGAGCCATGATCCGGCAGATAAGCCGGGCCATGTTCTGACAACAATTAGAAAAACAAAT
>PDWI01009248.1_pt1 | contig 15155 bp, 17 predicted proteins | sample 1430891 | NCBI WGS metagenome assembly PDWI01 (sample SAMN01162508, study PRJNA174530) | Oral metagenome, whole genome shotgun sequencing project. | biome: Marine environment; feature: Marine mammal; material: Swab sample of the gingival sulcus; isolation source: swab sample of gingival sulcus... | reverse complement strand
AAATCGTGCATCTTTTTTTGGGTATACGGGTCGCCAATCTGTACATGGCCGGCCGGTGTGTTTGCCGAATAGCTTTCAGAAGAAGCCGTGACCCCGTGGATGCCGTCCTTGCCGACCCGGCCGCCGCTCATGATAATCAGCTCTCCCGGAGAGGTTGTTTTTTTGTGGCTGGGACGGCCGGCCACGGTTTTGGGCATGATCCCCAGTGCCGTTACAAATACCAGGGACTTTCCCATGTACCCATGGTCGAACAGGGTTTGTCCAAATGTGGTGGGCACCCCGCTTTTATTTCCACCGTCTTTCACCCCTTCAATCACCCCGTCCAAAAGCCGTCGCGGGTGAAGCGGCGGTTTTAAGGGGCCGTCGTAATCGAGGTTTCCCACACAAAACCCGAAACTGCCCATAAACAACTTGGATCCCAGCCCGGTCCCCATGGGATCCCGGTAAACACCCACGATGCCGGTGATGGCCCCCCCATAGGCCTCCATGTTGGAGGGCGAGTTATGGGTTTCACCGGTCACCACGTAATTATTGTCTGGGTCAAAGGTGCCAACACCTGCATTGTCCCACAGCACTGACACCACCCAGTCTTTTTTGTCTTTAAGTACAAGGGTCGGGTCCTTGATATAGGTTTTGAACAGAGAATTTTCCGTCACCGTTTCGCCTGTCGCCACATCGGTATACTTAAAAATCCCCTGGAAGGTGTTGTGGTTGCAATGATCGGATCTGGCCTGGGAGATGTATTCCAGCTCTACATCTGTGGGTTTTGACAATCCCACGGCTGCCCGGTCGGCCAACACAGTCTCATCTAAGAAATAGTCCCGGATCACCGGAATATCTTTTGGATTCAACGCCAAATTCCGTTCATCCGAAATTTGAGCCAGCATCTGGTCGGAATCGATATTGATAATGTCAAAACAGGGGGCATGGTTAAGAATGACCTTGGCAGGTTTTACATCGGCCCCCACCGCCGCATCCCACTGATCTTTATGGAACACTTTAAACTGTTGAATAATGGAATTGGACAGAATTTCTGCGGCAATCTTTTCAACATCTTCCTGTGTGAGATCATCACCTGTTAAGCAATACCGCTTTGAGGTATAAATCCCTTCATCAGCGGTAAACGCCTTGCCTAAAAGGTCCCGTACCGCCTCCATGGCGGTTGCGCCAGCATTATCTTTGACACCGGGACGAAACCCGATCCAGATACACCAGTGAAAGTCAATATTCAACGGTGTCACACTGGACACTTGGGTTACAGGATTGGTAAAAATTTCCTGGCGGCACCGCTCAATACTGTCCTGGCCCATATCCGACTCAATGGTCACGATATCAATGCACCGGGCACGTTCCAAGTTGATTCCAAAATAGGACGCCGCCTTTTTGACCAGTGCAGACCCTTCGGCATCCCTGAGGTCCGGCTTTAATGCTATTTCAATGTTTGAAATCATCCTATCCACCATTAATAATTCTAGCAATATCGTTATAAAACACAAAAATCATCAAGGTGACAAGCATGGCCGCCCCAAACTGGATCAGCCTTTCGCGCAGTTTGTCACTCACCGGGTGGCCCAGCACCCCTTCAAGCGCAAAAAACATGAGATGTCCACCGTCAAGTACCGGGATTGGAAACAGATTGATGATGCCTAAATTCACGGAAAGCAACGCAATAAACCAGACAAAATTCACCATCCCGGCCTTGGCCTGTTGCCCGGCCATCTGTGCAATCATGATGGGGCCGCCCAGATTATCGGCGGACACGGTACCATTGATCATTTTCACCACGGAAAGCACCGTTAATTCAACCAATCCCCAGGTATCTGAAAGGGCTTTCCCCATGGCTTTGACAGGTCCAAGCCGCTCATGAAAGGTCTCACCAGAGCCGACAATGCCGATGACATAGCGGTTTTCAGTTTCACCAAAAAGATTTTCCCCGGATTTCACTTCGGGCCTCATGGTATAACCGATCACTTCACCGCCCCGTTCCACAAGGACAAAGACGTCCTTACCATCCCCTTGGGCAATGATGGCAGGAATATCTTCAAAGGCCTTCACTGGCATATCATTTACTTCTTTGATGACATCGCCGGCAAGGATGCCCGCGGTCTGGGCCGGACTGTTTTCCACCACCTCTCCCACTTTAGGCAGCGTCATATATATGCCGGAAATCTGATACAGCAGATAAAAAATAACGATGGCAAGCAGAAAGTTAAATGCAGGCCCCGCCCCCACGATGGCGGACCGTTTGCCAAGACTTTTATGGGAAAATGATACGGATTTGTCAGCGGGATCAATATCGGCACTAGCATCTTCTCCCACCATTTTTACATATCCGCCCAGGGGAATGGCGGAAAGACAATACTCAGTGCGGCCCACTTTTCGTTTTAAGAGTTTGGGGCCAAATCCCAGGGAAAAAACATCCACACCCACACCACACCACCGCGCCACAAGAAAATGGCCCAGTTCATGGAAAAATACCAACACACCGATCACAATAATAAATGCAACGGCAGAATATCCCATATATCCTCACTAATTGATTTTAGAAATACGACTGACCAGAGAAGCTGCGGTGTTCCTGGCCCATTGATCGGCCTCAATAATACCTGAAAGCTCAGGATTGTCAATGCGGGTATGCCGCCCCATGGTTTCGGAAATAATGGTAAAAATATCTGTAAATTTGATCTCTTCTTTGAGAAATGCCGCCACAGCGACTTCATTGGCCGCATTCATGACAGCAGGTAAGGTGCCTTTCTGGCGGCAGGCGTCAAAGGCAAATTCAAGGGAAGGGAACTTTTGCAGGTCTGGTGCTTCAAACGTCAAGTGGCCCATGCCGGTGAAATCGGGAAACCCTGTGCCCAAATCAAGTCGGTCCGGCAGGGAAAACGCATAGGAGATGGCCCCCATCATATCTGGAACGCCCATCTGGGCCATCACGGTACCGTCTTCAAACCCCACCATGGAGTGGACAATACTTTGGGGATGCACCACCACCTGGATATCATCCTGGCTCACATTAAAAAGATGGACGGCTTCCACCACCTCCAGCCCTTTATTCATCAATGTGGCGGAATCAATGGTGATCTTGGCCCCCATATTCCAGTTGGGATGATTCAGGGCATCGGCCCGGGTGATCGTTTTAAATGTATCCAGGGAACGGGTTCTAAAGGGGCCGCCGGAAGCCGTTAAAAAAATACGCTTCATATCCCGAATCTGGTTGCCCTGAAGGCATTGGTATATGGCAGAATGTTCGGAATCCACAGGGATGATCTCAACCCCATGTTTTTGGGCCTCGGCCATCATAAGTTCCCCGGCCATGACCAGGGTTTCCTTATTGGCAAGGGCAATTTCCTTTTGACTGTGGATGGCTGCCAGCGCTGGTTTAAGACCGGCTGCCCCCACCATGGCCAGCAGCACCATATCGGTGCCCTCCCATTGGGCCGCCTGGACCACGCCTTCTTCTCCATAAAGAATTTCCGGGCAGGGATGCCCCGCCAATTCCCTTGCCAGAGCGTTGGCTCTGTCCTGGTCAAGAACGACCGCCAATTCAGGTTTAAATTCTATGACCTGTTCGGCCAGCAGCTTCACATTGGTGGCCCCTGTCAGACAGCGCACCCGAAACCGATCCGGATGGCGGCGTACAATTTTTAGTGCTGAAGTACCGATGGAGCCGGTGGCCCCAAGAATGGACAAGGATTTCATTGAATGAGTACCAAAAATGCGTACAGCACGGGCACGGCCAGAAGCAGTCCGTCAATGCGGTCAAGCATGCCGCCGTGACCCGGTAAAATCCGGCCGGAATCCTTGATGTGATTCACCCGCTTCATGGCAGATTCGAACAGATCCCCGATCTGCCCGGCAACAGCCATGATCAAGGCAGATGGAATGGTCAGCAGGGCAAGATGAAGATCTGAAAAAAAGATGAAACAAAATACACCCCCTGCCACGACAGATGCGGTGATCCCCCCGACAGACCCTTCAATGGTCTTATTGGGGCTGATGTTTGGGGCCAGCTTGTGTTTTCCGAAAAACCTACCCGCATAAAATGCCCCGGTATCATTGGCAAAGCAAACGATGAGCAGCCAAATCACCCAATAAACGCCCCCGCTGCCAGCATGGATAAACACCAGCATGGACAAGGCCAATGGGATGTAAATGATGCCAAGTACCTGTCGGGCAACGATATCAAGTACATGGGGCAGGGATGAAAACCGGAACAAGACAAATATGCACAAAAAAATCAGATTTAACGACAGGATGAGAACTATTATCTGCCATAACTGCAAGCAAGCCCCCATGACCAGTGCGATAGACACGATATAAGAAATGATTTTAATAGCCCGGGAGACTGGCCCGTCATCATTCCCACAGATCACGCGAAGGTACTCCCGAATGGCAAAAATGGCCACCACTGAAATCAGTGCGGCCACAAGCATATTGGACCCTTTGACAATCATCCAAAGTACCAGTGGGACAAGAACAATCGCGGTTAACCATCGCTGGAGGTGCTTCATTTTACCTTCCCGAACCTGCGGTCCCTGTTTTGGTAATTGATTAAAATATCGTGGAATTCTTCCCGTGTAAAATCAGGCCAGAGCGTGGATGTAATTGCCAGCTCGGAATACGCGGCCTGCCACATCAAAAAATTGGACAGTCGAAATTCACCTGAGGTTCGAATGATCAGATCGGGATCGGCCATGCCGCTGGTGTACAAGTGCTCGCTAATGGTCTCATGGGTAATCGATTCAGGGGTTAACTCTCCAGATTTAACTTTTTTTGCAATCGTCTGCACGGCCTGGGTGATCTCTTCCCTGGATCCGTAGCTCAGGGCCAGGTTCAGGATCATATCCTTATTTTCCCGGGTCTGGGTCATAGTCTGAATCGCTTCATCCCTGACATCCTCTGGCAGCTTGTGGATCTGCCCCAGGATATTCAACCGGATTCCTTTGCGGTTCATTTCATCCCGCTCAGAGAGAAGAAAGCGTTTGAGCAGCAACATCAAGGCGTTGACCTCGGCTTTGGGTCTGCCCCAGTTTTCCGTGGAAAAGGCGTACAGTGTCAGAATCCCTATGCCCAATTCCCGGCAAGCGGTGACCATCTCTCGGACTGTTTTGGCGCCCTGCTCATGGCCTTTGACACGGTTCATGATTTTTTTTTGGGCCCACCGGCCATTGCCGTCCATAATCATGGCCACATGTCCGGGCAAAGCGTCCATATTGATACCTTCAGTGCCAGGCATATCAGACTTCAAGAATTTCCTTTTCTTTGGCGGCAAACGTGGCATCCAGGTTCTTGATAGACTGATCTGTGAGCTCCTGAACTTGCTTTTGGGCCTTAAAGCTGTCGTCTTCTGAAATATCCCCTTCTTTCTGTAGATCCTTGAGCATTTCATTGGCATCCCGTCTGATATTGCGGACCGCCACTTTAAAATCCTCACAGGTTTTGGCCACCCCTTTGACAATTTCCTTTCTGCGTTCCTCGGTCAGGGGTGGGATGGAAATACGGATCAGTTTCCCGTCATTGGAAGGCGTCAGACCAATATTGGCCTTGAGAATCGCCTTTTCAACCTCATTGATCACAGAAACATCCCAGGGTTTTACGGTGAGCAGGCGGCTTTCAGGCACGGCCACTGTCGCCATCTGGGGCAAAGGGGTCTGTGTGCCGTAATAATCGACCTTGACGCTGTCAAGCATGGACTGAGAGGCACGCCCGGTGCGGACCTTGGTCATTTCATTTTCAAAGGCCTTTTCAGATTTTCCCATCCGTTCTTTGGTTTCTTCGAGCACGTCGTTTATCATCACACCACATCCTTAAAAATAATAACAGCCATAGCAAGAACAGCCATACTAAGGCACCTGATTCAGGTGAAGCGATTCTCACTGTTGGCTGTTTTAATTGAAACTATTTGTTATAAATCCTGGTGCCGATATCTTCTCCGGTGACCGCTTTTAGGATATTGTCGGCCTGGTGGAGATCAAACACCTGCAGCGGCAGGTCTTGCTCCATGGCAAGGGAAATCGCCGTCATATCCATCACATGGAGTTGTTTTTCAATCACTCTCATATAAGAAAGCTCGTCAAAGACCACAGCATCATCATGGACAACAGGGTCTTTGTCATACACCCCATCCACCTGGGTCGCCTTAAACAGAATCTGAGAACGCATTTCATTGGCCCGGAGCACGGCAGCCGTATCGGTGGTAAAATACGGATTGCCCGTACCCGCTGCAAAAATAACAACCCGCCCCTTTTCCAAATGGCGGATGGCCCGTCTGCGGATAAAGGGCTCTGCAACTTTTTCCATGGGAATGGCAGATTGCACCCGGGTGGGCACCTCACATTTTTCAAGGGCATCACACAGCGCAAGACTGTTGATCACTGTCGCCAGCATCCCCATGTTGTCGGCAGAGGTTCGGTCCATTCCCGCAGAAGACCCTGCAACCCCCCGAAAAATATTACCACCGCCCACTACGATTGAAATTTGAACCCCCAACCGATAGACCTTGGCCACTTCCTGGGCCACATAGTGAATCATTTCAGGGGTGATGCCAAAGCCCTGATTTCCCATCAGGGCTTCACCACTCAGCTTGATTAGAACCCGTTGAAACTCAGGTTTTTTATCCAAGACTTATTCTCCTATCTGGAAACGTGCAAATCTTTTAATCTGAATATTTTCACCAATTTTGCCGATGGTTTCTTGCAGGACATCTTCAATGGTTTTCTGGGGGTCTTTAACATATTGCTGGCTCATCAGGCAGACTTCTTTATAAAATTTTTCAATTTTACCGTCTACAATTTTGTCGATAATGTTTTCAGGTTTGCCTTCTTCCAGCATCTGGGCACGATAAATGTCCCGTTCTTTTTCGATCATGGCCTGATCCACATCTTCTTTGACCAGCCCCACGGGATTGGCCGCGGCGATGTGCATGGCAATATCCTTGGCAAATGCTTGGAAATCATCTGTCTTGGCAACAAAGTCGGATTCACAATTCACTTCCAAAAGGACGCCCAGCTTGGCGCCGGTGTGAATGTAAGAATAGATGATACCTTCGGAGGTAGACCGGCCGGCACGCTTGGCTGCCTTGGCCAGGCCTTTCTTTCTCAAAAGTTCAACTGCTTTTTCCATGTCGCCGTCGGCCTCCTTCAGGACTTTTTTACAGTCCATGATGCCTGAGCCAGTGGCTTGACGAAGCTCCTTTACCATTGCTGCAGTAATTTCAGCCATTTTTATTTTGCTCCTTAACTATTCGTCTTTATTTTAGTTATGAAAGGACAAGGCACTCCCTGGGGCGCTTTCATAATGTGTTATGGACAAGAAAGACCAGGTCAGCCCGTGGCCGTTATTCGGTAACTGTTTCCTGGTGTTCTTCAGGAGCAACAGTTTTTCTTTTAATTTTTTCTACGACAGGACCGTCAGTTCCATCGGAAACCACTTCAATGCCAATCTTTTCGCCCCCTTTGCCGCCTTTGGTCTCGCCGCCATCTTTGTCTGCATTGGCACGCTGTTTTTCTTCCCAGATTTGACGGCCTTCAATAACGGCATCGGCAATTCTTGAAGCAAACAGGCGAATGGAACGGATGGCATCATCATTGCCAGGAATGACATAATCAATATCATCGGGATCACAATTGGTATCCACAACGGCAATAACCGGGATGCCCAGGCGTTTTGCCTCTTTGACAGCAATGGATTCATTTTTCGGGTCAATGATGAACAAGGCACCCGGCAGTTTTTTCATGCTGGAGATACCACCGATAGCAAATTCGAGTTTGGCTTTATCCTTGAGCATTTTAATCTGCTCTTTTTTGGGATAGTTTTCCAGGGTCCCGTCATTTTCAATACTGTTGAGGAAGTGATATCTGCCAATGGTGTTTTTAATGGTCTGAAAGTTGGTGAGCATCCCGCCCAGCCACCGGTTCTCCACATAGAAAGACTCTGCACGGTTGGCTTCTTCATAAATGGCTTCAGAGGCCTGTTTTTTAGTACCGACAAACAGAACGTCCTGGCCGTTGGCGGCAACACTTTTGATAAAATCATGGGCATCTTTGAACAGCTTTACGGTCTGCTGAAGGTCAATGATGTAAATACCGTTTCTGGCACCAAAAATGTACCGTTTCATCTTGGGGTTCCAGCGTTTGGTTTGATGCCCGAAGTGGACGCCTGCTTCAAGTAACTCTCTAATTGTGATGTAAGCCATTTTTTCTCCAAATTTTTAAATGGTTTTTAAATACGCTTCCATTCGTTTCCTCCCCGAAAATCGACTCTTATAAACAAAAGCACCAGACTCCAGGTCCACGAATGTGTTTTATTCACGTACAAAAGCAAAATTCAAAGATATATATCAAAAATGATTTGAATAATCAATTATTTTTTAAAGACGGCCAAGCGATGATGGTCGGCGAGATCTTTTACAAATTCAAGGTGGGTTACCCATGAAAGTCCCTGGGAAATCTTCTCCAATCCTTGCTTTTGGTCATACCCCATCTCCAGGATGACCATTCCGCCAGGGTTGAGGCGACCCCCCGCTTGTGCCAGAATTTTTCGAATGGCATTCAGGCCATCAGGGCCGCCGTCCAGGGCAAGCCAAGGTTCATGATCTTTGATTTCCGGGGCCAGGGTCTGAATATCGGCCGTGGGAATATAGGGCGGATTGGAAAGGATCAAATCAAATCCGGCATCGTTGCAGACAGCATCCATCCAATTCCCCCGAAAAAAACAAATGGGCGTTTCACAATGGGAATTGGCGTTGCTGGCAGCCGTGTCAATGGCCGTAGCAGACAGATCCATCCCCCAATACTTATGGCCAGGGCATTCACTGGCAAGGGAGACGACAATGGCACCAGATCCCACGCCAAGTTCAATCACCCGGGCTTGTTTTTCAGCCCAATCAGGCCCCTTTAAAAAAGCAGCCGCAGTTTCCACCAGGACCTCGGTATCGGGCCTGGGAATAAGCACGCCCTTGGCAACGGCAAACCGATCATTATAAAATCCCTTTTCCCCGGTGATATACGCCACAGGCTCCCGGGCGACCCGCCGTTTGATCAAGGCTTTAAATGCCGCCAACTCCTGTTTCTCCAAGGGGCGGTCGTGCTGAAGGTAAAGATCCAGACGACGCATATTAAGGGTTTTGGACAACAGGATCTCAGCGGTCAGACGGGGGCTGTCAATCCCATGATCCTTAAAATATCCGTCAGTCCAGCCCAGCAGTTTTTTAATGGTCCATTCCGCCACAACATCCTCCGGCGCCGCGTGGGTTACCCCATCTCTTTTAAGGCTTGGGCCTGATTATGGGTGCGCAGGGCATCAATGATCTCCTGGATATCACCCTCCATGATATTATCCAGCTTGTACAAGGTTAACCCGATGCGATGGTCTGTCATCCGGCCCTGGGGATAATTGTAGGTTCTGATTCGTCCGGACCGGTCACCGGTGCCCACCTGGCCTTTGCGGTCGGCCGCCCGTTTTGCCTCTTCTTCCTGGATCTTTGCATCCAAAATACGGGATTTGAGGACGTTCATGGCCTTGGCTTTATTTTTATGCTGGGATTTTTCATCTTGACAAGTGGCCACCACCCCAGTGGGGATATGGGTGATCCGAACGGCAGAATCGGTTGTGTTGACTGACTGGCCACCGGGGCCCGAGGATCTGAACACATCGATTTTAAGATCTGCGGGGTTGAGGTCAATATCCACATCCTCAGCCTCAGGCAGCACCGCCACAGTCACGGCAGAGGTGTGCACCCGACCCTGGGTTTCAGTTTCCGGCACCCGCTGAACACGGTGGGTGCCACTTTCATACTTAAATTCAGAAAACGCCCCATTGCCCTTAATCAATGAGACCACTTCTTTAAATCCCCCAGAGGCAGAATCATTTTTCTCGATGATTTCAATTTTCCAGTTCCGTGACTCGGCAAACCGGCTATACATACGAAACAGATCACCGGCAAAAATACCGGCCTCTTCTCCACCGGTGCCAGCCCGAATTTCCAGAATCACGTTTTTTCCATCCCTGGGATCTTTGGGCATGAGCTGTATTTTAAGGGTATCATTCAAAGATGCGATACGGGCTTCCAGTTCCGGGATTTCCTCTTTGGCCATGGCCCGGATGTCTGCATCTTCATCTTTGAGGAGTTCTTTGGCCTCTTCAAGCTCTCCTAAGGCCCCTTCATAGTCCCTAAACACCGGAACCACCTTATTTAATTCTCCATGCTCCTTGAGGTATTCCTGATATTTTTTCTGATCGGCAATGACCGCAGGATCACTGAGCAATTGTTCAAGTTTTATAAACCGTTCTTCAATGCCTTTTAATTTTTCAATCATGGTAAACATCCTCCCGGCAGAAAACCAGGGTGTCAAAATTGAGGTTGAGAAAAAGATAAGGGTGGGCACAAATTCAAAAGGGGTGCTTTGTCAAAAAGCCCCCCTTGAACTGGTCTTACACAATGTACAGCTAAACCATCGTACTTGCGTCGAACCCTGCGTACTTTTTCTTAAATCGATCAATACGGCCAGCAGTGTCAACCAGTTTCTGTTTACCGGTGAAAAAGGGGTGACACTTGGAACAGATTTCAACCTTGATATTTTCTTTGGTGGATCCTACGTCAAAGGTGGCACCACAGGCACAGGACGCCGTGGTTTTTGTGTAGTTCGGATGGATGTCTTTTTTCATGTTACACGTTGCTCCTTGGGGCCTTCGTTATAAAAGGCCTGATGTTAAAAAAATAACGGCCACGGGCCGTCCCTTGTCTATCGAATCCCAGGCGTTGACCCACAGCAAAACAAGAAAGTAATTCAGTAAGTTACTGAGACTTTCATATAAAATATACAAATTTCCTGAACGATGATCCCTTAAGAATTCATCAATTCAAGAAACTCTTTATTATTCTTTGTTCCGTTCATTTTTTCAAGTAAAAACTGCATACTGTCCACAGAATTTAAGCTAGAGAGCAATTTTCGCAGGATCCACACGCGGTTCAGCACCTGGGGTTCGAGCAGCAATTCTTCCTTACGGGTCCCGGATTTATTCATGTCAATGGCCGGGAACACCCGCTTGTCGGCCAGCTTTCGATCCAGCACCAATTCCATGTTGCCCGTCCCCTTGAACTCCTCGAAAATCACTTCATCCATTCTGGAGCCGGTATCCACAAGTGCCGTTGCAATAATGGTCAAACTGGCCCTGGCAAGGCGGGTAATAGAATCCAGCAGAATCACCACGTCGTGACCCTGCTCGACAATGCGTTTGGCCTTTTCAATCACCATCTCTGCCACTTGCACGTGGCGTTCGGCCGGTTCATCAAAGGTGGATGAAATCACTTCCGCCGCGACGTTCCTGGCCATATCCGTCACCTCTTCAGGGCGTTCATCTATGAGAACAATCATGGGAACGATATGTTTATTGGATTTGATCATGGAGTTGGCGATATTCTGAAGCAACATGGTCTTACCCGCCTTGGGTGGCGATACGATGAGCCCGCGCTGCCCAAAGCCAATGGGAGACATCAGGTCAATGACCCGAGTGGAGTAATTGTCCGGTTCCGCTTCCAGATTCATTTTACGATCTGGATACAGGGGCATCAAATTATCAAAAAGAATGGTTTCTGCTGCCTGCTCCGGATTTAAAAAGTTAACCGCCTCCACCTTGAGCAGGGCAAAATATCGTTCGGAATCTTTGGGCTGACGCACCTGGCCGGAAATGGTATCACCGGTCCTCAGGTTAAACCGTCGGATCTGTGAGGGAGAGACATAAATATCGTCAGGGCCGGGAAGATAATTGTACCCTGGCGCCCTTAAAAATCCAAAGCCATCTGGAAGAATTTCAAGGGTCCCCTCACCGTAAATCTGCCCGCTTTCCTCAATATTGGCCTGGAGCAGCGCAAAAATCAACTCCTGTTTTTTAAGCCCCCCAATGCCCTGAATATTGTATTTTTTGGCAAGTTTGGTCAGCTCGCTGATTTTCATCTTATTGAGTTCTACAAGATTCATTCACTCTCCCGGTTTTTAATTTATTTGTTCTAAGGTCCGTTAAGTTTATTTGGATGTGTTGTGCTAAAGGAAACCTTCTTTGGCAATATGGAAGCCCCTAGCGACCTGCGGAAAAAAGATAGATAATAGCGTACATAGAGTACAAGGAGCTAAATAAAGCATTCTTTTTTTTTTGTCAAGCGCTCTTTTTAAGTTTCTCATATACCAGAGAAACAGCCTGAAACAATTTGGAGGGCTCCCCATCATTGTTGATGACATGATCGGCCCTTTGGATTTTTTCATCCTGGGCCATCTGCAAAGCCAGCAATTTCTCGGCATTGTGCCGGTCAACGCCGTCCCTGGCAATAATTCGGTCTACCAGCGCCTTGTCCGGTGCCGTCACCACCACCACGGTGTCAAAATGATCGGCCAGATCCAATTCAAACAGCAGGGGCACCTCCACGGCACATGCAGGCTCTCTTTCATAGGGTGCAGTTGTCATCTGACGGTCCATTTCATCAACGATAATAGGATGGACAATGGCCTCCAACTGCTTGCGCAGATCTGGTTGCGCCACAATCAATTCTCGTAACACGGCCCTGTCTAGGTGCCCATCAGATCCCACCACCTTTGCACCAAACACCGAAATAATCTTTGCATGTGCCGCCTGGCCCGGCGCCACCACCTGCCTTGCAATCTCATCACAGTCCAGCGTTTCAAGCCCCAATCGGCCAAAGGCCCTACAAACCAGACTTTTACCTGACCCTGCAGATCCTGTAACACCAATTTTTATTATGTTATTCCCCCTCATCAATTTAAATACCTTTGCATATGTGGAGTGATTGACTTGCGATTATATCCTGTGTTACGGTCAACCTGTCTTACTTAACGATGGGCCATAAGTCAACCAGGGGGCCCACCGAGGTCTGACCACAGCACCCCATGAAAGACCCCAATACAATTGCATCACTTTTGAATAACGACCAGGGAGCACCGCTGGTCTATCGCCCACCAGGCGTTGAGATAGGACACAATAAGATATTAATTCAGAAGGTTACTGAGACTATCATATAAAAAAAGACGTTAACCAGAAATATAAAGGAAAACAAAACATGGAAAGAACACTATCCATTATTAAACCTGACGGTGTTAAAAAAAATATCATCGGCGAAGTCATTAAGCGGTTTGAAATTCACGGGATTCAAATTGTCGCAATGAAAATGATCCACCTGACCAAATCCCAGGCACAAGACTTTTATGCCGTACACAAAGACCGCCCTTTTTTTGACAGCCTCACCGATTTCATGACCTCCGGCCCCGTTGTCGTCATGGTTCTTGAAGGGGACGACGTCATTACCTTGAACAGAAAACTCATGGGGGCGACCAATTTTAAGGAGGCAAAAGAAGGTACCCTCCGCCGGGAATTTGCCACATCCATCGAGCAGAACGTCGTGCACGGCTCCGACGCACCGGAAACCGCCGCGTTTGAAATTGGCTATTTTTTCAACGACCTGGAAATCCATAATCGTGAATAAGCCCGTTTTTCAACGCTACCAATGACATAAATTAAGGGTCTCAAAGGTATTGCTCCCCTGGCGTGCACTGGGCCAGGGGACGTTTTTTATTCACCCTATCCTGCCCCTCATTATCATTGACATCAGTGTTGACAGCGTTCATCTTACCGGTCTCATATCCACCCAGATCCAAGGCAACAAACGCAAACCCCAACGATTTCAACGACCGATATACCGCGTTTCGCGTACCCGCTTCAATCAGCCGTGTCACCTCTTCGGCCCCCGTCTCAATGCGTGCCAACGCCCCATGACAGCGCACGCGCACCTGAACAAACCCCATATCATGAAGGAACGCTTCAGCCTGCGCGATCTTTTTCAATGTCCCATGATTGATCGCCGTGCCCACCGGAATCCGAGTTGCCAGACAGGACTGCGACGGTAAATTCCACGCACTGAGCCCCATGGCCTTTGCACACCGCCTGATTTCTGATTTTGAAAATCCAGCCGCCACCAGGGGGGCCTGAAAATCAAGCGCGTTTGCCGCTTCAATACCAGGTCGGTAATCCCCAAGATCGTCCACATTGATCCCATGGACCCATGTATTGATCCCCTGCTCAATCGCCACCCCTTTAATCATGGTCAATGCGTACTGTTTGCAGTAATAGCAACGCCGGGCATCATTACGGGCCACTTCAGGCTTGGTAAGCATATCCATGTTAAGGCAAAGGTGCGCAACACCCATCTTGCGGGCTGTATCTTTGGCTCTTTTGGCCTCTATGGGCGTAAAAAACTCGGATTGCACTGTCACCGCGAGACACTCTACCGCTGCCGCCTTGGCAACAGCCATCAAAAAAATAGAATCAATCCCCCCCGAGAACGCCAGCACAATCTTACCATGGGCACGTAATGCGTTTTTCAGATCCTCTAGTTTTAATTCAAGTTCAGCAGGTAGCCGGGGATCATGTTGATTCATAGATCTCAAATTTCGTTTCTGAATCGGTCAGCGCATCAATGCGTTCCTGATAGGACCTACGGGTTTCCGAAATCAGCCATTTTGACCAATCCTCTATGGTTTCCCATATAGAAATCACCAGGTATTCATCGGGCTGATCTGCCCGCTTCATGGTTTTGGCCTCAATGTATCCGTTTTGTTTCATTGCCTGGGCAATCAATTCGCGGTAAAGCGTTTTCAGAAGTTCGTCCTTGCCTGTTGTCACCTTTCGTTTGATCAAAACTGTAACAGCCATGTTCACCTCCTTAATTTAGTGTCCCCTTTCACCTGCGCCAATACTATCCTGATAAAGCCATCGTTGTATTTGCTGGCTGATCGTCCAATGGCAGGACTACGGACTCTGACTCCGTCAATCTAGGTTCGAATCCTAGTCAGCCAGCCAGATGATACTAAGGGCTTTCAGCGTTTCGACACTGAAAGTTTTTTTGTTTGCAGTTCCAGTTTGTCCCCACATAGTCTCCACTTTTTGTTCAACAAGGACAGTTTTTTTGTCCGAAAGTCATTTTTTAAACCACCCTTTTTTAACTGACCCCATTAAGGAAGGTTAGCAGGAAATTATGGGATTTTAGGTTTGACCTTTCTTTTTTTCTTACGCCGCCTCCCATACAAATTCAGTCACATTTTTTTTTGCACTTGAAAAACCAATGCCGATCAGCACAATCTTTTTGC
>PDWI01006182.1_pt1 | contig 15155 bp, 16 predicted proteins | sample 1430891 | NCBI WGS metagenome assembly PDWI01 (sample SAMN01162508, study PRJNA174530) | Oral metagenome, whole genome shotgun sequencing project. | biome: Marine environment; feature: Marine mammal; material: Swab sample of the gingival sulcus; isolation source: swab sample of gingival sulcus... | reverse complement strand
TGCAAAAAAGAAGCTTTCCCTGACTGAAAAGCTTCTTAATTATATTATTGGGAGTCTAAAAATGAAAAAATACTATCACGATTTACATATAGTATACTAGCTATTTATGTAGTGATAGTGTATAAATTGTGTTGAAATTGTAAACATTTGTTTCAAATACGTAAATTTATGCATTTTTTTACATATTAGTCACCAATTTTATAGCTTTTTAGCTTTGATTCTATTCTTTATATTTAATTATGTCTAAATGAATAAAAATAAGATTTATTGACCAACATATGAAATATAGAAATCCGATATTATTAACCCATAAATATAACTAGAACTAAAAACATACTCTTAACTATTGGGCATATCGGATTTCATTAATTATGCGGAACCTTTTTATCTAAAACCCAGCGACCACGATAAATGGATGAGAAACGGATGAAGATAAAAATTTGCAAGCGGGGAATATTGGACATAGCGTATGAGTGCACAGAATAAATGATTGAAGGAATGTAAAGAGCAAGTACATAACTTACAATTTTTTTATTATAAATTACATCTTGCTCTTTTAAATGTCTGAATATCATTTATTCTGTATATGAATGCCAAACTCAAATGAACGAGCGTAGCGAGTGAATTAAATTTGGCATTACACTCATACGCTAATTCTGAGTTCGTTTATCGCCATTTAGCGTGGTCGCCATTACAATCACTTTATGTTTAGGATGACCAGCTCAGGCCTATTAAAAACCCTCGGCACCCTAGTAGACTCCCTAGCAAGTCCCCTACTAATAATCATGGTACTACCCTCAACCTCATATCTTCCCCCTACATACTTCGGAAAAAGCCCTTGATCTGGGTCTACAATTCCATTTAACAAAAACGGTATCCTTACTTGTCCACCATGACTATGCCCACATAGTATAAGGTCATATCCACCCTTAGTATAAGTTTCCACTAAATAAGGACGATGCGATAAAAAAATATTAAACTTAGATTTATCTGTCGTTGAATTTAAATAATTAAGCTGTTTATCAAAAGCACCTCCCCCATTAATCCAGTCAATACATTCGTCATCAATGCCATTTATTACAATCTTATTTCCATTAATTTCTACTTCTTTCCTATCCCCATGCAAAACATTAACATTGTTTTCAGCTAAGAAGTCAAAAACCTCATCAATATCACCCTTATAAAATTCATGATTTCCTGTAACATAATACAAATCATACTTATCCTTTATCCCACTGATAAAGGTTTTACTATTTATATGCGGTAAATCCTCCTCAAAAATATCACCCGTAAAAACTACTAGATCTGGATTTTCGGCATCAAGAGCCTCAATCAAGTCTTTTTGTCCATCTCCATAATAACAATTATGTAAGTCTGTAATATGAGCCACCTTAAAAGGTCTTTCTATCTTTTCTGACTTTATATCATAACGAACAATTTTAAGTCTCGAATCTGTAACTACAAAAAATAAGGCTCCAAGAATAAATATTATTGTTGATACACCTAATATCGCTTTTTTATTTTTTATAAATTTATTTTCCATAATCGCATTATAACAAAAATTGATAACTTATAATTTACAATCCTCTTAAGTTTTTATTAAATTTATAAAAAAGTAATCTATAATAAAAAAAACTTTGAAAGGTTGTATTATTTTGAATAAAGTAGCAATAATTAGTGGTGCCTCTAAAGGTATCGGTAAAGCGATAAGCAAAAAATTAATAGATAACAACATCGATGTAGCCTTAATATCAAAACAGGATGAAAAAGGTTTAAAAGAAGTGACAAATTACGCCAAACAAAAAAACATCAGGGCGAAATACTATCTTGCTGATGTTTCTGATTATAATAAAATGAAAGAAATTTATATAAATATAATGAAAGAATTCGGAAATATCGACATTCTTGTAAACAATGCAGGAATATCCCTTTACAAATTATTTAATGACTGTAATGAAGCAGACTTTGATAAAATTGTAGGAACAAATATCAAAGGCGTTTTTAACCTTTCTAGGCTAGTATCTGATGATATGATAAGGGTAAAATCTGGTAATATCATAAACATTTCATCCATTTGGGGACAAAGCGGAAGCAGCATGGAAGTTCTCTACTCCATGACAAAAGGTGCTGTAAATAGCTTTAGCAAAGCACTTGCAAAAGAACTAGCTCCTAGCGGAATAAGAGTAAACGCCATAGCACCAGGAGTAGTTGATACAACTATGAATAACATTTTCAACGAAGAAGATAAAAAAACTCTAATGGAAGAAATTCCAATGGGGCGTTTTGCAAAAGCAGAAGAAATAGCTGATTTAGTATTATTTTTAATCAGTGAAAATTCTTCTTATATAAGCGGACAAGTCATAACAATAGATGGAGCATTTTTATAATAATCCAACAACTGCTCCATCCCATTTAGTTTTATTGCGACAAGTGTACTAGACTCTTTCTATTCAAATCTATACAGTTGTCGTTTTTCTTTTATAAATGAGAACATTTATGTTCATACTTATAATTTTTCTCAAAATATTAGCAATTACTCTAATAGACATAACTGTTCTATATAATAATTTTCCTTCTATATCCACTTCTCATTTCCAACAGTCGGTAAATCTATCCTCAAAGTTTCTTTAATTACTTCTTCTATATTTTTTACAGCAATTATTTCTAAGCTATCTTTTACTTCCTTTGGAATATCATCCAAGTCTTCTATATTATCTACTGGTATCAGTACCTTCTTTATCCCCGCACTATTTGCAGCTATAAGCTTTTCCTTTAAGCCACCTATCGGCATTACTATTCCTCTGAGGGATATTTCACCAGTCATTGCTAGCTCGCTACTTACTGGTATTCCTGTAGCCTTAGAAGCAAGAGCTGTAAAAATAGTTATTCCCGCTGATGGCCCATCCTTCGGCACCGCCCCACTAGGAACGTGTATATGAATATCACGCTTGTTTAGGTTACTGGATAATTCAAACCTTGATTTCAAAAGACTAAGAGCTATCTTTGCAGATTCTTGCATAACATCCCCTAACTTACCAGTTAAAGTTATCTTGCCATTCCCCGCCATGTCAGTAGCTTCGATAAATAATATTTTCCCACCAACCGGAGTCCAAGCAAGTCCAGTAACTATACCAGCTGTACCATGTTCCTTCGCCAAGTCCAATTTCGCTACTTTTTTACCCAAATACTCTTTTAAATCTTCCTTTTTAACTACTAAATTCTTGTTTTCCTCATTAGTTAAAATATTTTTAACGCTGTGTCGCGCAAGTGTATCTAGTTGTTTTTTCAGTCCACGAACGCCAGACTCACGAGTATATTCATCTATAATAAGTGCTAAAACTTCGTCGTCAATTTGCAGATTTTCTAACTTAATTCCGTGTTCTTCAACAGTCTTAGGAAGTAGATGATTCTTAGCTATATTTAACTTCTCATTTGATGTATAGCTAGAAATATTAATGACTTCCATCCTATCCAACAGTGGCTTAGGTATCCTATCAAACGAATTTGCCGTAGCTATAAACAAAACACCTGAAAGGTCAAATGGCATATCGAGATAATGGTCAGTAAAATGCTTATTTTGCTCTGGATCAAGAACTTCTAACAAAGCACTCGCTGGGTCTCCATTCATTCCCGCCATCAACTTATCAACCTCATCAAGAACCATAACTGGATTGGATGAACCACAATCTTTTATAGCCTTTAAAATCCTACCCGACAAGGCACCAACATAAGTTCTCCTATGCCCCCTAATCTGAGCTTCATCTCTAACTCCACCAAGACTTATCCTTGTGTACTTTCGCGAAAGCGCCTTAGCAACAGACTTACCCAGACTCGTTTTTCCAGTTCCAGGAGGTCCAACTAAAAGCAAAATCGAGCCTTTATTATCCTTCTTTAACTTCATAACAGCTAAGTGCTGAATTATACGCTCCTTTACCTTTTTAAGACCATAATGCTGACTATCTAAGATTTCCTCTGCCTTAGAAATCGAAATACTGTCCTCATCATAAATACCCCATGGCAAAGCAAGTGCAAAATCTATATAGTTTTTCGCAACATTATAATCAGACGATTGTGATGAACTCGTTTTTAACTTTTCGAGTTCCTCCAAAAGTTGTGCCTTAACCTCATCACTAGCGAGCATTTCATCAATCATTTGCTCGTAATCTTTCTTCTTAAACTTCGATGAACTATCTAATTTCTCAAGCCTTTCATTGATGAGTTGCTTTTGCTCTTGCAAAGTTTTTAATTGAAAATTCTTTGCCGTACGTTGCTTGATATGCTCATTTAATTCTACTTGTAACTTAACATTTTCTTCAGTTTTATAAACAAAATCCAAGAATAAAAATACTCTATCCTTGATATTTTCTGTACTCATCAACAAGTATCTTTCTTCTGGAGAAAGACTCATTCCAGGTGCCAAAAAGCATATCTTCTCATTTATTGTTTTTTCTTTATTATATGAATCCATAAGCTCTTTGGGACTTTTTAAGTGCTTAGAAAGCGAAGCGAGCGCATTCTCCATCTCTGTTAGAAGTTGCTTCTCTCCAATCTCTGTAAGCTCATTAACCTCATCAAAATAAGAAAACTTTCCGTTGAGGTATTCCCCACCTTCAATTAATTCATCCAAAACAGCATATTTGCTTGCATATGCAGATAATTTTAGCCAATTAGAAGAATCGTCGACTTTTAATTCACTAACTAAAAGTCCAATCGGATAAAAATCCTTTTCACTAGGGCTGGCAACATGCCCGTTTTTTAAGGGAAGTAAAACTATATCTTCTCCAGATACCATCACTTCCTCTAACTGTTTTTTTGTAATATTCCTTGCCAAAACCTTATTCGTTACATTTGGCAATAAGACTATATCATAAATAGGTATAATCATAATAAACTCCTTGATTCAAATTTATGTCTTTTGTTATTATACATAAACTAGATGAAAATTTTATAAATTATGAATTATAATCCTATTGCTGAGCTTTCCACTCCCTGAGCAATTTATTTTTCATAGGAAACGAACTATTTTCAACCTCTAAAATAAGTTCTTCCATATCACTTATATAATCAAGTTCTTTATACGCATCAAAGAGCAAAATATAAGTCTTACTCCTATCATCTTTAAGCCTTATTAACTCCTTAGAAATAATAATTACACTTTCAAAATCACCTTTTTCGAACAGAATTTTTGCTAAATCATAAAGTTTATTTCTAAGCGCATTCGTATTTTCTTCTGCAACTTGTATCCTAGTAATACTTGCAGTTCCATACTTTAACATGAGCTCTGTATTATCCGTTTTAGAAAAATCCAAAAGTTCCATTTCCTTATAAGATAAAATACTATCAACTTTCTTGCCATCAACACTCAGGCTACTCAAAAAATTCTCATCAAGTTCTAACTGTAAAAAATCCGAATTTTCAATCTCTTTTTTCCTAGTAGATGTTGCCGCACTGAGTTTATCATAATATTTTTTTCTTTTTTCACCGATACTTTTTTCACTTTTATTTAAATGGTGACGAAAAATCAATATTCCTATTATTGTCCAGATTAATATAACTGGTATTGACATGTAAACTATTCTCCTATATCATTCTGAACACCTTGTAATAAAAAGGTATTCATGTTAGTATATATATAATTAAATTAAATGTTAGGTACTATCTACATATTATATCGGAGGAAAAATGTTTTTTAAAAATAGAAAATCACTAAAAATCGTAGGTATTATAATAGCTTCGTTAATAGTTGCTTCATTAGTTCTAGGAATGATTGCTCCATACCTCTTTCAATAATTATTATAAATGGAGTCAAATATACATTGCCTCCATTTTCTTAAATAAACTATAAATTTATTCTTAAAATTTAATAATAATATTGACAAACGGTGAAAACCGTTTTATTATTAACTTGTAGTTAGCACTCATCTTGAATGAGTGCTAATAATAAATATATTTTATAGGAGGTACTATTATGTATAATTTAAGACCATTTGAAGATAATTTTTTTGATAGCTTTTTTGGAGATGTTAACAACAACAGACTTTCTACATTAAATAAATTTAGTGTAGACATAAGCGAAAATGACAATGAGTATTTATTCGAAGCAGACCTTCCTGGAGCAGATAAAAAAGATGTCCTAGTTGACTTCTTTGACAACAAACTTTACATAAAATACGAGAAAAAAGAAGCTAATGATGTAAACGAAAAAAATTACATCAGGCGTGAAAGACGATATAATAAATTCGAGAGAGTATTCTCTATGAAAGATGTAAACAAGGACGAAATAAAAGCCAAGCTAGAAAACGGAGTTTTATCCGTTACAGTTCCAAAGGGAAAAGAAGAAAGCCGAAAATCAATAAACATTGAATAAAAAAGTCTTCAAATATAATAATTTTACCATGAAGCTCCAAACTTGGAGCTTCATTTTATTATAAATAATTAGTTTAAAAACTACGAAATACTATATTTCCAACAGATTCGATAATACTTTTAGTTCGAGATTTTTCCGTGTCAATAATATCGGATTTCAGTCTATTCTAACATAAAAATAATGAACCAACACAATTAGTGTGCAACTTGCACTGTACTTTTAATTATTTATATGTATAATACAATTATATTAGCATTTCATTTATTTAACATTGAAATTTTAAAATATTGATGTTATAATAATAAGGCTTTAGAGCTATTTATTTATAGTTCTAAATATAGGGTAAATAATTAAAGGGATATTATGAATAATTTTAAACAAGGTTCTATTTTATTTGGCAAATACCAAATAATAGAGACTTTAGGCAAGGGTGGTTTTAGTACGGTTTATTTGGCGACCAATTTAAAACTTGGTAATAAAATTGCCATAAAAGTAGTCGATAAAAGTCTCTACCAAAAGCAATTAATTGCAGAAAAAAACATTTTAATTAAATTAAGACATTCATCAATAGTGCTTATTTTCGATATTGAAGAAGACAAAGACTATTATTATCTAATAGAAGAATATATCGAAGGTCAAACACTTGAAAGCTTTGAAAATGAAATTTCTGAAGATGAGGCTAAAAAGATTCTTTTAAGCCTATTAGATGTACTTAATTTTCTTCATACTAATTTCGAAAACCCCATAATATACAGAGATTTAAAGCCATCAAATATAATGATTATGAAAAACAAGGCTATAAAATTAATAGATTTTGGTGTAGCTTCAGATTCAGAAAAAAAATTAGATTCTGATGATGATAACTACGGCACAAGAGCATATTGTTCTCCAGAACAAATAGCCTATGGAAGCAGCGATGAAAGAAGCGATATATACTCTCTCGGAGTTACTCTATATTATATTTTAACTGGTAAAAATTTGAGCAACCCACCTTATAAAATCTTAAGAGTACGAGATTATAGAAAAGATATTTCAAGAGAATTTTCAGACATCATATACAAAATGACACAAATCTTGCCAAGCAAAAGATATCCAAGCGCCAAGGCTATAATAAAAGATATAAAGGCTCTCGATGATAGAAACAAAGTCTACAGTGATTGCGAATTTTTTGAAAAAAAGGCAAAAAGAGTAATATATTTATCAGGATTAAAACGAGGTATAGGACTAAGCCACGCTTGCCATTTGCTTGCCCACCACTACTCAAATAGCGGACAAAAAGTCGCCTTAATAGAATGGTCTAGAAACTCAGATTATTCAAAAATAAGCGGTGAACATGAAAATATAATAGAAAGAAAATATTACTATGAACATAAAGATGTTCATGCTTATTTTTATACCTACGCAAATTACGAACAGATAATTAAAGAAGAATACGATGTAATTATAGTAGATGCTGGAACTTACGAAGAATTTATTCAAAAGACACAAAATAAAATTAATTTAGAAGTCTTTATTATTGCAAGCGGAAGCGATTGGGATATTTCAACACTTGAAGATATGCTTTATGAAAATCATGAAAATTATAGTTATATAGTAAACTTAAAAAATGATGACTTCGTAGAAAAATTAAGAAAAATATTTGTAAAAAGCCCAATATTTGCCCTTCCATATAATAGTAATCCTTATGAAATATCAGAAGAAAATAAACCTTACCTAGAAAAAATAAGCGGACTTAGAGAATTAAAAAGTAAAGGAGGCTTAATAAATGACTTCATTAAAAAGTCAAAGACTGCATATAAAAAACTTAATAAAAAATAGAGAGAAAAGTTTTGTAATCTCTATAGTCGGAACAAGTTCTGGTGTTGGTAGTACCCATCAGTCGATACTCTTAGCTAACTTTTTAAGAAGATTAGGTATAAAGGTAGCTCTTGTCGAATGTAATAATTCCGAATCCTTTAGCAATATAGAAAAATCAGTTTCCTATAAAGAAACAGATAAAAACTTTAAGTTCAAAGGAGTTCATTATTTTAAAAATGTCAACAGAGAAGAACTTGATTTCATTAAAAAACAATATTTTCAAGCAGTAGTTTTAGATATAGGAAAAAATGTTAAAAAACATAGAAACGACTTTGTAAATTCCGACCTTGCAATAGTAATAACAAGAATTAGCGAATGGAAAATAAATGAAATCGAAACATTTAGAGACAGCAACCCAGAAATAATTATGGATAGGATAAAGTGGTTAAGCCTCTACAGTAATATAATAGAAAAATCAGAAATAAAAAAACGCTATGGCATAAAAACTTATACTTTACCATTTATCAAGGATGCATTTTCAAAGAATAGAGAAATCGAAAATGCTATTACAAAATTATTTTTATAGGAGGAAATATGTCAATTTTTTGGATGAGAAAAAGAAGATTACTAATATCAATCTTAATAGGAATACTAATCGGATTTTTAGCAACCTTTGCCTTGCTATACTTTTTTAGAGAAGATATTCACTCAAAATTATACCCTAAATCACAAGTTAATAAATACGAATTTATTGTTCTAAATAAAACTCTCAAAAAAGGTGAAATAATTAAAAGTGAAAATTTAAAAAGAGTAAATAGCAATAAGAAAATAAATGATTCATTAAGCGAAAACGAACTTATAGGCAAGGAGCTTTCTATCAATATGCACGAAAACATACCACTCACAAGGTCTATAATTTCAAAGCTTCACAGCTATAATGACAATGATAGACTATATGAGTTTAGCTTTATAAAACTGCCAAATAGACTTGAAGTAGGAGACTTCGTCGATATAAGAATTAGGTTTAAAACGGGTGAAGACTACCTTATTGCTGGAAAGAAAGAAATATTTTCACTTTCAAACTCCAAAGATAACAGTATTAAGTATGTAGAATTCGCTCTTAACGAAGAAGAATTATTGTCCGTTTCATCCTCATATGTAGATAGTATATTAGAGCCACTCTGCGAGGTTTATCTTGATAAATATATAGACCCAGAAAGTCAACTTGCCCACCAATCAAATTACCCTGTTAAAAAAGAAATAGCAAGACTTTTTGAAAATAATCCTAACATATTAAATAGTTCTAATATTGAAGAAAAAATTAATAATCGAATAATACTGGATGATAATATGAAAAAAATTATCTATGAAAACAACAAATTAGTAGATTATAACTTAAACAAAAATGATACATCCAATACAGAAAAAATGAAAAAAGAGAACATTAAAACTAAGGAATTTTTAAAAGATGAATCCAATTAAGGTAGCAATAATTTTTACGATAATTACCATACCGTTTTACTTTATTGTTTTTAGCCAAACTGATAGTGAACGCGAAAGACTAAAACATAAAAATAATTTTATAAATGGTGTTAACACAGCCTTATATGATGCCAAAGTTGCTATGAATCAAAGCATTAAAAACAGCTTTGATGATATTGATGACAAGCAGAGTTACATAGATAAAGATGAAGTTATAAACAGTTTTTTAAACAGCTATTATCTCTATTTTAACGCACGAAACGAAGTAGACAAAGCCTTACTTCGCTCAAATATTTTAGCCTTAGTTCTTGTTGACTATGATGGTTTTTATATTTATGGAGCCAACAATAAAGGAAGTCACTTTGAGCATATGATATCTGAGAAATACTCCTATAAATATGAAAAAGACGGAAATTTTTATTACTTTACTTTAGGAAACATAGTTAAAAAGGTAGACTTTAACACAAATAATATCGAGTATGAAAAAATAGGCTACCTCTTTTCTGACGGACTTGCAAGCGATGAGGAATTAATCAAAAACAAAGCCATAAATGACAGTATAATCAGTGAACTTAAGAACACCCTTATCAATCATAAAAAATTAGGTAAATTCATAGGATCCACCTTTGATTACTACCTACCTCTAGGCGAAAACTCTAGCCTTAGTAGAAATATCGATAGCGTTGGAATAATTAGCATTATAGAAGGGCGTGGCTACCCAGTAGCTGGTGAAGTAGTAAACGTAAATTTTAGCGAAGCAGACATCGAAAGAAACGCCGAAATATATTGTTTTGAGGAGGATAAAATAAAATATTACAGCGAAAATCTTAATGATGTAAACCCACCTTATCTTATATTTTACAGCAAAAAAGAGGCAAGTAGCCACGGCTACCTACCTTATAAAAATCATCTTCTTAACAACTAATCACTCTACCTTATAAAAATCATCTTCTTAACAACTAATCACTCTACCTTATGAAATCCGATATTCCCATTAATTTAGGCGGTGTTTTTAACTTGCCTTATTCTGCTGTGCCTATAATATCGGATTTCTTAATAATAAAATTCCTATATTTAATTAAATCTACTTACTAAATAACTAATCATCCATATGTTTAAATCAATGCTAACTCTCCACCTTATGAAATCCGATATTCCCATTAATTTAGGTGGTGTTTTTAACTTGCCTTATTCTGCTGTGCCTATAATATCGGATTTCTTGATAATAAAATTCCTATATTTAATTAAATCTACTCACTAAATAATTAATCATCCATATGTTTAAAGGGATCCAAAAACTCCTCTGCTTCCTCTTGCAACAGCGCTTCTTGAAGCAAAGCATACTTGGTAATATGATAAGGCACTTTAGCCTTTCTTTCCAAAGGTATAGCAAGACTTACTTCTATCCTTTTTTTATACTGGCTCCCCTCTTCATTTACTTCAAAATGCAAACTACAATCTCCACCCTCCTGTCTATAAGGCATGGCAAGTCTACAGCTCCCTTGAGATAATTTTTCATTCAAAATTTCTTTATATTCTTCATCATTATTGCTATTTTTTCTAGCTTCAATTATTACTTCATTTATATCGGCAAGTTGTTTCTCCGCTTCACCAATAAGCTGATAATAATTTAGCAACCAATCACTTTTTTTCTGCGATAAATGCATATTAGAAATAGATGTACTAGCTATGGCAAGACCTAATATAATAAGGACAAGCATCAAAATTATAACCAAAACACTTGATGCACCTCTTTCTTCCTTAATCACTTCCATCACCTACCTTTTTAAATGGATACTTAAAATGTTTATACGTTTCAAGGCTCATTATCTCTTTTTCACCTTTCATAAAAGTACAATCCACCTTATAAAGTGCATCCGTTTCTTTTTTCATACTTATAGTCATTCCATACTTACCAGTTTCAGACAAAACAAACAAATCATCGAAGTACGCTTTCTTTACTATTTCTTCGTCTTGAACTATGTATTCATCAGACAAAGAAGCCAAAGAAGTCTTATCATAAAGAATTTCAAGCTCATTACTAATTAAAATAGTAGCCATATCAACCTCACTAGCCTTAACATTTATATTACTAGCAGCAAGAAAAAGCTTTATTACAACAACGCTAATAAATGCCAACATTGCAACAGATATACTTATTTCAATTAATGTAAACCCCTCTTCAGCTTTTAATACCTTCACTATTCTACCACTCTTTCATAATTAGTTCTTATTGCAGAAAGTCTGGAAACTTCCCTACCATTAACACTTACTTTGCTTTCTATTAACCCGTCTTCAGTAATATTCAAACTACCACCACTTACTTCTACTATCTTAGTTGATAATTCGTCACATAAAACACCCTCACTATAACACTCATAAAGCGCTCCATCTTTAAAGTAAATATAAGAAAAAAGTCCTTCCTCTTCATCCCCATACTCAATGACTATAGCATTACCAAAACCTTCAAAGCTATCCAAATACACCCTATTTGCTAAATCATTTTGTTTTATTTTCATATTGATAAAAGACAAGGCTATCCTAGTATTCTCCTCACTTTCTTTTGCATTTAATACTTTTTTATAAGTAAGACTACCCTCAAATATCAACACCGAAACCATTATCGAAAACAATATAAGTAGTAAAGTTACCATAATAGTTTCTACTGAGTATTTTATATTTTTATTATTCATCTTCTATATTCTTCCTCATATTGTCATGAATTATTATCTCCGGCATTACGTTAGATGCGAAAATATTGTATTCGTAGATATACTTTTCCTCATCCAATATAAGACCATAATGCTCCTGTAAATATTCTAAATTAGCTGGATAACTTCCCTCGGAAGCATAACACTGCATTACACTTTTTTCTATTATGCCATAAGCAGCTTCCTTACTAAGATTTTCATTTTTTTCTGCCATACTAGAAGCATTATGAACCATCATAATAATCAAAAAAAGCATAAACGGATATAAAATTATGTGTGAAATTATATTTATTTTTGTATTCATATTAACCAATCGTATTCATAATATTAATTACTGGTATCATCACAGAAACCAAAATTAAGCCCATTATAACAGATAAAACTATTATTAAAATAGGTTCTAAAACTGATGTAAGTTTTTGTATCTTACTATTGGCTTCTTCTTCCATATACTTGCTCGCCCTTAATAAAATTTCTTCCATATGTCCTGTATTTTGAGCAACGCTAAATAGTTTAACCAAGACCCAAGGGAAGATATTTAAGCCCTCAATTACCTTATCTGGCTCCGCTCCCATATCCAACTCATCCTTTGCCGCTGCTAATAATTTTTCTACATATAAATTGTTCATACTAGGACTTATCATCGAAAAAGACATATTTACTGGAATACCAGCCTTATAAAGCATTGATAAATTTCTAGAAAATCTTACCGCAAGTAAAGCTGAATAAATCTCTTTTAATAATGGTAAATAAAGTTTAAGCTTATCTCTTTTATATCTGCCTTTTTCCGATTTAAAATATACTATAAGCCCTACGATTATAGCAATTACAAAAGCTAAAATTATCCATATGTTATTTGATAAAAACATAGATATATTTAATATTGCAAGCGTTATCACTGGTATATGGCCGCCCAATGACTCTAATATTTCATTAAACATTGGCAAAATCTTTACAATCAAAAGCAAAATTACACCTGTCATAAGGACAGTCAAAATTATCGGATAAGTAACGGCTTGTTTTAATTTCTCTAAAGTCTCATCATCTTTTTCTAAACTATTAGCAACCTCATTAAGTGAAAATGATAAATCTCCACTCTCCTCACCAATGTTTATCATGCTCTTTACTATTGCCGGAATATCTTCATTCGCCTCTAAAGAAGACGCTAAACTTTCACCTGCATATAGATTTTCCAAAGTTTTCTTAACTATTTTCTTAATATATTCACTATCAGTCTTATTCGATATTAATTCCAAACCCTCAAATATTGATATATCAGAATCAATTACTAGCGATAACTGCCTAATAAATACAATCAAATTTTTATTATCTTTTCTATTCATTACATCTCCTAGCTTTGTTTCAAATAAGTTTCTAATAACTTTGTATCGTTAACACTACCTAATGCTTGTTGCTTACTTATCAAACCATCCTTGCAAAGCTTTGCAACTGTCCTTTCCATAGAAACCATACCTTGTGTACCTGAATTTTGTATAAGATTATTAATCTGGTAATGCTTGCCTTCTCTTATAAGGTTTCTAATTGCAGGATTTATTATCATTATTTCTGTAGCTAAAATCAAGCCACTCCCATCTTTTTTAGGTATTAATTGTTGGGAAATTATCCCCTCTAATATAGTTGCAAGCTGACTTTTCACTTGGTTCAACTGACTCGTAGGAAAGGAATCAAGTATCCTATCAATTGCTTTTACAGCACCATTTGTATGAAGCGTAGATAAAACTAAATGTCCCGTTTCTGCTGCTGTTAACGCAATAGAAATGGTGTCAGGGTCTCTCATTTCACCGAGCATTATTACATCTGGATCCTCTCTTAAAGTAGACTTTAGCGCCGATGAAAAATCAACTGCATCTCCACCTATTTCCTTTTGTGTAACCATGGATTTATTATGTCTATGAAGATACTCAACAGGGTCCTCAATAGTTGTTATATGATAATTATAGTTATTATTCAAATATTGAACCATGCTAGCTAGGGTTGTAGACTTACCAGAACCCGTAGATCCTGTTATAAGAACAAGCCCTTTCGACAAAGATAAAAATCTTTCAAGTGAATTTGGCAATCCAAGCTCTGAAATAGTCGGTATATTTAAAGGTAATGTTCTTATAGCAAGAGCAATCGTTCCTCTTTGAAGGTAAAAATTACATCTAAATCTTCCCAAACTTGCCTTTGAATAGGAAAAATCAAAGGTCTTGTTATCATTTAACTTCTTTATCTGAAATGCATTCAAGTACAAATGCATTAAGTCTTCCATAAAATCTGGAGTCAACCTTTCTTTATCTTCAATCGGAGTAAGTAATCCATTTATCCTCATAAAAGGCTTTGCTCCAACACATAAATGCAAATCTGTCGCTTTATTTTTCATAGTTATTTCCAACAATTCATTTATATAATCTTCTAATTGTAAAGCCATAATATCTCCTATTCATGTAATCTACTTTATATATCGGATGATAAAATTATTTATTTAAATTAAGTCTTAAATAAATAATATATTATTTAAAATTTATTAAATAAAAAATATTTTTTCACACAAAAAAAGAGCGATACAAAAACCGCTCCTTAATCATTATATTTTATTAATCTAATTCAACTATTTCTGCACTTCCAGCGTTGTTTCTTAAAGACTCAATTCCTTTTAAACATGAATCTTTTGATGCATAAGCTTGACCACTTGCGATAACTTGTCCATTTCCCGCTTTTAATCTAAAACGATACTTATTACTCTTATCAACATAAACTTCAAATTTTCCTGCCATTATTTCCTCCTAATGTGCTAT
>PDWI01006180.1_pt1 | contig 15160 bp, 13 predicted proteins | sample 1430891 | NCBI WGS metagenome assembly PDWI01 (sample SAMN01162508, study PRJNA174530) | Oral metagenome, whole genome shotgun sequencing project. | biome: Marine environment; feature: Marine mammal; material: Swab sample of the gingival sulcus; isolation source: swab sample of gingival sulcus... | reverse complement strand
ACTAGGTTTTAATATTTTTGCCTTCTCAATTACTGTATTATCATAAAAATATAAACCGGGGATTGCATATTTAGATTTAGGATTTTTTGGCTTTTCTTCCAGTGATAAAACATTATTATCTTTATCAAACTCTACAACTCCATATTCACTGGGATTATTTACTAAATATCCAAAAATTTCTGCTCCCTCTTTTATCTTAGAACATTTTTCCAAAATATTTGAAAAAGAATGTCCAAAGAAAATATTATCTCCCAAGATAAGACAAACCGAATCATCACCAATAAATTCTTCTCCGATTAAAAAGGCTTCTGCTAATCCATTGGGAGCTTTTTGAATTTTGTATTCAATTTTTAATCCAATTTGACTTCCATCTCCAAACAATTCTATAAAATCATTTATATCTCTTTTGGTTGAAATTATTAAAATTTCTTTTATATCTGCAAGCATTAAAACTGAAAGTGGATAGTATATCATTGGCTTATCATATATTGGTAAAATTTGTTTTGATACACTTTTTGTAAGTGGATAAAGCCTCGTTCCTGAACCTCCAGCAAGTATTATTCCTTTCATATATCTTCTCCTTTTATTTTAATATAATTTTACAAATTTTATCTACTACTTCTAATTCTAAATCTGCATATAAAGGTAAAGTTAAAACTCTATTTGCAATATATTTTGCTATTGGAGTATCAGTTGAGTTATATTCAGATTTATAACAATTAAAATCGTTTATAAGTGGATAAAAATATTTTCTAGCAATAATATTTTCTTTTTCTAATTTCTGAAAAATTTCATCTCTAGTGTATTTATAATTATCAAATACTACTGGAAAATAAGCATAGTTAGATTTAATATTTTCTCCTTCTTTTACTAATTTTATTCCATTTATATTTTTTAAATTTTCTCTATATCTTTCTACAATTTTTTTTCTTTTTTCTATTTCTATATCTACATACCTTAAATTACATAAACCCATTGCTGCTTGAAATTCACTCATTTTCGCATTTCCACCTATATATTCAACACTCTCTGGTCCTGTAATTCCAAAATTCTTAATATCATTTATCTTTTTATTTAAATATTCCTCTTTATAAGTAACTGCTCCACCTTCTATAGTATTAAAAACTTTTGTTGCATGAAAACTAAACATAGAAGCATCTCCCAAATTAGCTACTCCTATATTATTTTTTTCTACTCCAAAAGCATGAGCAGCATCATAAATAACTTTTAAATTATATTTTTTTGCTATTTCTTCTATTTCCTCCACATTACAAAGATTTCCATAAACATGAACAGGTACTATTGCAGAAGTTTTTTCTGTAATTAAATCTTCTATTTTTTCTACATCCATCGTATAATCTTCTGAGTTAATATCACAAAAAACTGGTTTTAATCCACATCTAACAATTGCATGAGTTGTTGAAGCAAAAGTAAATGGAGTAGTTATAACTTCACTTCCTTTTTCTAAATCAAATGCAGATAAAATACATTCAAGAGCCAAGTGTCCATTTGTAAAAAGATTTATATTAGAACAAACTAAATATTCTTTTATTTTTTTTTCTAACTCTTGGTGTTTTACTCCCATATTTGTTAGCCAATGACTATCCCATAATTCTTTTATTTCTTCACAATATTCTTCAAAGGTCGGCATTGAAGAACGAGTTACTAATATTTTTTCTTTCATAGTACACCTCATATACATTTTTCATTTTTTATCTAACTATATCTGTTAGTTATTCTCTTTTTCTAAATTTAAAGATATATAAACTTTTTCTCCTTCACTTATAAAATAAGCATTTTTATATTTATCGTGTGTTAATGCCCTTAACCTATCAATTGCTTCTTTCATTGTCAATTTTTCATTTAAATCTATTTTACATAATTCATTAAAATCTTGTAAAGTATTTAAATTCCCATCTTCAACTTCTATTCCTTTTAATTCCTCTGTTAATATGAAATATAATTTTTCTTCCAAAAGTTCTATTTCTTTTTTTTGTATTCTATTATATAAAGTAAAAGAAGTATCCCAATCATACATTTTTACTTTCTCTTGAAATAATACTCTTCCATGATCTAAATACTTATCCATATAATGAATAGTCACTCCAGAATCTAATTTATTTATTATAGAAAAAACTTGTGGATACCATCCTCTATTGTATGGATTAAAACCTGGATGAACATTTATACACTTTAAACTTTTTACAAGTCTTTCTGGAAATATTTGTTTAGAATGTAAAGATATAGCAATTTGATAATTTTGTATAATATTTTCTAACTCATTTTTTATATTTATTTCTTTAAAAATATTTGAACCAAAATATATTTTTTTCATTTTTATATTTTTATACGAATAATAAAAACTAAATTTAAAATCTTTATATTTTTCATCTTTTATTATGTCATTAAATTTTTCAAAGATATATTGATTATCAGTTACAACTAAAATATTCATTTTCCTTAACTCCTTTTATTTTTTATAATTTCCAATATATATTTAAAACTTTTTATTTTTAAAAAATAAGATAAGCCTATATAAATTAAAATCCCTAAAAATATTTGTAAAATAATTATTATAATATTTGAAAACCTTAAATAAACAATGGAATAAATAATAACTCCCATTATTACAGATAAAATTAAAGACGGTAAAATATCTTTTAATTGTTCAAAATAACTATAATTTAAAAATTTTTTATTGGGAAATGAATTTATAAAAGCAGATATTATACTAGTTAAAAAAATTCCTATTGCCATTATAAGTGGACTATATCTAACTGTTATAATAATAATTATTATTCCTATAATTTTTTTTATGATTTCTAATTTCAAAAATATATCACTTCTACCTAATGCATTTATAGCTTGAAGATTTGTTGTATGTATCGGCCATAAAGCATAAGTCAAACAAAAAATTCTTAAAAAAGGAACACAAGGTAACCATTTATCCGTTAATAAAAGTTTAACTAATGGTTCCGCTACTGCACATAAACCTATCATCATAGGAAAAATAATATATGAACTCATTGTTATTCCTTTTCTGACTATTTCTCTAATTTTTTCTTTATCATCTTGAAATGAAGATAGAACTGGAAAAATAACAGATTGAATTGACCCATTAACATTTCCTATAATAAGTTTTGGAAATTGATCTCCTCTACTATAATACCCTAACATTGTCGGAGTATAAACTTTTCCTATTATTAAATTTGTTCCTTCTCTATACCCTGTATCTAATAAAGCAGATAACAATAATTTACTCCCAAAAGAAAATAAAATTTTTATTTTTTCTAAAGAGAATAGTAACTTAGGTCTCCATTTAATAGTAAACCATAAAATTAAGCAAATACATAGTTGATTTATTAATTGTTGATACACCAAAGCCCAAACTCCAAAACCTTTATATGCAATAACAATTCCAATAATCCCTGAAATAATTATCGCTCCTAAACTGCTAAAGAATAATTTTTTAAATATCATATTTCTTGCAACTATTGCATTTTGAATTGAATTAAAAGCTCCAAAAAATAAAGTAATACTTAAAACTCTAATAATATTAATTAATTGAGGTAATCTATAAAATTTTGATATTATTGGAGCACTAATAAATAAAATAATATATAAAATTCCTGCTATTAGTAGACTTACATAAAATACTGATGAAAAATCTTCTTCATCTGCTTCTTTTTTTTGTATAAGTGCTGTATTAAAACCACTTTGAACAAAAACATTTGCAAGAGCTATAAAAACCATTATGAGTGCAATAATTCCATAATCATTAGGAGATAAAATTCTTGCTAAAACTATTTGTATTATAAACTGAACTCCTTGAGTCCCACCTCTTTCTAAAAGTTTCCAAATAAGTGAACTTAACACTTTTGAATTTGAATTCATTTTTCTTTTCCCCTAAACTTCATTAAAATTTCTCTCCCAAATCTTTCTAAAATAATCTATTGAGCCTACTGTATTCAAATATATTTTCTTATTGCCTCGTGAATTATTATTTCTAAATTCATTAAAAGTTTGATTTTCAATAAGAGCATAAGAATTAAGTTTCAAACCTATATCACTGACTAAATAATTCCAACTACTTATATCATCTCTAATATATATTTTTTTTTCAAAATAACTAGCAATAAAAATATTAGCTAACCCTTGCTGCCTTTTATGATTAAAAATTAATATATCTATTTTTGACATATATTGCCAATATTCTTCTTTTGATAAAAAATCTAGCATCCCTACAAATTTATTTCCAAATATATTTTTTCCATATTCATTAACCTTTTTTGCATATTCTTTATCTCCATAAGAAAGCACTGCAAAAATTTTTATGTTTTTATCTTTAAATTTTTCTAAAGAGTTTAATATATCATAGTGATTATTTGATGGATCTGCTGAGTTTCCAATTTGTATGTAGACTTCTGTTTTTTCTTGAGTTTTAGAGAGTTTAAAAGATAAAAAATCTTCTTCTAACATATAAAGGGCTCTTTTATATTTTCCTTTTATATTATAATATTCCTTAGCTACATTATAATCTTCTGGGGCAAGTGTATTTACATAGGCTATATTTTTTTTTACATGTTCCTCTATTTTATACCATAACTTTTTTAAAAAAGAATTATAATTTCTTTTTTTATAACAATATAAATCTCCACCCCAAACTATCCAATCTGATTTTTTTAAAAATTTTCTAAATATAAACAAAAAAATAATAATTCTAGGCTCAAAAAGTCCATGAAAATATATTTTTTTAGATTTTTTACAATTAAAAAATAAAAGTCCATATAATACAGGGAGTTGAATTAAAAAAAAGATAATTTTTAATATCTTATTATATTTTCTTCCACATGTAATATATCTTTTTACATTTTTTTCAGCATAAGGTTCTTTTTCTTTCAATCCATCAATTATAATAAATTTATGTTCTTCTTTATCAAAGTTATTATTTATCATTTTTATAAATGGATGATTAAATTTATCATTTCTCATTATATGTAAAAAATTATTTTTTTTCACTACTTTCTCCTCAAAAATTAATCTCTTCTAAATAAATCTCTTGTATAAAGTTTATTTTCTACATCATTCAACTCATCATCAAAACGATTTGCAATTATTGCAGCACTCATTTTTTTAAATTTATTTAGATCATTAACTACCTTACTTCCAAAGAAAGTTGTTCCATCTTCCAAAGTTGGCTCATAGATAATAACAGTAGCTCCTTTAGCTTTTATCCTTTTCATAACTCCTTGAATTGAAGATTGACGGAAATTATCAGAATTAGATTTCATAGTTAAACGATAAACTCCAATAACTACTTCTTTTTCTTTATTTTCTTCCCACATATCATTTATTCCATATGCTCCTGCAAGAGAAAGAACTCTTCCAGCAACAAAATCTTTTCTTGTTCTATTAGATTCAACTATTGCACTCATCATATTTTGTGGAACATCTTGATAATTAGCAAGAAGTTGTTTTGTATCTTTTGGCAAACAATATCCCCCATAACCAAAAGAAGGATTATTATAATGATCTCCTATTCTCGGATCAAGAGAGACCCCTTTTATAATATCGATAGTATTCAGTCCCTTCATTTCTGAATAAGTATCTAATTCATTAAAATAACTTACTCTTAATGCTAAATATGTATTTGCAAAAAGTTTTACTGCTTCAGCTTCAGTACATCCCATAAATAATACATCAATATCTTCTTTTATTGCACCTTCTTCTAAAAGTTTTGCAAAAGTTTTTGCAACTTCATCAACTTTTTTATTATTTTTATCAGTTGAAACAATTATACGAGAAGGATATAAATTATCATAAAGTGCTTTTGACTCTCTTAAAAACTCTGGACTAAATAAAATATTGTTTGTATTATATTTTTTCCTAACTGATTCAGTATAACCAACTGGAATAGTTGATTTTATAATCATAATCGCTTCTGGATTTACCCTTAATACATTTTCAATAACTGTTTCAACAGCTGATGTATCAAAATAATTTTTCTTTGAATCATAATTTGTAGGAGCAGCTATAATTATGAAATCTGCATTTTTATAAGCTGTATCTCCATCTAATGTTGCAGTTAAATCTAATTTATGATCTGCTAAATATTCTTCTATATAGTCATCTTGAATTGGAGATTTTTTATTATTTATCATTTCAACTTTTTCAGGAAGTATATCTACTGCTATAACCTTATTATTTTGTGCAAGTAATGTTGCAATTGAAAGCCCAACATAACCTGTTCCAGCAACTACTATATTATAAGTTTGTAATTTCTTCAATAAAATTTTAGTCATTATTTTTTACCTTTCTCTTAATTTTAATACTCTTCTTTGCAATATTTGAATAAAAAAATTCCTCTCTTTCTTTTTTTAAAGCATTTTTTTTCATTTCTTCATATTTATTACTATCCAATAAAATTTCTTTTAGAATTTTTTTTAATTCTTTAGAATTATCTTCATATAAAAACTTTACATTCCCTTTTATATCAATATGAGTCGTTCCTTCCCAATATTTAACTACCAACGGAATTCCTTGAGCTACTGTTTGCTCCCAAAGAACTGAATGACGTCCTGGATAGACTGCTAAATTGGATGTCGCAATATACTCATAAACATCTCTAGATGATACCCAACCTATATAAATTATATTTTTATCATCTTTACAAAGAAAGTCAAATTCTTTTTTCAATTCTTTAATAACTGAACCAAAAATAACTAATTTTAATTTATTCAATAAAATTTTATTTAGTTCTTTAACTATTCTTATCAAATCTAATGTTTGTTTTTTAGCTAAATCTATTTTCCCACCTGTAATTATAACAAAATCCTTATCTGTTATTTTATATTTTTCTTTTAAATCTATTTTTCTTTTTTCACTTACATTTATATATTCATCATCTGCTCCCATAAGCAATAATTCACATCGTTCTTTAGGTATTCCATAAAGTTCTGTTAGTATTTTTACTCTTGATGGCATTACCCCAAAAAAAACTTCTGTATATTTCTCTATTTTTTGAACATAATATTTCCAAATTATTTTATGTAATATATTTTTAGAAAACCAATTTGTTGCACTATTAGAATAATCTGCATGATTGTCTATAAATAATCTCGAAAAAGGATATTTTTTTTTATATTTTATTATATCAGACATAAAACTCCATTGACATCCATGTAAAAATATTATATCTGGTACTATTTTATCAAGTGTTTCAAAAAAATTTAAATATTTTATAAATTTATATTTTATTGTTCTATTATCTTTGATATTTAACCTAATTATTTCAATATCTGATTTTATATCATTCTCATTATTATCCTCTTTAATCAACTCACCTTTATTATTATAAATCCACTTTGATGTAATTACTATTACCTCAAACCCCATTTTTTTATGAAATTTAGTTAAAATATTTTCTTGATAACTTAACCCATTTGTAAAAGTTGCACATATATGAACTATTTTCATTTATTCTCCTATATTTCTATGTTCCTTTTTTAACTTATTTAATTTGCTTTTTCTAAAACTTATTCCTAAAAAATTATTTATTTTACTTAAATAAAATAAAATAAAATAAAACACTATACAATATCCACTCATTTTATAAAGAGTAATTGGAGTGTATGGATACCATCTAAAAACTGTTATTATTGCTATTAAACTATATATATTTTTATAAGTCTTTCGCTCAAAATTATTAAAAAAGTTCCTAATACAAACTCCAATAAAAAGTGCACCTACTATAATTAAAAATTCTTTTCCTAAATAAAATAATTGTTCATTTAGTATACCCCCCCCTCCTATAGGGGTATTTTTAAGAATCTGTAAAGGGATTAATAAGTTTTCCTTAAAAATTTTTATTCTAAAAAAATCAGTAAACATATATAACCAGGTTTTTATAGAAGTTTCCAAAGTTAATATTTTTACTCTTATCAAACCAATTAAAGCACTTCCTGCATAAATAACATCTGATTCATTATTGACAATAAGATTAACTGATTTCCTTTTTAAAATTGTATTTATTCTCTCTAAATAAGTTCCATCTAAATTTCTTGTTTTTTCAATAAATTTCATCAAAAAAATTCCTAAAAATATTAAAATTAAGCCTTTATTGTTTCTTAATTTCTTAAATATATCCTTATTAATTAATATTACAGTATAAATTAAAAATAATGCAGGTACTCTACTCCCTAATAGTAAAATAATTAAAGAATAAATAAAATACATAAAACCAATATATTTTCTCTGTTTTTTTGATGAAAATAAACTTAGAACTATATATGGTACTATCATATATTCCACCTTAGCACTTAAATGTACCTTTCTATAATCTCCTATAGTACCAGAAATTCCTGTAAGTCCCATATAAAAAATAAGAAGAATACATATCCAAAAAATAATTTTTGATTTCGGGTGTTTGTCAAACATATTTAGATTATTATCTTTTTTTATTACCCCTATAGATACAAATAATATCATTAAAAATAAAAACATTGTTATTCCAACATGATAAAGATTTTCAAATGTATAAAATTCAGTATAAACACTTAATTTTTTATCATAAATAAGATACTGTAAAAAAGTTAAAGGATACAACAAAATAAATAAAATAAATATCTTAATCTCAAAAAGAGAATTAAAAACTAAATAACTCCCAAATACAATATTTGAAATCAACAATATAGTTAAATATAAATTGTTCTGGTTTATTATTCCAAAAATATATAACATAATAATTAATAATATTTTTAAACTTAATAATAAGTTCTTTTTTTTTATTTTCATTTTTAAATCCTTTTTATTTTAGCGCTATCTCTTCAATTTTTTCTATAAATTTATTAGATGTATATTCCTTTAATAACTTATTATAGTTATCCTTGATAAAAAAACTATCATCTTTTATTTTATTTATTACTTCATATAAACTCTCTATATCTTTTTTTTGACATAAAATACCATTTTTATTATCTTCAAAAATATCTAAAATTCCACCAACATCTGTGGTCACTACAGAACAACCAGTAGCATAAGCTTCTAATATTGATATTGGTTGTCCTTCATCCCAACTTGGAAGTACAAAAATATCATTTTCTAAAAATAATTTTTTCTTTATATTCCCTGATACAACTCCATGATACTTTATCTTTTCAGGATATTCTCTTAAATATTCTTTAATTATATTTTCAATTTCAGGCTCTATAGCTCCTGCAAGATTAAACTCAATTTCATTTTCATTAAATTTTTCAGAAACTCTTAATAATTCTAAAATTCCTTTTTCTTTCATTAGATTACTCAAATATAAAACTTTTTTCTTTTTTCTTTCATTAAATCTTAAAACTTTTTCTTCTATTTCTTCTTCAGTTGCTATGATGTAATCTTCTACTCCATTCTCACAAACAAAAATTTTACTTTTATCTATAAGCCCTTGAAACATTTTTTTTAAAGATTTTCCTAAAACTATAACTCCTTCTACTTTTTTTAAAAAATAATTCATACTACTTTTTTTAGTTTCTGATAAATTATCATACATTTTTCTAAAACGACCACCATGAATATGAATATAACAAGGTGTATTTTTTAAAAAATTAATAAACATATAAGGTGTAAATCTCATAAAACCTAAAAAACTTTGTCCTGGTGTTATATATACGACATCATATTTATTAAAAATAAGATGAGTTATTTCAAAGATAAGATTTAATACTATTTTTAAAAATTTTAATATCTTAAATTTTCCCTGCTCTGTTTTATTCGTAAAATTCATTTCTTTATTTGTATTAACAAACTTTACATCATATTTTTCTTTTAATCCGTCATACAAAGTTTTATTTGCTATAGATTGTCCATTTAGTCCTTTATCTCCTATAGGAAAAGGTCCTAACATTAATATTTTTTTCACTATTTTTTTCTCCATACCATTTTATTAACTATTCCAGTATAAGATTGAATTATTTTTACAACTTTAGTTGAAACATCTTCTATATAATTAGGAACTGGTATCCCAAAATCTTTATTCTTATTCATCTCTACTGCAAGTTCTACTGCTTGTTCAACTTCATTATTTGATATTCCAGCCAAAATAAAACATCCTTTATCAAGTGCTTCTGGTCTTTCAGTACTTGTTCTTATACAAACAGCTGGAAATGATTTATTTATTGAAGTATAAAAAGATGATTCTTCTGGTAAAGTTCCACTATCACTTATAACTGCAAAAGCATTCATTTGAAGATTATTATAATCATGAAATCCTAGTGGCTCATGTAGTCTAATTCTTTTATCTAATTTAAAGTTTCTTGCTTCTATATATTTTTTAGAACGTGGATGACAAGAATAAAGAATAGGCATATTATATTTTTCTGCTAAATTATTTATCGAATTAAATAAAGAAATAAAATTTTGTTCTGTATCAATATTTTCTTCTCTATGAGCACTCAAAAGAATATATTGTTTTTCTTTAAGATTTAATCTATTTAAAATATCTGAATTTTCTATTTCATTTAAGTTTTCTTTTAATACTTCTGCCATAGGAGAGCCTGTAACATAAGTTCTTTCTTTTACAACTCCTGAAGCATTAAGATATCTTCTTGCATGCTCAGAATAACATAAGTTAACATCAGAAATTATATCTACTATCCTTCTATTCGTTTCTTCTGGAAGACATTCATCAAAACATCTATTTCCAGCTTCCATGTGAAATATAGGTATATGTAATCTTTTTGCAGCTATTGCAGATAAACAAGAATTTGTATCTCCTAATATTAATAAAGCATCTGGTTTTATCTCAACCAATTTTTCATAAGATTTAGCAATTATATTTCCTATTGTTTCTCCTAAATTTTTTCCAACAGCATTAAGATAATAATCTGGCTCTCTAAGTTTTAAATCTTCAAAAAAAACCTGATTCAAATTATAATCATAATTTTGTCCTGTATGTACTAAAATTTGTTCAAAATATTTATCACATTTTTTTATAACTTCCGATAATCTTATTATCTCAGGTCTTGTTCCTACTATTGTCATCAATTTTAATTTATTCATATTATACCTCTTCAAAATATGTATCTGGTTTTTTTGGATCAAAGCATTCATTGCACCACATAACTGTAACAAGATTTTCAGTTTCACTCAAATTTATTATATTATGAGTGTATCCTGGTATCATATCTACTACAGTTATTTCTTCACCACTTACTCTATACTCAATAATTTCTTTTTCTCCAATTTTACGTAATTGTATTAAGCCTTCTCCAGAAACAACTATAAATTTTTCTGTCTTTGTATTATGCCAATGCTGACCTTTAATAATCCTTGGCTTACTAATATTTATACTAACTTGACCTCTATCTAAACTCTTTACTAATTCTGTAAAACTACCTCTTTCATCTTTATTCATTTTCAATTTATATGAAAAAGTTTCTGGTGCTAAATATGATAAGTAAGTAGAATAAAGTTTTTTATCGAAACTTCCTTCTTCCATATTAGGTATGAAAAAGTTTTCCCTACTTTCTTTAAATTCTTTTAGTAAATTAACTATTTCTCCTAAAGTAACTGTATGAATTTCTGGTACATAACAATATCCACTATTATCTATTGTTTCTTTTCCATTAATTGCTCTTAAAAGTTCTTCTCTCAAATCATCAATATAAACTAAATCTAATTTTGTATTTTCATCATTTACTTTTATAGGTAGATCATTTGCAATATTATTACAAAAAGTTGCAATAACTGAATTATAATTTGGTTTACACCATTTCCCAAATAAATTTGGAAAACGATAAATTAAAACTTTAGCTCCTGTCTCTTTTGAATAATTTTTAAATAATTCTTCCCCTGCTAATTTACTTTTTCCATATTCACTATTAGCATATCTTCCTTCTAATGAAGCTTGAATTGAAGAAGATAAAACTACTGGACAAATATTATTATATTTTTTTAATAAATCTAATAATTGAGATGCAAAACCAAAATTCCCTTTCATAAATTCTGAACTATCTTTAGGTCTATTAACTCCTGCAAGATTAAATACAAAATCTGCTTTCTTACAATATTCTTCTAGCTCTTCTAAATTATTATCTATATCATATTCTAAAATTTCTAATTCATCAGAAATAGTATGAACTCTATCTTTTTTATCTCTAATATTCTTTAAAGCTTCAACTAAATTTTTTCCAACAAAACCTTTAGCTCCTGTTACTAAAATTGAATAACTCATTTTAATCAAATTTTCCTTCCAAAGCATTTTTAACATAATCAGTTGTTAATATTTTTTCTACAACTCCATCTACATCAAGCATATTTGTATTATGACTTGTATATGACTCATCACTTTGCGTTTTAACCTCTCCATTTACAAAATATTTATCATAGTTAAGATCTCTCTCATCAGCAGAAATTCTAAAATAATTTCCCATATCTTCAGATGTTAATCTTTCTTCTCTTGTCATTAAAGTCTCATAAAGTTTTTCTCCATGTCTTGTTCCTATAACACGAATACCCGTATTTCCAAACAATTTTTGAACTGCTTTTGCTAAAACTTCTATAGTCGAAGCATCTGCTTTTTGAATAAATAAATCTCCTGGTTTTGCATTTTCAAAAGCAAATAAAACTAAATCAACCGCTTCATCTAAATTCATTAGAAATCTTGTCATATTTGGATCAGTTATCGTTATTTCTTTTCCACTTCTTATTTGATCTATAAATAAAGGAATAACTGAACCTCTTGAACACATTACATTTCCATATCTAGTGCAACTTATTACTATTCCGCTATCTTTAACTTCTCTAGCTTTAGCTTTTATAACTTTTTCCATCATAGCTTTTGAAATTCCCATTGCATTAATAGGATATGCTGCCTTATCTGTAGAAAGACAGACTATTCTTTTTACTCCATATTTAATAGCAACACTCAAAACATTATTTGTTCCTTCTACATTAGTTCTAACTGCCTCCATAGGAAAAAATTCACATGAAGGAACTTGTTTTAAAGCTGCTGCATGAAAAATATAGTCTACTCCATACATTGCTGGTTCTATACTTTCTTTATTTCTTACATCACCTATATAAAATTTTAATTTTTCATTATTATATTTTTTTCTCATATCATCTTGTTTTTTTTCATCTCTTGAGAAAATTCTAATTTCTTTAATATCTGTGTTTAAAAATCTTTTTAAAACAGCATTTCCAAATGAACCTGTTCCTCCTGTAATTAACAAAGTTTTTCCTTTAAATACACTCATTTTCTTATCCCCTCTATAAATAATTCATATGCTACATTTATATCAAAATCTCTTTTATACAAATCAATCAAATCTCGTTTCTTAAATACACCTTTATTATATTCACTAACAAACAATTCTAATTCTTTTTTTAAATCTTTAGCATTTCCAGCTTTTCCCCATCTACCAATATTATTTTTTTCTATATATTTTCCAACTCCTTTAGCAGCAGAACTATCTAAAGAAGCAAAAATTGGTAATCCTAATTTTAAATACGCTGTCACTTTTGTAGGAAAATTTGGAACTGTATTTTTTTCATTCAACGAAATCAAACCACAATCAAATGACGCTATTACACTTTCGTACTCTGTTCTAGAAAGTCTTTCTAATATTTTTAAATTTTTAATGTCTTCTTGTTCTATTCTTTTTCTTAATTTCTCCTTATCTTTTCCATCGCCAATAAGAATAAATTTAATATTTCTGTTTTCACTCTCTATAACTTTTGCAAGTTCTAAAATATTTTCTAGTTTTTGAAGCATTCCCATATTTCCTCCAAAAACAAAAACAATATCCTCTTTTGTATAACCTAATTCTTTTCTGATTTTTTGTTTTTTTTCAGAAGAAATAACAAAATCATGAATATATTCAGCATTTCTTATAAAAATAATTGATTCTTTTTTCTTATAACTATTATTAAGTACATATCTTTCTGCTTCTTCGCAATTACATATAACCTTATTAACATTATCATACATTTTAGCTTCATTTTTTTTCATATAATTAAAAATAAAATTATTTTTTATTACCTCCATATCTTTTGCCGTTTGAGGCATAATATCCCACAAAAATAAAGCTACTTTACAATCTAATCTTTTCTTAAAATATTTTATTAAAGATAAACTAGACATAAAAGGTGTATATGTTATTAAATAATCAATTTTTATATCTTTAAAAAATTGATTAAAGTCTTTTTTTATCAAAAATGGTGTAGATAAAATTGTTAGAATCTTTTCTATTAAATTATAATTTTTTGTTCTATTTCCTGTTTTTACATATAAGATTTTTATATTGCCATCTTCAAATATATGTGTTTCTTCTTTTAAGCGTCTTTCTGTAGTTGTAATTACATAAATATTGTGCCCTTCTTCACTTAACTTTTTAACAAAATCTTTTTCTAAACAAGAATTTTCTTTTTCTTTAGGGTATTTGTGTGTCAAGAATAAAAAATTCATTTCAAACTCCTTTTTTACTAATAAGCTCCTTTTCTAAAAACTACTACACTCAAAGTCTTTAATAATATTTTTATATCCACAAAAAACGAATAAGTCAATAAGTATTCTTTATCCATACTTAATCGTTCTTCGAATGTTGTTTCACTTCGTCCACATACTTGCCATAATCCTGTTATTCCTGGCTTCAATTTTATTATATTATTATAATAAATTCCCATATCATTTTTTTCTCTTTCTAAATATGGTCTTGGACCTATTACTGACATCTCTCCTTTTAAAACATTTATAAATTGTGGAAATTCATCCAATGAGGTTTTTCTTAAAAAATTTCCTATTCCTGTTATTCTAGGATCATTTTTTAATTTTTTATTTTTTTCATATTCTTCTTTTAATTCCAAGTTCTCATTTAATATTTTTTCTAAAATTTCCTCTGCACCAATAATCATTGTTCTATATTTATAGATATATATTTTTTTACCATTTTTGCCTATTCTTGGTTGTACAAAAAATATCCCTTTTTTTCTTTCTTGTTTGGGTGATTTAAAGTATACATAAATGGATAACGGAATTAAAATTAAACTTCCTACTATTGCAATTAAAATATCTAATAATCTTTTAAAATACTTTCTATACATTGCTATCTCCCTTTATAAATTCCTCATCCATTCCCAAGCACTTTCAATTATTCTATCTATATCTGTGTAT
>PDWI01006179.1_pt1 | contig 15160 bp, 9 predicted proteins | sample 1430891 | NCBI WGS metagenome assembly PDWI01 (sample SAMN01162508, study PRJNA174530) | Oral metagenome, whole genome shotgun sequencing project. | biome: Marine environment; feature: Marine mammal; material: Swab sample of the gingival sulcus; isolation source: swab sample of gingival sulcus... | reverse complement strand
CTGGTGTGCGCCCTGGTATACTAGGTGGCGGAGATACTCGTTCTCGTCCTGAAAGTCTGGGGGGATGTCGAACTCGGGCATGATGGGGTCATGCTTGAGGGAGTAGACCTCAACGCTCTGGGCTATGGCAACGGTGTTGGCCATGGCCTGCTCCACAGTGGCTAGGTACTCGTCCTCGGTAAGGACATCAGGGGTATCGCTCTGGGCCAATCCGCTGGCCTGGGGGTCTAGGGTGGCGAGCTTGGCCCAGTGGTCAGCGATGAGGGGGTACTGGCTGGCAAATACCTCGTACATCTGGTCAGGGGACTTGAGATACTCCTGGTGAGTATAGCGCATACGGTCGGGGTCGCTCATCTTGCGACCGGTGGATATGCAGAGGAGTAGGTCGTGGAGCTTGGTGTCCTCCTCGCGAAGGAAGTGCACATCGTTGGTAATAACGAGGGGAGTATTGGTTTCCCGAGCCAGGCGCATAATGGCGGCTGCCACCTTGGCCTGCGGCTCGATAACGCGGTTGGACTGCTCGCCGGGTACAGGCGGGTGTAGCATCATCTCGAGGTAGTAGTCCTGGCCGAATATGTCCTTAAACTGCTGGATGGTCTCACGGGCGGCGGCGAAGTCGTTTCGCATGATGGCCTTTGGAACCGCTCCGGCCAGGCAAGCGGAGGAGGCGATGAGCCCCTCCGAGTACTGGCGGAGGAGCTCCATGTCTATGCGGGGCTTCTTGTAAAACCCTTCAGAGTAGCCCAGGGAAACGAGCTTGCAGAGGTTCTGGTAGCCACGGTGGTTCTTGGCCAGGAGCACGAGGTGGTAGGCCTTTCCGTTGGCATCCTTCTCGTGGCGCGAACCGGTGGCGGTATAGGCCTCGCAACCAACGATGGGCTTAATGGGCTTGTCGGGGTTCTGGGCATTGTGCGACTTGACCTCGTCGAGGAAGTTGTACACACCGTGCATAACGCCGTGGTCGGTGATGGCGAGGCTGGTCATCCCCAGTTCGCTGGTCCGCGCAATGAGATCCGGAATCTTGCATGCGCCATCGAGCTTGGAGTACTCTGTATGGAGGTGGAGGTGAACGAAGTCTCTCATGGAATGCTGGTTTTAGGGTGATACGAGGACAAAGGTAGGGATTTTTTCGGAGGGACACGTGAGGCTTATCCTAGCCCGAAGCACCAGGCTAAAAGGAAGAGCCCACATCCTAGGCACGACTCACCGCATGCAAAGAAACGCCCCAGTGGATGGAACCACTGGGGCGGTATACTCAATAGCACGAGCGTCCTAGGGGCAACTGGTGCTATAGCTCTGGCTGGGCGAGAAGGGGGGATCTGGACTTTTGCGCCAGTCCCAACCGTCATCCTCGTGGTGGTCCAGCTGGTACTGGCTCACCTTGATGCAGGCCGGGGCATTGCTCGTGAAGAATTGACGCAGATTCCCAAGCATGCTCACGTCCAGACGCCTGAGGTGCGTTGAGTAGCAGGAGAGGCGCTCCAGGCCAGCCAGCCCGCTCAGGTCGATTTGCTCTATCGGATTGTAATCAATAGACAGATTTACAAGACGGCTGTTTTGGCTCAAATCCAGGGATGCTATTTTACCCATACTAGCTGGGCTGTCGCCGTCTATCTTAAGCGTTTTAAGCTTGGGGTTGTTCGTAACATCGAGGGTCTGGAGCTGCGAGCAAAAAATCACGAGTGCCTCCAAATCAGGACACTGGCTCAGATTGATGCTTGAGAGCGCGGACTCAAACGGTTTATATCCTCCCCACAACAGAAACTTTAAGCTGGGGTTGCCACTTAGGTCTAGGCTCACCAGATGGTTGACATCGGTAAAGTCAATGCGCTCCAGCTGGGCATTCTTGCTGAGGTCCAGCTGGGTGAGGGGCACGTTTGTGAACTCTAGCTCCTTCAGCTCGGGGTTATGGCTTAGGTCGAGCGTGGTCAACTTCTTAGCCGTCAGGTTCAAATCCACCAGCTGGGTATTCTTGCTCAAATCCAGCGCAGCAAAATCCCCTCCCTCAATGGTTAGTTTCTTCAGCACGGTATTCCCGCTTACGTCAATGGTCTCAAGACCCGCAAGGCCTATGTAGAACGTAGTTATCCTCCCGTGGAGCGTAATGGGCGTGCTGCTGGGGAGGTCAGTCAATTGGAACCGCCCATCGAAAGACTTAATCCGCTCGCCATCATCCTTCTGCCCGTTGCCATTCCTGTCGAGCCAGACGAACTCCTCGTCGGCCTCGTTCTCAACCAATAGGATAAGCTCAGCGTAGTTCTCTCCGTCGACTAGCGTGAAGGCGATGCTATGCTTCGATTCGGCCTCGGCGTCGTAGTTCGGGTCCTCGCCATCATTACCGCTATTTGACTCTTTCTGGGGAGTATCCCCATTTTCATCTTCATCCCAGTCCGTCTCGCCGCAGGCCCCGAAGGTGAAAGCCACCATGGCAAACATGGCGAGGTATAGCAATCTTCTTTTCATCATACTGTTTCGATTTTTACTTAGCTAATACGTTTCATGCCTCTTACCGGCAGATTGCAGCAGCTAAGTTAGCATTTCTTTTTATCTCTACCTAAAATCCGGCGCTACGCAGCCCCTTCGAAGCGCAAGCGGGTCCTGAGTATACCAGCCACCACAGAGCATCCCAAGGAGATATTCAAAGGGGGGCGAGATGGGGCTACGACTATTTCCAAAATAGCGACAGCCGTAAAGCGAGGATTTTGCGGCAAGAGTGAGGAGGCGGTGAACTTCTACAACCTGGATGCTATCGCCGTGGGCTACCGGGTGAACTCGATGTGAGCGAAGCAGTTCCGGCAGTGGGCGACGCACGTCATGCGGCAGTTCGCCATACGGGGCTACGTGGTAAACCGTAAGCAAATGGAGAACTTGAATGCTATCAGGGAGGACTACTTTGAGCACCAGCCTGCGGAGGTCTGGGAAATCCGCCTGAGCGAACGGCGGTTCTACCAGAAGCTGACCGATATATACGCCACGAGCATAGACCACATAGGCAGTTCACCTCTGACTTCGATAGATTTACGGCAGGGCCATTGCCAGGGGAGGAGGAGTAGGATGCAAGCACGCTAGCAAGTAGCGCAAACACCCCCAACATTTTGCGCTGGGAATGCATTTTGCCTCTGAACATTTTGCGCTCAGCTGAGAATACGGTAGGAAAACAGCGAAAATATGCAGCTATTCAAGCGGAAGCTATACTAGGAAATGCTCCGGTGGAAGGAGCGGTCGAAGGGGGACCGCCCTGCTCATCAAGGGGGCAAGGCGCGTGGGCAAGACGACCCTCGCCACCCAGTTTGCCACCACGGAGTACAAATCCTTCATCTGCATAGATTTCACCATCGCCCCCGAAGCCGTGCGCGAGCTCTTCTCGGACATATCCGACCTCGACTACCTCTTTATGCTGCCGCAGCTGGTGTACTCCCCCTCGCGCGCCAGGCCATCAAGCACCTCGTCCAGGACGGCCGCTACTACTACATCGATACCGGCTCGCTCATCTCCATCCGCAAGAACACCAAGGACATCACCATCCCCAGCGAGGAGACGAACCTCACCCTCCACCCCCTGGACTACGAGGAGTTCCTCTGGCCCCAGGGCGACACGGCCACCATCCCCCTGCGCAGAACGAGCTATACGCCAAGTTGCTCAACGACAAGATGTCCACCAACCTGGGCTACCTCTTCGAGAACATCGTGGCGCAGATGCTGCGGGCCAACGGCAGGGAGCTATACTACTACACCATGCCCGCCCCCTCGAACCACTACTACGAGGTCGACCTCCTCATAACCGAGTTCACGAAGGTGTCCCCCATTGAGGTGAAATCCTCTGGCTACAAATCACACAAATCGCTCGATGCCTTCTCCGAGAAGTACCCCTCTCGCCTAGCGAAGCCCTATCTCCTCTACACCAAGGATCTAAAGTCCGAAGTGGGCGTAGACTACCTGCCGGTCTACATGGCGATGTTCCTGTAGAAATCCCCGCCCTTTTGGCAGAAAAGCCTACTAAGGCGTTGATTAGAATAGTGGCCCTCGGCTATTTTGCGACGGGTACAACGACCCGGAAACCCAGATCGTCGGTGCGGTACCCTGGGGTGTCCCAGTACCGAAACGCACTACGGCAGAGGCTGGCTTCGGCGTACCAACTGCCACCTCGGATCACGCGGTCCAAACCCGCAAAAGCCCCCGTCGGATCGGTTACTATACCCCTATCCTTGCACTTCTGGTAGTAGTCCTCGCCATACCAGTCGGAGCACCACTCCCACACGTTGCCATGCATGTCGTAGAGGCCGAAGGCGCTTGCCCGGTTCTTACCCACAGGATAAGTGCAACCCTTAGAGTGGCCATCGCCGAACCAGGCGTAGGCAGAAAGGGAGCCATCGGTTATCGGCTGGCCATCGTCCCCCATACCGTAAGCCCTGCTGCTACCCGCACGGCAAGCGTACTCCCACTGCGCCTCAGTTGGGAGGGTTACACCATGCCCAACCCACTCGCAAAAGGCCAGCGCTTCCTCGTAGGAAACCTTAACCACCGGCAGGTTCTCACCCTTGAACTTATCATCCAGGCCAGGATTACGCGAGCCGCTCTCCCTGACCGCTTCCCAATCGGGGCCGCCCTTGGCCTCCATCGCCATCAGAAACCGATTATACTGCGCGTTCGTAACCTCCGTCGCGCTCATCCAGAAGCCTGAGAGCTTTACCCTGTGCTGGGGATGCTCTTCATCTTGCCCCTCATTTTCCGGACTACCCATCAGGAACTCTCCCCCCTCTATCCACACCCACTGGATTCCCAGGGATTCTGGTGTCTGCGAGGTAGGAGGACTACTGCAAGCTTGTAGCAAGGCGAGGGAGAGCAGGAGGGCTATTCGCAAGAATGGTTTATACTTCATAGTACTGCTAGTTTAGCAACTGGCACTGATGCCAGCAAAGGTAGGGCATTTTTCCTACCTTTGCAGTATAGAAGATAGGAGGACAAGACCATGGTACGCGAGCAGGACAGGGGCAAGGAGTATTTCGGGAAGCTACCCTTTGCCATTCAGAGCTTTGAGCAGATGCGCGAAGGGGGGTATAAGTACATTGACAAGACTGATTTAATCTGGGAGATAGCCCATGGGCCGCTGGTGCAGTTCTTCGCCCGCCCCCGTAGGTTCGGCAAGAGCCTGATGGTTAGCACGGTGAAGAGCTACTTCGAGGGGCGGGGCGATCTGTTCGCGGGGCTGAAGGTGGAGGAGAAGCGACGGGCTGCCGGAGAGACGGAGTGGGAAAAGCATCCGGTGTTCTTCTTCGGCTTCTCGGCCTCGAGCTTTACCCAGGAGGATGATGTCCGCATCGTGGCCAACCGCTTTCTGGAGCGCTATGAGCAGCAGTACGGGCTTAATGATACGGGGGGCATAGGCGACCGGCTCGCCCGGCTGATTCATACGGCCTACAATGCCGGGGGAATCAAGCCGGTGATCCTGGTGGACGAGTACGACAACCCGCTCACCGACACCATCGCCGAGAAGGACAGGGCGCTCCACGAGCACTACAAGAACGAGCTACGGGGCTTCTACAAGGCCGTCAAGGAATGCGCGGAAGAGCTGCGGCTGGTGGTGATTACAGGCATCACGCAGTTCAGCGAGCTGAGCCTCTTCAGCGGCATCAACCAGCTACGCAACCAGAGCTTTGATGAGACCTACGCCACGCTCTTCGGGTTCACCGAGGAGGAGATGGTGGAGGTGTACGGCGAGGAAATCGCACGGCTCGGCGAGCGGCTGGGCTTCACCTTCGAGGGCATGGTGGACAAGCTGCGCAAGTACTACGATGGCTACCGCTTCACCCCGGCGGACGTGTACGTATACAACCCGCAGAGCATAATCTTCGCCTTCGACGAGGGAATGCTGCTGAACTTCTGGGCGAACACGGGGACGAGCCGGCTGCTGGCCACCGTATTCCCCAACTACACCTACGACTTCTCCCGGCTGGTCAAGCCGGTGCGGAGCACGGTCAACGACCTGAGCCGGCTGGACCTTAGCGGGAGGAACCCCGTCCCGTTGCTCTACCAGTCGGGCTACCTGACCATCCTTGACTTCAACATACGAGCGGGGCTGGTGAAGCTGGCCATCCCCAACCGCGAGGTGAGCTCGGCCTTCTGGGAGGTGGTCCTGCCCCTCTACGGTTCGGAGGACGCCACCCTTCTGCCCGCACCCTTCATGGGCGATCTATTGGATGGGAATATCGCAGGGGCGATGGAGCAATTCGAGGCACTGGTTGCGGGGATACCCTATAGCACGATGAGTCAGCAGCAGCGGCCGGCACTATACGAGGACCTGGTGCAGACCGCCCTCTACGCCTGGTTCTGCGCGCTGGGGGTCATGGTCCAGACGGAGGTGCACTCGCTTAAGGGACGAGCCGATGCCGTACTATACCTGCCAGAAACGACCTACATCTTCGAGCTGAAGGTGGGGCCGATGAAGGAGACCGCAGCCGATGCCATGGCGCAGATAAAGGGGCAGAAGTACGCAACGCCCCACCTGGGGAAGGGGAAGCAGGTGGTGGCCGTTGGGGTTTCGATCGATACGCGGGAGGAGACAAGGGGGGATGTGGAGTGGGTAAGCGAGGTAGTGGGGTAATGCATGGAGGGCAAGTTATCCGAAACATGCAACAGTACCTAAAGGAGACTCCCCTACTCGACTACTCCGCCCCGAGCATCACTACGCTCATAGAGGGGCGCAGATGGCGGGCGCTGGATACGGCCGAACGCGTGAAGGCGGCCTACGGGTTCGTGCGCGACGAGATACTCTTCGGCTACAACGCAAAGGATGAGTTCACCGCCTCAGAGGTGCTGGCGGATGGCTACGGGCAATGCAACACGAAGGCCACGCTGCTGATAGCCCTGCTGCGGGCGCTGGGCGTTCCCTGCCGTCTGCATGGCTCGACGATAGACAAGGCGCTGCAGAAGGGGGCGGTTACTGGCATATGGTATAGGCTATCGCCACAGCGCATCCTGCACTCCTGGGCAGAGGTCCAGGTGGATGGGGAATGGTACTCGCTCGAGGGGGTAATCCTGGACCGTGCATACCTTGAACAGCTACAAGCCCGCTTCAAAGGGCTACGCACCAGCTTCTGCGGCTACGGCGTGCACACCGACTGCCTGGCCAACCCGCCGATAGACTGGGAGCATAGCCATACCTACATCCAGCGCAAGGGGATGAAGGAGGACTTCGGGATATTCGGCTCGCCGGACGATTTCTACCGGGAGCACCAGCAGCAGATGCGGCCGTTGAAGCGCTTTATCTACCAGCACCTGGTGCGGCATCTGATGAATGCCAACGTGCACAGGATACGTCGGGGGGAAGGGCGATAGCCTTTAAGATGTCCAGAAAAAACACCCCCAGCAAGTCCCCGCAAATTTGCTACCTTTGCGCTAGGAGAAAAAGACAGCCACCGGCAAGGGGATAGGCCCTGGCTGGATGGCCACAACACACTAAAAAACACGACACACACCATGGAGAACTTCCAGCTATACAACCCCGTGCGCATCCTCTTCGGCGAGGGGCAGACGGCCAACATCAACACATACATTCCGGAGAACGCTAGGGTGCTCATCACCTACGGCGGAGGGTCCATCAAGCGCAACGGCGTGTTCGAGCAGGTGGTGGTGGCGCTGGGCGAAAGGAAGTACGTAGAATTCGGGGGCATCGAGGCCAACCCGCGCTACGAGACGCTCCTCAAGGCACTGCCCATCATCGAGCAGGAGGGGATAGACTTCATCCTGGCCGTGGGCGGGGGATCCGTCATCGACGGCACGAAGTTCATCGCCGCAGCGGCCAAGTACCCCGATGAGAACAAGTGGAACCTCATACGCAAAGGGCGGGGCGCAACGGTGAAGGACGCCCTCCCCTTCGGCACGGTGCTGACCATCTCTGCCACCGGCTCAGAGATGAATAGCGGCGCGGTAATAACCAAGGACGACACCCTCGAGAAGATGGCCTTCCGCAGCGAATTCGCCTACCCGCAGTTCTCAGTAGTCGACCCGGCCTTCACCCTGAGCCTTCCGCATCGGCAGGTGGCCAACGGCATAGTGGATGCCTTCGTGCATGTGCTGGAGCAGTACCTCACCTACCCCGTGGGCGCGCACGTGCAGGACCGCTTCTCCGAGGGCATACTGCAGACGCTGGTGGAAATCGGCCCGAAGATTATGGACGACCCCAAGGACCTCGCCCTGCGCACCAACCTCTCCATGTGCGCCATGATGGCCCTCAACGGGCTCATCGCCAGCGGCGTACCGGAGGACTGGTCCACCCACATGATAGGGCACGAGCTAACGGGCTTCTTCAACCTGGACCACGCCCTGACGCTGGCCATCGTGCTTCCCCACCTGCTACGCGACCAGCAGGACATCAAGCAGAGCAAGCTGGCGCAGATGGGCGAACGGGTATTCGGCATTACCGAGGGGACGGAGAACGAGCGCGCAACGGCTACGATAGATGCCGTGGAGTCCTTCCTCAAGCGCATACTCGGGAAAATCCGCCTGAGCGAGCACGGCCTGAGCCTTGAGGACATCGCCAAAGTATGGGAGCGAATCGCAGAGCGCGGATGGAAGCTAGGCGAGCGAGCCACCGTTGACGCCGCCGCCGTACGTCGCATACTCGAGAAGGCACTCTAGCCCTGGGGCGCATGCTAGAAATACTACAAACGGAAAGCCATGGGGAGCAACTCATCCCCATGGCCCCCCAGGACATCCCAGCCGGCTTCCCCGTACCGATCGACGACGGCGAGAGCCTATCCATAGACCTCAACGCAGAGCTCATCCCCCACCCCGAGAGCACCTTCTGCGGACGGGTGCGGGGCGAATCCATGGCCGGGGAGGACATCCACGACGGCGACATCCTGGTGATAGACAAGAGCCTCGACTGGCACGACGGGAGCACCGTCGTGGCCTACATCAACGGCGAGTTCACCGTCAAGACCATAGCCCGGGTCAACGGGCAATACACCCTCATGCCAGCCAACCCGGAATACCGCCCCATCCCGATAGTCGAGGGCGACGAGGTACGCATCTGGGGCGTGGTCAAATGGGTTATCCATAGGAAATAGCCCCGTAAACATCCCCCGAAAAGCGGGAAAAGGCCTCTTTTTACCCATTTTTCGGCGTACGCTATTGCCAGTTAGAGAAAAAGGCCTACCTTTGCGGTGCTGTTTGAGGGGGTTGAGCGATTGCAACTGTCCTGTGGTGTAATTGGCAACACGTCTGACTCTGGATCAGAAGAGTCCAGGTTCGAGCCCTGGCAGGACAACAGAGAAAAGTTCTTTCAAGATACTGCGGATATGGCGTAATTGGTAGCCGCGCTAGACTTAGGATCTAGTGACGAAAGTCGTGAGGGTTCGAGTCCCCCTATCCGCACTGAAAGCCCCCGATGGAATGCAAGCATTCCATCGGGGGCTTTTTCATGGGCATGTGCTGGACAAGATAGGATAGCCCCAGGATACTGTATACCTATCCACCATTCCAGGCATACGGCCACCGGCTAGAGTTCCGGCGCAGCGACGCTACCGACCGAAGCAAAATAACGCTATACCTACAGGCTATCCATCTCCCAACGCACCATCCCATACCAATACACTCCGAGCAGGCCGCCCGTAGCGAAAACCGCTTCACCACACCGCTAACAATGGGTCTACACCTATCCACCAGTCTAGGCACGCTGCACGCCGCGCCGCCCATAGGCTGAGCTAGGGTACAGTTAGCCCCCGCCAAGGCAGCCCCTCCGAATTTCGTCTAGAGCAAATTCGGAGGGGCTGCCCACCCGGAGCAAGGAGAAATGCATGCTAACCTTCTGGCCCATAGAGCTTTTCTTTCAACCGGCATAGAGGTAAAAGAAAAAGGGGACACCTTGCGAGGTGTCCCCTTCGTCATGAAGGCTATTTAAGCCCTAACGTTGCACTGCGAAGCGCAGGGTCTGCCCATCTACCACAAGGATGTAGATACCCGATGCCAAGCGACTAACGTCTATGCCCTCCTCAGGAGCTACCGATAGTTGCATCAGCTGGAGACCCAGCGGGCTGAAGATACGCACCATGGACACCGCCTTGAGCTCCTCGATATGGAGTAGCGAGGATACTGGGTTTGCCCTCAGGCGTAGCCCGTTCTGGCCAGCAAGCGAGACGGGGGTCTCATCATCATCGATAATGGAACCGCTACCACCCTTACCATCCTTGTCCTTATCCTTGTCCTTGTCTTCTGGATCTTCGCCACCACCATTGCCGCTCTTCTTCTCGAACTTGGCGTAGAGCTTCGTGGAGGTCTTGACGATATACCCAGCTGCTAGTTCCTGCGTGAACGACTCATCCAGGAACCAGCCCTTGAACCCGTAGCCCTCGCGGGTGGGGGCAAGCTGCTCGGGGCTTAGTTGCAACTCCTCGTTCCAAGCTTGCTCAAGCCTCTCCTCGAGGCCATCGTAGCCATAGACCAGGGTAACAGCTACCCCCAACTCTGCATAGAGCTCCAGCGCGGCCGTAACCGGCGTATCGAAGTCATAGGACGGGCCATCGATGCTACCCACATGCCAACCCTTGCAGGTAACCCCCGGATCGGATGGCTTGGCGGGTTCGTCCACCTTCTCCCCGTGGTTTACGTTCTGGGTAGTGGCACCTTCGAAGCCGTAGAACTTCACCTCGTAGATGTTGGGATTCCATTTGGCGTAGAGCGTTAGGTCTTCCCTGTTGCCACCCCAAGTGCTGAACTTCGTCTCGAAGCTAGCATCAGTGTACCATGCATCGAAGGTGTGTCCATCCCGCTTGGGAGCATTCAGGTCATCGCCGAATTTCGCGATTTCCGTTGCATTCTGCGGGTCGCTGAGGACCTGGCTCAGGCTGTTATCCCAAGCACATTTAAGCTCTACATCTGCACGACCGTCGTTGAGTACAAAGGTCATCGTGTACACGTTCTTCTGCAGCTTGGCGTAGAGCGTCTTAACCGGATCGGTTTCCGCCTTGCCGAACGCATACTTCTGCTCACGTTTCGCATCGGTGTACCAGCCTTCCAGATTATGCCCCTCGAGCGTAGGCTCAGGTAACATACTCTGCTCGACCTTCGTCCCGGCGGGGATAACCACCTCGGTGAATAGGGCCATACCCACGCCCACGAGCTTCAGGGTAGTACCCGCGCTGAACTTGGCGTAGAGCGTAAGGTCGCTAGTAACCCTATCCGAACCGAAGCTAAAGGGCGTATTGAACGCCTTGTCGATGTACCAGCCTTCGAGCGCTTTCCCCTCAAACACCGGTTCGGTAGGCTTGAAGACCTGCCCTTGGTCTGCCACGTAGATGGGGTTGCTGAGTTCCTCCTCGTCCGCGCTCTTGAACTCCACCTTCCATAGGTCTATCCACTTACCATAGAGCGTCTTGCTCTCCCTTATGGGTGTAGAGAAGTCGAACTCCGTACTGAAGGTATTGTCAGTATACCAAGCTACGAACTCCTTCCCCTCCTGTATGGGGGTAGCCGGCGCCTTGACCTTAGCGTCCTTAGCTATACCCTTTATCTCCTCGTGGAGGGTTGTGCCCAGCATGAACTTGATGGTGTATAGCTCTATCCACTTGGCGTAGATAGCTACGTTTTGAGTCTGCGATACGGCAAAGTCGAACTCGGTCGTAAACGAGTTGTCGGTATACCAACCGCCGAATGCATAGCCATCGGCCTGGGGATCCTTCTCCGGCCTGCTGACCTTCTCGCCATTGGCTAGGGTCAGGTCGTTCGGTTCGTTCTGGGTTACGCTTACGCTTCCCATGTCGAAGCTAACCTCAACGGCCTGGTCCACCTTGGCGTAGAGGGTGAACGATCCGCTCACCCTATCGGCCGGGCTGAAGGGTAGCTCGTAGGCCGGGTCGTAGTACCAGCCGGAGAGCTTCTGCGGACTGCTTACGCTCACGGTTGGTAGGGTTACGGCCTCGCCATCCAGCAGGGTTATGCTGGGCGGGTTGGAGGGCATGCCCTCCACCTTGAAGCTAATGGTCCACTCGTGTACCCACTTGGCGTAGAGCCTCAGCGCTTCTGTTACCTCGTCGTTGGCAAAGTCAAACTTGGACTCATCCGTAAAGGATGCGCTGGTGAACCACCCCTCGAACCTGTAGCCCGGGCGGGCTGCGGGTATCTTCTCGCCTAGCAACTCGCCGTATACAACCTTCTCCTCCTCCTGCGTCTCGGCATCATCTAGGAGCTCAAAGATGCATGTGTAGACCCTCTTCTGGAAGGAAGCGGTGAAGGTTACATCTGCCACGGATCGGTCTTGGCGTGGGTTCACCTCGCTGCCGTCCTCCTCCCATCTGAGGAACTTGTGGCCCTCCTCACCTACAGCGGCGACGGCATAGCTGAATTCACCCTCGGGGATTTTCTGTATGGCCATCCCCTGGATGGTCCCACCGGCCTTGGCCTTGTAGGTAATCGTATAGACATTGCCCGTGGGCGCCTCACCCTTCTCGAAGAGCGCCTTGACCGTCAGCGACTGGTCGTCCGTCCGCTTGGCCGTCTTCAGGCTGTCTGACCAGCGTATGAAGTGATAGCCCGCATCGGCCACGGCCTCCACCTCCTGGAGGTCTGCCGTAGCGTTTACATCGTTCACCGTATAGCGATGGTTGGACAGCCCGGCGCCACTCTTGGTGGTGAGCGTACCACCCTCGCCGGCGAGGTATATCATCGTGGCGGACTCCGTCTTCTCCGACGGTTGCACCTGCACGTCATCTATCAGGCAGTAGTAGCCATCCTTGACGGCGTACTCCCACTTGAACTGCAGCTTCGTAGCCGTAGCCATAACGCTTGCCGGTATCTCAAACTCCTGCTTCTTGGACTCATGCACCACGCCGTCGAAGGTCTCCCCACGGCCATCCACGCGGTTCTTGTAATCCTTGAGCTGCTCCCAGGTAGCCCCTCCGTCCACCGAGTACGACAGGCGTAGGTAGTTCGGGTTGGGGTCGGGATTCTCCGGGTCTACAGGCTTGGGCGTGTAGTACATGTTGTAGCTCAGCTTCACATCGCTCTCCACATTCTCAACCTTAAACTCCGGCGTACGAAGCTCCAGCTCTACATAGGCGTGCGCACCGTAGGACTTGAAGTAGGCCTTAGCCCCCACCCCGGCATGCTTGCTATACACATCCTTGTCGTCGAAGCTCCAGTTGAGATTGCGCATACCGGGCTCATGGTTGGTGGCTACCCATCCATCCGGCTTACCCTCCTGCGTATCGAAGTTCTGCCTATAGGGCAGGAAGAACTCCGTCTGGATGAACCTAAACTCTGCGGTGAATACCGCATCATCCTTCAACTCCACATCCTGGCGGAAGCTAGACTCCCCACCATCGCTCCAGCGTACGAACTCATACCCAGGTGCAGGCTTGGCCTCAACTGTCTGGCTTTCCCCATCGTAGGACACCTGCTGGGAGGCAGGACCGACGATGGATCCACCCAGGCCAGCCTTGTACTCCACGGTCAGCATGTGCTCAATGAACTTTGCCCCTAGGTCTATCTTATCCTCGCTTACGTTCAAGTCGGTACGCGGGTTTTCAGTGCTGCCATCGCTCCAGCTCTCGAAGACGTAGCCCGTGTTGGGTACCGCCTTTACGCTCGTGCCATCCTGCCCCCTGGCGACATGCTGCTCTAGCTCTCCGACGAGCGAGCCATTCAGCCCGGCGAGGTAGGTCAAGAGGTAGGCCCTATCCAGCTTGGCATGGCGGCTGAGATCCGCAGCGGTTGCGGCTTCATCCAGCTCCTCGCTATGGGTGGCATATCCCTCCTTCTCGACGGTGTAGGTTACCTTCACGCCCTTTTCCAGGGGGATGATGGCCTGGCCACTACCATCGGTTACGAAGCGGGCTTCGCCCATCGCAACGGTAGCGCCGGCAATGGGGCTATCGTTCCCATCCTTAACCGTAAGTGCTAGCTGCACCATGTTGGTATTGACCACCTTCAGCTTGGCTGGCATGTAGCTTATCCTATAGCGTGGGGTCTCCACCACCGGCTCGCCGAGTACCACCAGCTCATGGTCACCCACTGCAAGCGGTGTGCCCGCCTCGGGGTCCCAGACGTCAGAGCCGAGCCTAACTGCGCAGACCACCTTGGGTAGCACCTCGCTATCGGCATCGACAACCAGATCCGTATAGATAGGCCTTCGGTGTAGAGCAGCCCTCTGCCCCTCGAGGTCGAAGGCCTGCACTGCCGAGCCATCCGGCTCAGCGCTTATCTCCTTACGCTTCACCGTGATGTCCACCGACACCGGCTCGGCCGCCAGCACTGCCCCCTCGCCGTCCTGATGGGCTGTGATGGTCGCTTCACCCGCAGCCACCAGGTGCAGCCTATTGCCAAGCACGAGAGCCACGCGGCTATCCGACACGGTGTAGCGAACTGGTAGGCCGCGCGAGGACTCCGCCTTGAGCAGCATGTCTGCCTCCCCATAGGTGAACTCCGTATCGGCCATCGTGAAGGACAGCTCCTGCATAGTTGCCAGCGAGAGCTGGTAGGTCTTCTGATGCTCCCCATCCGGCGCAAGCACCTTCAGGATAGCTGGCGTGCTGAGGTCTACCCTCGCGCCAGAGGCCAGCTCAGCCCCCTTGTAGAAGAGCTTCGCATCCTTAGAAAGCGTGAAGTCTATCGCCACATGCTCTATATCCGTGATGTCCTCCAGCACCTTCATGTCCACCGGGGCGTTCTGCTCCGCCGATGGGTCGCCAAAGGCTACGCTCTCGGACATGCCCGCATTCTTGTCCTTATCAATCGTGAGCGTTAGCAGCTCGCCGATGGTCGACTTGCCGATTAGCCCGACAAGCTCTATGTTCTCGGTTACCGCATGGCCGAAGAGCTTGGACTGCACGCTGATGCTCACGGTGTGGTTCGGCGCATCCTTGAGGTTGATGAGACCGTCCGCAGCGAGCCTTTCGCCGTTGACCATGTACTCCGCATTGGGCCACATGGGGAGGAATGCCTGCGTGGCCTCCTCCAGCTTGTAGTCCGGCGGAAAGCTCACCTGCCACTTGGACATGCCAACCCGCTCGGCATCCTTGGTCTGGTCCTTGAAGGCCACCCCGAAGACCGCCTTCAAGGGCTTCTCGAAGGTCGCCCCATCTGGAAGGAGAGCTACGAACTCCCGCTCGCCCTCCTTGGAGTATACAGCACGATTGGCATCGCCCTCATCGAAGCTGAACTCGCAG
>PDWI01006177.1_pt1 | contig 15165 bp, 13 predicted proteins | sample 1430891 | NCBI WGS metagenome assembly PDWI01 (sample SAMN01162508, study PRJNA174530) | Oral metagenome, whole genome shotgun sequencing project. | biome: Marine environment; feature: Marine mammal; material: Swab sample of the gingival sulcus; isolation source: swab sample of gingival sulcus... | reverse complement strand
CAATACCAATTCTGGATCCTGAATCATCAATTGCAACAATTCAGCCCGTCTCATTTCACCACCCGAATAATTGAGGTTTAATTCTCGATCCAATAAATGACTGACTTTTAATTTTTTAGCTAGCAGCTCAATCTGTGATTGTTTTGTCTGGTCAATTGCAAGCAAAATCTGCCTTAGGGTCAAATTTTTTATCACCACTGATTGCTGATTAATAATGCCAACACCCATTTTAGCTATTTGGCTAGTTGATAAATCCAATAAATTCTGCTGTTTAAATTCAATTTTACCGGTGACTTTCAACTCAGTCATATTCAAAATTGCTGATAAAAACGAGCTTTTACCCGAACCATTTGGTCCAATCAAGGCTACTTTTTGACCCGGTTTCAAATCAAACTTAACTGACTCCAAAATCGGTTCTATTCCCAAATCGAATTTAAGATAAGTCATACTTTAATTATAGCATTGATTAAAAAGTTTCAGCAAAAATTTGTCTAATATAGTCGAATCTATTATCAAAAGGTTCCTGATCAAATGAATAAGCTTCTAATTTGTCAATAAATTCTTCAACCAAGTTCAAAAAAGCCTGATCGGTAATTTGTTCTTGCTCAACAAAATCATCATATTTGTCAAAATCAGCAGCTGATAATTTGTTATAAAGTGTTCTTATCAGCTTCTTAGTTGATTCAAATTTATATGGTTCGCATTTTTTGATAAAATCATAAACTAAAAATCGAGCTGCGTGTCGAAAGTCCTGACTTGAATTATCAGATTTAACTGACAAAGCTTCTTTTGATCCACCATCTCTAATATTAACGAGATAAAAGTTCAACATTCTATTGTGAGCTGTATCAACTGATTCGGTCATAACCATGTTATTAATATCAAAATCAGAGTGACCGTTATAAACTATATTGTCTGTATCAGGTGAATATGGGACCATATCAGACAAGGCGCCACCAAAACGATCATTTGAGGCAAGCTCATAACCAAATTCGTCAATTAATTGTAATAAGTCACTATGATTCTTGGCTTTGGTTAACAGATATTCACTTGTTAATTCTTTTTCCATTTTAGCTCCTCTTTCTACTATTACCATACCAAATTTAATCAAAAAGTCAAAAAGACTTTTTTAAAAACAATCTTTATTATATAATAATAATTGTGAAAAATATTTTAGTCGAAGTCAAAAATTTCCAGATGAAATTTGGAGATACTGAAGTCATTAAAAACCTAAGTTTTGATGTCAAAAAGGGTGAAGTTTTTGGCTTGCTTGGCTCTAATGGCTCAGGCAAAACCACCACTTTGCGCGCCTTACTCAATATGCATCAACCAACTAGCGGCCAATTATTGATAAATGGACAAAAATTCAAACCAAGTAATAACTTTAATATTGGTTATCTGCCAGAAGAGCGTGGTTTGTACAAAAAAGAACGCGTAATTGACATCATGAATTATTTTGCCGAACTAAAAGGGCTGAACAAGACTGAAGCTAAAAAATTCATTGATAACTTTTTGCAACGAGTCAATCTAGAAGACAAGAAAAAACTGCGACTGGACAAATTATCCAGTGGTCAGCAGCAAAAAGTTCAATTGGGTATCACTATTATGGGCAATCCAGAGCTAATGATTTTGGACGAGCCAACCAAAGGTTTTGACCCAGTCAATCGTCGACTTTTGATGGAAATTATCGAAACCGAACGACAAAAGGGGACGACAATAATCATGATTACTCACCACATGGAAGAAGTTGAACGCTTATGTGACCGTGTTTTGTTGCTCAAAGATGGCGTGGTCAAAGTCTATGGCACAATTGATGAAATCAAGCGCCAAGCTGGTTCGGCCAAAATAGAACTGCATTTTGAAGGCACGTTGCCTAACAATCCCGAATTATACCAAATCGATAACCAGCAAAATAATTTTGCCAAACTCAAACCATTAGTTAAAGATAGTCAAAAAATTCTTGATTTTCTAATCAAACAAAAGGTTAAAATCAACAGTTTTAATATCAAACAACCATCACTCGAAGATATTTTTGTCGAAATTTATGGTTATAAAAAGGAGTCTAATGTCTAGTCTATCAACTGTTACCAAATTCGAAATCCTTAAACGAATTCGCAAAAAATCATTCTGGATTAGCATCTTAATCTTTCCAGCTTTTATGTTAATTTTTGGTGGCATCAGTTATTTGAACATCAAATTATCAGAAAGCCAGCAAGAAGCCGATCGTCAAAATATTACTAGCGAAACTAGTAAAGGTGACTATCTAATCGGCGTGATTGATGAATCAAATATTATCAACCCAAAGCTACTAACCAAATTAAAGTTAAAATCATTCAAAGCTCAGACTAATAACGAAGCTTTTTTCAAGCAAAAACCAGAGCTAGATGCTTTGATTGTTTATCAACCAGATCTAATCAAAAACGGCATTGACAAATATATTCATGCTCAAGCCAAAGACGAACAAACTCAAAAATTGCAGGCTGGAGTTGACCAATTGGCTTTTTATTTAGCTTCAGAAAGTGTTGATGACAAAATCGAGCCAGCAACCAAAGCAATTGTCAAAAAAGAAATCGATACCACGACCAAAGTATTTAACCAAGATGGTCAAGACTACGACCCAATCAAAAAAATGATTGTCCCAACTGTTTTTCTAGTAATTTTCTTCTTGATTTTTACCATGAGCGGCAACCAAATGTTAGTTTCGGTCACCGAAGAAAAAGAGAGCCGAATTGCTGAAATGATTCTAACTTCAATCAACGGTCAAACTTTGATTGTCGCCAAAATTATTTCTCTAATTGTTACCAGCGTGATTCAAGTCGTATCGATCATTGTGCCACTGATTATTTTCTATTTTGTCGCTAATAAAATGGCCAATCTACCTCCGGAAATAAACCAACTTTTGACCAATCCAATTATCGAATTCTGGCCAATTTTCTTCGGCGTTATGTTCTTGATTTTTGGCTTCTTAATGCTAACCAGCTTGATTATCCTAATTGGCTCGCTGTTTCCAACCGCTCAAGAAGCTGGTCAATTCTTCGGCTTCATCTTTATGGCTGTGTTTTTGCCATTTTATTTCATCGGAGCAATCGCTAGTGGCTCTGACAATATAATTATCCAATTTATTAGTTATTTTCCAACCACCTCCACCTTAACTATGTTAATCCGTAACGCCACTGGCAATTTGCCAATTTTAGATGGTTTTATCGGCCTAATTGTGACCATTCTATTCTCAATTATTTCAATCAAATTAGCAGTTCGGGCTTTCAAGTCAGGCCTATTTGAATACTCGAAAAAATTATCACTAAAATCACTAATAAAAAGTCAAAAATAACTATTTTGAGCAATTTTTAGCTTCGTCTAGAAGCCGTCTAGTGACTTATTTATTGACTAACGTACAGTAGTACGTGTTTTTGAGAACGCTTGTTGTAGAGCGTTTTTGAGCTATTTTAGGGCAAAATCAGCCCAAAAACCAGCAAAAATGGTCCTCAAATGACCATATTTTGAGCTTTTTGCTTAATCCAGAGCATAATAGGGTGGTTTTAGTTGTTTGACCGTTTGTTGCCACTTCAAACGTTCAAGAATTTGCTCAGTTTGGGCTGCAGTCGCTGGCTTAGTGATCTTGTTTTGATCATTAGTGCCAACTACGCCAAATTCAAATTTGTAATCAATCTTATTCAGGTTAGCTTGTTTGATTTGATCCAAGCAATCACCGTTAACATCATAGCATTTTTGACCAAGTTCGAACCATTTATCTAAATCTTGATTGTTAGCTAATAAATTAACTTTAATCGCCGCCGAACGAGTAACTTCAGTATTAAATTGTTGATCAAACATAAAGTTACCCATCGAATAAACAATCAACTTGCCTTTATAAGACTCAGTCGATTGAACCCAATGCGGATGATCAGCCAAAATAGCATCAGCGCCAGCATCAATAATCCGATGATAAGTCGATCGTTTTATATCATCTGGACCAGGCTTATATTCAGCGCCCATGTGGGGTAAAGCAAACACTGGCAAATAAGGCTGGTATTGCTTGATCACATCAATCGATTCTTGTGGTGGAATCCGAAACACACCATGGTAGCCACACATTGCAACCGGTAAAAAGCCTGTTTTAATGGAATTATCAGATTGTTGATATTTGGCTCTAATCGCAATCACTTTGCAAATTTGATCAGTCGCTCTCGGATCATAATGACCAAAATATTGAATTTTGTGGTCTTTCAAATGTTGCTTGGTCTCTTCAAAACCTCCAATACCTTGATTGTCGGTATGATTATTAGCCAGAGTTGTTACGTCAAAAAACTTGGCCGCTTCAGACAAAAATTCTGGTCGACAATTGAACTGCAATTGAGCTTCTTGCTCAGCCGAGGTCATGTTAACCTTATCTGAAATAGGGCATTCTATACCGGTAATCCAACTATCATATTGATCACGCTTAAATTCGTCTAGTCTTGAAAAAGGGTACTTATATTTCAAATCCGAAGCCATTGACCAATCGCGAATGTAACGACCCCAAAAAATATTACCAGTAAAAAGTAGGCGACTTTTAACTGATGTTAATTCAACGACCGGCTTCTGCTTGCTGACTTTTGTTTGGGTTTGAACCGTTTTTAATTTCCTTTCATATTCTGTTGAATAAAACAACCCCAACGTCGTTAATGCAATTATAATTATTAGTAATAAAATTTTACCTGTTTGATTCTTTTTACCTCGATACTTCATAATTACATTTTATCATACTTATGCTATAATTAGGCTATGAATTTTTACCAACAAAACTGTCAACAAGTATTCAAAAAACTCAAAACTAGCAAACAAGGATTAACTAGCATTCAAGTCACTAAATCACGTCAAAAACACGGCGCTAACATTATCAATCTCAAAAACAAATCATTATTTCGAAAAATTATCGAACCATTACTTGATGTTTTTGTTTTTGTGTTAGTCGTAGCAGGAATAATTAGTTTTTATCAAGGGCATTTAATTGACGCGATTGTTATTTTTGTCGTAGTAATGATTAATGCGATTATTCAATACGTCCAAACTTATTCAACCGAGAAAATCTTGCGCGAACTCAACAAAAAAGATAACCAGTTAGTGTTAGTTAGACGAAATAATGAAGTCATAAAAATACCTAGCCAACAATTAGTCGTCGGTGATATTATAATTTTGAATGAAGGTGATAAAGTGCCAGCTGATGGACGGATTATCAAATCTGATCATCTGTCAGTTGATGAATCAATGCTAACTGGCGAATCTTTGCCAATTAGCAAAAACAACCATCTGGTCAAAACCATCAAACAGATTTTTGATCAAACCAACATGTTATTTGGCGGCTCGTTTGTTGTGTCTGGACAAGTTGAAGCCGTCATTACTCAAGTCGGCATGGCAACAGAGTTTGGCAAAATAGCCGAATTTGGTACTTCACTTAATCCAATTAGTCCAATTCAGAAAAAAATTAACAAATTAATCACCAAAATTATCACTTTGGTAGCGATCGTGATGCCAATTATTCTAATGATAATGTTATGGCGGGGTGACCAACTAGTCGATAGTATCAACTTCATTTTAGCCACAACTGTATCAGTTGTTCCCGAAGGGTTATCAATCGCTATTACGGTGATTTTAGCTTTTAGTATGAAACAAATGGCACGTCAAAACGCTCTAGTTAGAAATTTGCGAGCAATCGAAACAATTGGCGTAATCAATGTCATTGCCAGTGACAAAACTGGCACCCTAACTCAGAACAAACTATCAATTCAGCAGATTTTTTCACTTTCAAAAAATAACCATATGAAAGAAGTGATGAAACGAGCCACTGCCAGCGATCAAAATCAGCCATATAGCGACCCGTTAGATAAGGCGATTGCTGATTTTACAATTGAACAAAAATTGACTGGCAAAATTAATAAAATCTTACCTTTTAATCAAGAATTAGCCTTGAGTGGAGCCGTTTGGCAACAAAAAAAACAGCAGATTTTGTATATCAAAGGTTCACCGGAACAAATAATAAACTTGTCTACTTTGACCAAAAAACAACTTGAACGAATCAACCAACATCTCGAGCAAATGGCCGAATCGGGACAACGAATTATTGGTTTGGCTTCAGCGGAAGTTGGTTCAGAATTCAAAGATTGGCCCGATTTAGAAAAAATTAAGTTTGATTTTCAAGGTTTGATTGGACTTTCTGACACTATCAGAGTTGAAGCCAAAAAAGCAGTTAAACAAGCCCAAACCGCCGGCGTTAAAGTAGTGATGATCACCGGAGATCATTATAAAACTGCTTTTAGTATTGCTCAACAACTAGGTATTGCTGACAATCTGAACCAAGTACTCGACATGAGTCAGATCGAACGAATGAATCAAGCAGAATTAGAGCAAAAAGTACTATCCTCAACCGTTTTTGCTCGAGTCACTCCAGAGCGAAAGTTCAAAATCTTGGAAGAATTGTAAAAACAAAACTTTGTTGCCATGACTGGTGATGGAGTCAATGACACACCAGCGATTATCAAATCTGATATTGGCATCGCTATGGGTAGTGGTTCAAGCATCGCCAAAAATGCTAGCGATATCGTACTACTAGACAATAATTTTGCCTCAATTGTTGGCGCAATGAGATTGGGGCGTAGTTCAGTTCATAACATCAGAAGAATGCTTTATTATATGTTATCAACTAATTTAGGAGAACTGTTAACTTTTGTTACCGCGATTAGTTTTGGTTTGCCAATGCCATTAGTAGCGATTCAAATTTTATGGATTAATTTGTTAACCGACACTTCATTTGTAATACCGCTCGGTTTAGAAAAACCTCATGACAACATCATGGAACAAAAACCAAATCCAATTGACGCGCCATTGCTCAATAAATTTTATTTATTCAGAATGGTGATGGTATCGGTTCTGATTGCTGCTATGACCCTGATCGGTTATCAATTGTTCGCTCACAAAGACGTGATTTACGCCCAAACAGTTGCTTTTGTAATTTTGGGCACTACTCAATGGGCCAACGCTTTCAATTCTCGCAGCTTTTCTAATTCGATTTTTAAAATCAAAAAATCAAATTACTGGCTTTGGGGTAGCTTATTGTTATCGGGTTTGCTAGAAATAATCGCTATTTTCACACCACTCAGTCAATATCTAAAATTAGCTCACTTAGAGTTCACTGATTTTATGATAGTTAGTATTGTTAGTTTTGGTTTAATTATCCTATTGTCAGAGATCCACAAATTAATTGGTAAAATGATTCATAATTAGCTTGTTAAAGTTATCTTTTTAGATTATAATGTAACCATAAACTTAATAGAAAGGATTTATTCATTATGGATAATAAGCCAAATAATCTGGCAACGCCTCAACCAACCGCTTCGCCGCAGCCCAAACCAGTAGCGAATCCGGTTCGGCCAACAGCTGCGCCAAAAACAACTCAACCAGTTTCTGATATTACCGCTCCAGCTGGAATTAAACCAGCTGCGCCAGCTACTGAAACTACCAAAACTGCACCGACTCCGACTGCACCAGCTGAAAAACCAACACCAGTTGTAACCAAAAACATTCAAGCAAAACCAAAGAAAAAAGGCAAATTTGGTAAAATTATTACTATCGTTCTAGTATTAGCAGCGCTTATTGGTGGTGGAGCATTAGCTTATAAAACACTTGTTATTGACCAAAAACCAGCTAACATTCTAAAAAGAGCTTTGACTAAAGATTATTCAGATAAAAAACAAGATATTGAGTTCAAAATTAATATTGATATCGATAGAATCACTAAAATGGCCCAATTGTCAGGTGAAGCTGTTGAAAAATCTGACATAGAAATGTTGAAACAATTTCAACAGAAAATTGGAACACTTAAACTTTCAGCTTATCAACAAAAAGACAAACAATTAATTTCATCTAATTTTAGTTTGTTAGACGCTAATAATTCTGAATTATTCGCTTTGAACGCTATCGATGATAATAAGAACGAAAAGAGTTATTTCAACACTAAGTTTGACTCTAATTTAGTTACTGAATTAATTGATAAAATTGTTGCAACCCAAAAAGCAAAAGGCGAATTAGACAAAAACGCCGAAAAATTAGTAAAAACAATCAAACCAAGTATTGTCGAGTTTAGTAAAAAACTAAGTGGTAAATGGTACAAAGCTGATATTAAAGAAGCAAAACGAGCAGCTGGCACAATGGCACAAGGTTTTTCTTGCTATAACCAAGAAAATGTTGAAGATTTAAACCAAAAACTTCAAGAAAAATCTAATCATGGTGGCTTAGACTTCTTATTTGATAAATTCAAAAAAGAAGACAATAATGATTACAATGGCAACGTATTCTCACTCGAATATGATGGTAATCAAATAATTAAAGTTAGCGAAAAATCAATGAAACTATTTGAAGACTCTAAGATGTTAAAATGTTTAGAGAAAGAAGCTAATATTAATATAATGAATTCTTATGAACAATTAAAAAAGACTCTTAAAAGCAACCCTGAAGCCAAAAAAAAATTAGCAAAGTTTAAATTATCAGGAAAAATATTCATTAATAAAAATTCAGAAATAGAAAAAATGAATTTTAATTATAGTTATGATAATCTTATAGAATTAAAAATGACATTAAAGTCAAGTGAAGCTCCTAAAACGATCACTGTTCCAAAGGACGCCGCTGACATTAAAGAGCTAGAAAAAGACATTCAAGACATGGTAATTAAAATAATGTTTGGTGGTGAAGTGCCAACAGGTTTACCAACCGAATTGCCAACTGGCTTGCCAACAAACAACTTATCATTCTAATCTACGTACAATCATAAAAAAATCTCTGACTTATCAGAGATTTTTTATTTTAGCTTTAAAATCAATAAATTTTCAATATGTGGAGTTCGCGGAAAAAAATTATAACCAATTATTTTTTCTATTTTATATTTTTCTAACAATAAAGCAACGTCACGAGCTTGAGTGATTGGATTGCAAGACAAATAAATTACTTTTTGTGGACAAACTTTCAATATTTTCTCAATTACTTTTTGGTGTAAACCAGCGCGTGGTGGATCAACAATCAAAGTTTTGTCCTTAACAATATAGTCGATTGCTTTCTCGGCTGGAGACAATATGGCTTGTGATTTTAAACCTAGCTTAGTAATATTTTTAGTCATTTCTTCGACCGCAAATTGGTTAATTTCGACCAAATCAGCTTGATCACTAACTGTTAAGCCAATCGTGCCAACCCCGCTATAAAGATCAACGATTGGTTGATTTTCGCCAATTTCTTGTTTAATTTCTTGCAAAGCCATCTCATAAACTGGCAAATTAATTTGGAAAAAACTTTCAGTCGCATAAGAAAATTGACGATTCATAATCTCGTCAGTTAAATTAGGCTGGCCAAAACTAGCTAATTTATTAGTTACTATGCTAGCAGGGGATTCGGGATTGGAATAAATAATGTCAAAACTTTTGATACCGAGCTTTGTAAAATCAAAATTTAGCTTGAAACTTTCGGTTTTAACATACAATTGAGCCGCTACTTGTTGACTTTGGTTAGCCCGAATCAACAATGTTTTCAAATCACGACCCGAAACTTGATTTTGATTTAAGATATTAACAATTTGATTAGCTTTTTGATTGATAATTGGCATCGCTAAATGTGAGCCGTTAACCGCAATCTTACCTTTGGTGCCGCGCCGATAATTAGCTAAACTTAGTTTCTCCGTATCATGATCCCAATAGAAGCAAAACTCCATTTTATTACGATAATTGAAAATCTGACCGTCAGTCACTACTTTTGGCACTTCAATTTCAACATGTTGTTGAGCAAAAGCTTGCTTAATCAACTCCGATTTTAACTCTAATTCATAATCATAATCATAAATTTGCCACGGACTAGTCGAAAGATAAGCTTGTTTATCTAACGGCTCAATTCTTTTATCAGAGTTCTCCAAAACTTGCGTCACTACACCTTCATAAATCCCAGCTCGTTTTTTGGTCACTAAAAATTTTACCAGTTCACCCGGCAAACCACCCCAAATGAAAGCCTTTTTAGTCTGACCATCTTGAAGTTCAACCGTAGCCAAGCACTGCCCACCATTAACGATTTTTTCCAACCGCGCCGTAAAAAATTGTTGCTTTTTCATTAGTTATATTTTAACATATTTAAAATTAGTTAATAAATACTTAAAAATATAAATTTTAATTTAGTCAAATTAAAGTCTTTTTCTTTTTATAATTATTATTCTCAAATTTGTATCATCAATTTGAAGATTTGTTAATTATAAGCTATAATAAAAATATGAATGATGAGATAATAGCATTAGTTTCTCTATCCCATGATTTAAACAATCATTTTAACGCGCCCAATCCGGCTGAAATAATTGCCGACAAAGTTGATTTGTCGCGCTCCACCACTATGCTTTTATTCATGGATCAGCAAGACAATTTATTTGCTTTTATTACTAGTAAAGCCAAAACTACGCTTGGTGACATTAGAAAAATGCTTTTAAAGGCCAATTTGATACCAATTAAATTCTTTGACCCCAAAAACAAACCTAATCATTTTGATCAAATAGCAACCGAATTGTTCAAGCAAGCTTATCCAGGCATGAAGCCAGTTTCTAATAAAGATCTTATTTATTATAAAACCTTAGTTAGTTGTAACCCAGCACTGGTCGAAATCAAAAACATTCGAAACGGGATAATTAAATCCTTTGATACTAACGCCAAAAATAATTGGCGACCATACAAAAAATTCAATTACAGCAAAGTAAAAGTTGAGCTAGAATAATTGACAAAATATAACGAAGCAAACCTTTTTGCTTCGCAAAAATTGGGGTTCATTTTTTAAAAAGAAGGATGAGGGGTAGCGGTCGAAAAAACAAGGTTTTTTCTCCCTTGCATTGAGGGTTAGTCTGAGAAAATGAGCTTCGCTTGTTTTCTCACCCCTCGCATCAAAGCACGAACCCTACGAATTTTGCAAAGCAAAATTCTGGGTTCAAACCCTCACCTCAACAAACTAAAAAATAGTCCATTTGGACTATTTTTTAGCATGGCTGGGGATGAGGGATTCGAACCCCCGAATGCATGGACCAAAACCATGTGCCTTACCACTTGGCGAATCCCCAATAACAAATGTTTTATTAATTTTAAAGTTACTTTTTATAACTGATGAATGGTTTTGGTCCAATGGACTTATTATAATTTTTGTCCGCTGTACCAGCGTCCGCCATGTGCCTTACCACTTGGCGAATCCCCAATAACAAATGTTTTATTAATTTTAAAGTTACGACTGCTATTATATCAAACTTTCGCCAAATAACCAAATTTCTGTTATAATTAGTTTATGTTTAAAATCGAACCACTTAATTACAATCTAGATGCCCTAGAACCAGCCATTTCCAAAGATATTATGGAACTGCATTATCACAAACATTACCAAGGATACACCGACAAATTTAATAAATTTGCTAAAGAGGAGGGGATAGATGATCAATCAATTGAGCAGATTTTTGGAAATATTTCTAATTATTCACAAAATCTAATCAACAATGCCGGTGGACATTACAACCACAAATTCTTTTGGCAGTGTTTAACACCACCAGAATCAACTCAAAACGAAATTTCTGACACAATGTTAGCAGCAATTGAAGGCTCTTTTGGTAGTTTTGACGCTTTTAAAGAAGAATTTTTGACTCAAGCAACTGGCCTATTTGGATCTGGCTGGGTCAATTTGGTCCAAACCCCAACTGGCGAACTCAAAATCATCCAAACTGCCAATCAAGATGCCATTGGCATGAACTTTGTCCAAAAGCAACACGGCAATAACAAATTATTATTGAACCTGGATGTTTGGGAACACGCTTATTACCTCGATTATCAGAATCGACGAGCTGATTATATCAAGAATTTCTTCGACATAATCAACTGGCAATTTGTTGAATCGAACATGAATTAAAATTGTACTTTTGAACCATAAGTGGTATAATTTTATTAAATGAAAAAGAATCACAAATCAAAATTATTTCTACTTATATTTACTCTAATTTTAAATTTATTATTACAAATAAGCTTGTTTTTAGTCAAAGACCAAAACATTATCTTTTATCAAGCAATCACTTCTATTATAAGTATTATTTTGGCTATTTTATTGATTAGAAAAAAAGACGATTGTAAGCCAGCTCATAATGATTTTTTAGATTTTGAAACAGTTGTTGATTCGGTCAGCGAAGCTCTATTGGTAATTGATCATGATAATAAAATAAAACTGTTTAATCCAGCTGCTGAAAAACTGACCGGTTATGCCAAAAATGATGTTTTGGATATCAATTATCAAGCTTTTTTAAAATTAGTCAAATCTGATGGATCAAATATAGACGATGAAGACCACCCTATAGCTAGTTCGATTAAGTCAGGGCAAAAAACCGAAACCAAAGATTATTCAATCAAAACTACTAACGATCGTTTGATCCCAATTTCATTATTAATCGCGCCAATGGGCAGCAACAAAACAACTACTTTAATAACATTCCATGACATCTCAAAAGAATTAGATGAAGAACGCGAAAAGATGGAATTTATTTCGACCGCCAGCCACGAAATGCGCACTCCAATTGCTTCAATCGAAGGTTATTTAGGCTTAGCACTCAACCCCAAAACAGCTACTCTTGATCCAAGAGCTCAAACTTATTTGACAAAAGCTCAAGCCTCCGCCAAGCATTTAGGCGAATTATTTCGTAATCTACTTAGTATTTCCAAAGCTGAAGATCGACGCCTAAAATTAAAACCTCAAGTTTTGAATTTGGAAGATCTGATCAATGAAGTAATTGATAGCTTCAGAGAAGCCGCCAACAAAAAGAATTTGCAATTAACTTTTTCTAGAGCCAAAGATGATAAAAAAAGCATTCATCCCGAAATTTGTGTTTATAGCGACAAAACAATCGTTCACGAAGCCTTATCAAATCTAATCGATAATGCCATAAAATATACCGAAAAAGGCGGAGTAAATATAAATCTATTCTTAAACGAACAAAATAATGCAGTTATTTCAATTCAAGACACAGGAATAGGAATTCCATCAGAAGACATTCCTCATTTATTCCAAAAATTCTATCGAGTCGACAACTCCGACACTCGCGAAAAAGGTGGCACTGGATTGGGACTGTATCTTACTCGAAAATTAATTGAAAATATCAAAGGCAGAATATGGGTCGAAAGCGTTTTTAAGCAAGGAAGTACCTTTTTTGTTTCGCTACCAAGAGTGAATCCGGAAAAAGCACAGCAACTAGCTAAACAAGAACAAGCTACTTTTTATCCAAATCAATAATTTTGCAATCAAACTATGGAAAAAATAAGCAAAAGGAGTATAATTAAAATATGAAAAGTATTTTATTAGTCGAAGACGACAAAGGCTTGCAAGAAGTTTATGGCATAAGACTAGAGGCCGAAGGCTATAAATTATTTTTTGCTAATAATGGCGAAGAAGCAATCAAAATAGCCACCAAAGAGCACATTGATTTAATTTTAAGCGATGTAATGATGCCAAAAATATCTGGCTTTGATATGCTAGACATTTTAAAATCAAATAAAAACCTTGACAACACCAAAATTATTATCATGACCGCCTTGTCTAGCGATAATCAACGTGCCAAAGGAGAAGCTCTTGGTGTTGATCGATATTTAGTCAAATCACAATTAGGCATCGAAGATGTTGTCAATGCAGTCAATGAAGTACTTAATGAGAATAGCCAAAACGTCCAGGAAACCGCTGAGCCTGTTGCTCCAGTTGCTAATACTGAACCAATTCAACCTGAGGCTCCGACTATTAATCCAACCGAGGCAGTTGATCCAATTCAATCAGAGAATAATGCACCTGCACTTCAAACAGAAGAAAACAAGATAGCTCCTGCAAACCCAATTGAAAACAAAGAACCTATCAATCAAACAGAAGAGCCAACTCTTCAAACCGCAACTCCAAAAATCGTCAGTGCCAAAGCTTTAGTTAATCCAAATGCAGCTATTATTAATCAAGCAACTAAAAATTCTGATTTTCATAATCATAATTTAGAGCATTCAAACCAGATAAAACCACAAGAAAACCAATCTGGGCCACTAACAACCAAAGATATTCAACCCGAATCAAACAGTCCAGTTGAATTAACGCACGAAGAAGTACCAGATCGACAAAACTTTAGTTTAAAAGATATCATTCCGCCACGCTAAAATGGAACCGATTCGACTTAATAAATATTTAAGCACTATTTTAGGTTTGTCTAGAAGAGAAGCCGATAATTTAATAGCTAATAAAAAAGTCACGGTCAATGACCAACTAGCTACTCTAAGTCAGAGAATTAACTCGACCGATCAAATAAAAGTCGACAATCAAGTTGTAGCGAATAATTTTGAAGAGCAATTGATTGCCGTTAATAAACCAATTGGCGTAACTTGTTCGCGTCGTCATCAAAAAGGTGATAAAACTATTTATGATATTCTGCCAAAACAGTTTGTCAAGCTCAAAACCGTTGGCAGACTTGATAAAAACAGTTCTGGCCTGATTTTATTATCAAACAATGGCGATTTTATTTATCGAATGACTCATCCAAAATTTAGAAAAATCAAAATTTACAAAATCCGCTTAAACAAATCACTCGAACCGCTTCATCAACAGATGATTAACGATTTTGGAATCGAACTAGAAGATGGTAAATCACAATTAATTTTGGAAAAGTTAGATGAAAATAGGGCAGATTGGCAGGTGACAATGCACGAGGGACGCAATCGCCAAATCAGACGCACTTTCAGAGCACTGGGTTATGAAGTAATAAAATTACATCGAATCCAATTCGGTGATTATCAAATTGGTCAACTAAAGTCCGGCCAATATCAACCCCTAATCAACCAACTTAACAGTTCCAAATGAAACTAAAAGGGCAAAAATAGTTAAGATAATATATAAATTAGTTTCACCAATGTTAAGTAATGTTTGATGAATTGGAGATGTTTTTGTTTTTGTTTGATTAGGTTTTTTAGTTTGGTTAATTTCTGTTACTAATTTGGCTGATTTAATTGGTTGGTTGTTCTTTTTAGCTGACTGGCTTGGCTTGTTAATTGCTAATTTTTGCTGATTCTGATTAATAGTTCTAGTAATGGCTAGTTTAGTAGTGATTGGCTTGTTGGTTGTTTGTGCTTG
>PDWI01006176.1_pt1 | contig 15165 bp, 12 predicted proteins | sample 1430891 | NCBI WGS metagenome assembly PDWI01 (sample SAMN01162508, study PRJNA174530) | Oral metagenome, whole genome shotgun sequencing project. | biome: Marine environment; feature: Marine mammal; material: Swab sample of the gingival sulcus; isolation source: swab sample of gingival sulcus... | reverse complement strand
GTTAAAAACAAAAAGTAAAGATGCATTTTATTTATCAAAAGTACATTATTTTAAAAAACTATTTTCTTTCTCTATCTGAAACAGCTCTAAATTTATCTTAAATTCTGTTACCTTTGTCGCAATTGTTTTTCTATGTTGAGAATCGTTGTAATTGTATTATTGTTTTTTTGCTCTGTTGTAAAAGCACAAATTATCCCTAATCCGAATTCGGGAATGGTTGACCCTATGAATCCCAACAGACAAGATACCGTCAGTAATCCGGGGATGATTGACATTCAACTGAGCGGCAAAACGCACTATACCGACTATAAAATCATAGATTACAAAAATGATACTACTTATTTTGACACCACATTAACCATTAATAAATACTATAAATTTAACTATTTACGCCAAGACAATTTTGAGCTTTTGCCTTTTCACAATCAGGGACAGACCTATAACCATCTGGCTTATGATTTTAATACTGTATCACTTTATCCCAATATGGGAGCAAGGGCTATGCACTTTAACTTTTATACTGTTAAAGATATCAATTATTTTAAAGTTCCCACGCCTACGTCAGAACTTTTTTACCGGACAGGGCTTACTCAAGGCCAAGTATTAGACGCATTACTTACCTTAAATACCTCCGAACGCACCAATTTTTCTATTGCCTACAAAGGCCTGCGGTCTCTGGGTAAATACAGAAGTGCCCTTGCCAGTCAGGGAAATATGCGTTTTACCTTTTTACATAGCACAAAGAATAACAGATACAGCATCAAAGGTCATGTGGTAGCTCAGGATTTAACGAATGATGAAAATGGCGGTTTAACAGATTTATCCTTACAATACTTTATCACAAGAGATAGGAATTTTACAGACAGAGAAAGGTTAGAAACCCTATTTACCGATGGAGAAAATACGCTGAGGGGTAACCGGTATTTTTTTACGCATCGGTACAATTTATGGCAACGTTATGATACCCTAAAAAAACGGGAAAGCTATTTACGTATAGGCCATACCCTGAATTACGAACGCAAACACCACGGTTATAATCAAACTGCTGCCAATAGTATTTTTGGAAATGCATTTGGATCTACAATACGAGATAAAAACAGTTTTTATACATTTTACAACCAGGCATACGCAGCTCTAAAATCACCGATAGTTTTGGGTGAAGTTTCTTTTAACATTGCCAATTACAATTATCTTTATAAGTATAACAGTGCTGCAATTTTAAATAATACACTTATTCCCAATAAGATAGACGGAAACATAATTTCAGCAGGCGGCACCTGGAAAACCAACTACAGAAAGTTTAATATCTATGCTGATGCCGCTACTATTATTTCAGGAAATTTAACAGGAAATTACCTAAAAGCAACCGCCGCTTTTAAACAGGACAGTTTATTTACTTTTAAAGGTTCATTTCTTGCCAACACCAGAAGTCCCAATCTAAATTTTGAGCTTAATCAAAGTAATTATATAGCCTATAACTGGAAAAACAACTTAAAAAACGAGAGGTACAGAACCCTCTTTTTTGAACTGAATTCCGATAAAATTTTAGATGCTTCCGCTCAAATCTCGCAAATAGATAATTACACCTATTTTAGTGATGCAACCAATGCCACCAATTACCAGCCAAAGCCGTTACAAGCGGATAAAACCATTAACTACCTCAAATTAAAAATAGGTAAAACCCTAACCGTAGGTAAATTTTCTTTGGAAAATACGGTAATGTATCAAAAAGTAGCTCAGGGCAGTTCCGTTTTTAAGGTACCGGAATTGGTTACCAGAAACAGTCTATATTTCACTGATTATCTCTTTAAAGGCGACCCGCTGTATCTGCAAACCGGCATTACACTTAATTATTTTACCAAATACTACGCCAATGCATATAATCCGGTATTGGCAGAATTTTATTTGCAAAATCAACAAAAAATTGGCGGATATCCTATTCTCGATTTCTTTATCAATGCACAAGTACAACGTACCAGATTATATCTGAATTTTGAACACGCCAATACTTTCTTAAACAAAAAAAATGATTATTTTACGGCTCCGCGTTACCCCTATCGGGATTTTGTAATACGATTTGGCCTAGTATGGAACTTTTTTATTTAAACACAAAATATCAAATCTTAACCCATTCTCTTTACTGATAACTACTTTATCCGGAAAGAACAATGGTGTAAATAATCAAAAGATAAATTCTAAACTCAAAATGAGTTCATTTTTAAAAAATTGCCGGTGTATCTTTTTGAGTAAGTTGTTTAATTTTTATAGAAAATCCAGCCACTATTAGTGTCATTATCGGGCTAAGCCAATTAAAAAAGGCATAAAAGAAATATTCTGCCACGGGAACACCCAAAACACCACTTTGGTAGGCACCACAGGTATTCCAAGGAACCAATACAGATGTTACCGTACCGGAATCTTCTAAAGTTCTACTTAAATTTACAGGAGCTAAACCTTTATTTTTGTATGCTTTGGAAAACATTTTACCCGGAACTACTATAGCTAAATACTGGTCAGAAGCCGTTACATTTAACGCCAGACAACTGGCTACCGTACTGGCAAAAAGGCCAAAAGTAGTTTTGGCAAGGCTGAGTAAAGATGCACTAATTTTAGAAAGTGCTCCAATAGCATCCATTATTCCTCCAAAAACCATAGCACATATTATCAACCAAATGGTACGCAACATTCCGTACATACCTTTTCCTGAGGCAGAAAACAATCCGCTCAAGGTTTCATTTTCAGTTGGAATATTAGTTTGTACCGTAATGGCATCCATAATGCCCTTATAAGCAGATTGCAAAGATAATTCTTTTACTCCGGCAATCTGGGCCACTACCTGAGGTTGAAAAATTAAGGCAAAAACGGCTCCCAGTAATGTTCCGATAAATAAGGCAATTAACGGAGGTGTCTTTCTAATAATTAAAAATATTACCGCGATTGGAACCAAAAACAGCCACCCGTTTATCGTAAAAATCTCTTTAATATCCGTTAACAAACCCGAAGTATCTGTTTGTCCCACTGTATCACTTAACAATCCAATTACAATAAAAACCACAAGTGTAATTAAAATAGTAGGTATGGTAGTAATAGTCATATATTTTATATGATTAAACAATTGGCCGCCGGCCATAGCGGGTGCCAGATTTGTAGTATCGCTAAGTGGCGACATCTTATCGCCAAAATAGGCACCGGACAATACGGCACCTGCGGTCATTCCCATAGACATTCCTAAGGCTTCACCTATCCCAACCAAGGCAATCCCCACCGTAGCTGAAGTAGTCCAACTACTACCCGTGGCAATAGAAATAATAGCACAAATAATTACACAAGCCGCGAGAAATATAGTAGGATTTAAAATTTCCAAACCGTAATAAATCATAGCCGGAATAATACCGCTTATCAACCAGGTTCCGGCCAGTGCACCCACCATTAACAAAATCAACAGGGCTCCGGCAGTAGATTTTATATTTTCTGCCACCTCTTCTACCATTACATTAAAAGGCACTTTGTTAAAAATACCTACCACTACGGCCACCGCAGCCCCCATTAAAAGTATAAATTGGTTACTCCCACTCAAAGCGTCATCACCATAGACAAAAACATTAAATGCCAACATACCCACAAGGGCAATAACAGGAATAAGTGCTTCCCATATATTGAGTTCTTTATTGTAAACTATAGCTTGTTGATCATAAATTTCTCTGGAAATATTGTCCTTTTCTTCCATATAATTAGGGGTTTGGAATGTAATGATACAAAAAATAATCTTTATTTTATACAATTGATATAAAAGAACTATAAATTTTATCCTGATAATTATACAATTGAAACCTACTTTACCAGAGCTCAGAAAGGTGAAATATTTAAGATTTTAAAACAATATCATCCTAAATAAATTTGTTCATTTTTTTGATTAAAGTAGGCGGATTACGGCAGTTTTGTAAAAATAACCCAAACGGAATTGATTTTAAAAGCAAATATGCTACGCCACAGACTCTATCAATATCCCTAAAATATCTGTAGCTGCATCAGGTATTTTAGTACCCGGGCCAAAGATACCCACCACACCGGCATCATATAAAAATTGATAATCCTGAGGAGGAATTACGCCTCCGGCTATTACTAAAATATCTTCCCTATTATATTTTTTTAGCTCGGCTATTACCTGTGGCACCAATGTCTTATGCCCTGCTGCCAATGACGATACCCCCAAAACATGTACATCGTTTTCTACTGCTTGTTTAGCGGCTTCATGTGGAGTTTGAAAGAGCGAGCCTATATCTACATCAAAGCCTAAATCTGCAAAGCTGGTGGCCACTACTTTGGCTCCCCGGTCATGGCCGTCTTGTCCCATTTTTGCAATTAAAATACGCGGCCTTCTACCTGCTTGTTCGGAAAATTTATCTGCCATTTCCACGGCTTTATTAAAACTATTGTCTGAATCCATTTCTTTGCTATATACGCCACTTATCGTATTTTGATGAGCCTTATACCTACCATAGACTTTTTCCAAAGCCATAGAAATCTCCCCTAAGGTAGCTCTGTGTTTAGCTGCTTCCACGGCCAATGCCAACAGGTTTCCTTCATTGGTTTTTGCCGCATTGGTCAGGGCATTTAAAGCAGCGGTTACATTTTTATCATCTCTGTTCTTTTTTAACGAATCTAACCTTTTTATCTGAGACCTTTTTACCTGCTCATTATCAACTTCCAAAATTTTTAAAAAGGATTCCTCTTTTTGCCTGTAGGCATTTACACCCACTATAATATCTTTTCCACTGTCTATTCTAGCCTGTTTTTTGGCGGAGGCTTCTTCAATTCGCATTTTTGGAATACCTTCTTCAATAGCTTTGGTCATTCCTCCAATATTTTCCACTTCTTCTATTAGTTCCCAGGCTTTTCCGGCAATTTCCTGAGTTAATTGTTCCACATAGTAAGAACCTGCCCAAGGGTCAACCGTTTTGGTAATATGGGTTTCTTCTTGCAGGTAAATTTGTGTATTTCTGGCAATCCTTGCCGAAAAATCTGTGGGCAAGGCAATAGCTTCATCAAGGGCATTGGTATGCAAACTTTGTGTACCACCAAAAGCGGCCGCCATAGCTTCTATTGCAGTTCTCGCAACATTGTTATAAGGATCCTGAGCCGTTAAACTCCATCCACTGGTCTGGCAATGCGTCCTTAGAGCCATAGACTTCAAATTTTCAGGGTTAAAAGTTTTTACCAGTTTTGCCCAGAGCATTCTGGCTGCCCGCATTTTGGCAATTTCTCTAAAATGTTCCATTCCTATAGCCCAGAAAAATGATAGCCTCGGGGCAAATTGATCTATTTTCATCCCAGCTTGTAATCCGGTTTTTATATATTCCAAACCATCGGCTAAGGTATATGCCAATTCAATTTCCGGTGTGGCCCCGGCTTCTTGCATATGGTATCCGGAAATGGAAATAGAATTAAACTTGGGCATATTTTTACTGGTATATTTAAAAATATCAGCTACTATTTTCATACTCTCTGTGGGCGGATAGATATAGGTATTACGCACCATAAACTCTTTGAGTATATCGTTTTGGATGGTGCCTGCCAGATCCTTAATGGCAACCCCTTGTTCCTGTGCAGCCACAATATAAAAAGCCATTACAGGCAAAACAGCCCCGTTCATAGTCATAGAAACCGACATTTTATCCAACGGAATTTGATCAAAGAGAATTTTCATATCTTCCACGGAGTCAATGGCTACTCCGGCCTTACCTACATCTCCCTGTACGCGTTCGTGGTCTGAATCATAGCCGCGGTGAGTAGCCAAATCAAAAGCAACGGAAAGCCCTTTTTGGCCGGCAGCTAAATTTCGTCTGTAAAAAGCGTTGGATTCTTCTGCAGTAGAAAATCCCGCATATTGCCTTATGGTCCAAGGCCTGCGGACATACATGGTAGAATACGGCCCACGCAAATATGGCGGAATACCCGCTACAAAATTCTCATGAGAAAATGCTTGTTTGCGATGGGTTACCAGACTATCTTTTAAATTTAAATGGGAAAGATTTTTTCTACTCATTTTACTTATGGTTTTGTTTTCCTTATAATAGAATCAACATCTACGTTTGGTAGAGTAATTGCATTAAAACTAATGGTTTTAAACATTTCTAGGACTATAAATTCACATAAAAACAACACTGAAAGCCCTATTGCTTCATTTTAAGGAATAATTCACGTTCTACTTTTTCTGATAACCTTTTCGGGATAACAGGTTCAATTATTGTCTTTCTGTTTTCTTTATCATTTTGTGCAGAGGCTGATGTAAAATCATCCGGAATTTCGGCTCCTTTCGTATATTTATTGGTACCTACCAAAACTAATTTTTCATCGTCAAACAACTGTTGTTCTTTTGCGGCACTTTCATTAATTTTTCTTTGAATGGTACCGGAAAGCAACTGCTTTAAAAATCCGCCATTATCTTCAATATGATTAAACAATTCCAAAGCTTTTTCAGCAATCTGTGTGGTTAGGGTTTCAAGATAATATGAACCATCAGCAAAATTATTTCCCGGATTAAACCCGCTTTCTTCTATTAAAATCAAAAGCTGGTTATTTGCAATTCTTTGGCCAAAATCATGTGCTTTATTCAAAAATGCGTCATAGGGCCTGTTGGCAATAATATCTGCTCCACCTAAAACAGCACTCATACATTCTGAAGTAGTCCTAAGCATATTTACATAAGGGTCTAAGGCCGTTTTATTTCTTGTGCCGGGACTTACAAAGAGCCGGGTTTTTGGTTTAAAACCATATTCCTTCAACAGCAAACTCCATAGATACCTAAAAGCTCTCAGTTTAGCAATTTCAAAAAAGTAATTGCTGCCTGCGGCAAATTGAAATTGTATGGCATTGATATTAAAATAATCCAAATACATATTGCCATGTCCTAATGCATAGGCTACTTGCTGCACTGCATTAGCTCCTGCGTTCTGATACAATGCGACATTTACCCCCAGTGTATTGGCATTTTTATCAGCTTTTTTTAAGATGTCTTCAACTATTTTATAATCTTTTTCCTGATTCTCAAACCAATTTCCGGTGGCTGCCAAACGACCAATAACATCAATGTTTAAAGAATAGTTATAACCCATTAATTGCTTGATAAGGCTTTTAAAAAAATCTTTATTGAGGAATGAGAGGTTAAACTGAAGTTCAATTTTTTTACCATTTTTTTCTTTTGGCAAATCAAGGAGTAATGCTGATGCGTTAAACGGTTTATCAGCAGAAAACAATAAGGCATTGGCTCCATCAACTAATGCTTTTTGAGCTTCGTCCCGTGCTTTTTTTTCGTCAGAAATACGAATATGCTCACAAATGGCATAAGGTCTTGGTTCAAGTTTTACGGGCAGTTGTTTTAAATTATCAAGGTGGTAAAACGGAGCTATTTTTATCCCTTCTAATGATTCCCAGACCAGCGTCTGGTTATAGTCAGCTCCTCTTAAATCGGCCTGAATTTTTTGTTTCCACGCTTTAGCCGATACGGCATCAAATTCTTTAAATAAATTGGCCATAGCTTATTCTTTTAAGGTATCGTATTCTATAATGTAAATATCTTCATCTTTGCGTTTCATCTTATATTGTTCCCGTGCATATTTAATCAGTGAATCTTCATTTTCCAGATTTTTTAATAACTCCTGGTCTTTTTCAATTTCACTTTGATAGAACTGATTGGTCTTTTCTAATTTATCAATTTCTTTATTTAGACCACGGTGTGTAAGATAAGAATTTTCATCAAAAAATAACATCCAAACTAAAAACAACAGGAAAATAATAATATACCTATTGTTAAAAAAACGTATGATTTTAGTATTTTTAAATTCTTTAAAAGTCATTATTTCTATTTAGAGCTTCTCATTAATAATGGTTTTTACAATTTCTATGGCTACTGTATTATACTTATTATTAGGAATGATGATATCTGCATATTCTTTCATGGGCTCTATAAACTGCTCGTGCATAGGCTTTAGGGTAGTTTGGTAACGGTTCAGCACTTCTTCCATGTCTCTGTTTCGTTCCTGAATATCTCTTTTAAGCCTTCTTATTAACCGTTCATCAGAATCCGCATGAACATACACTTTTATATCTAACATATTACGCAATTCCGCATGGCTAAAAATAAGAATCCCTTCCACAATGATTACCTTGGCCGGATGCGTAATTATAACATCACCTGTACGATTATGGATAGCAAAAGAATAAACCGGTTGCTCTATGGATTGGCCGTTTTTTAATGCAGTTAAATGTTCAGTTAATAAATCAAAATCAATCGCTCTGGGATGATCAAAGTTAATTTTATTGCGTTCCTCTATGCTAAGACCGTCTGTAGTTTTGTAATAGGAATCTTGCGATATTACCGTTACTTCATGGTTGGTTAATTCATTAATGATTTGGTTTACAACTGTTGTTTTTCCGCTTCCGGTACCCCCTGTTATACCCAGTAATAACATATACTGATTTTTTTTGGCTATTGCTATACAAAAATAAGGAATTCTCGGCTTAATTGGGAACAATTTTAAATATTCCTTTATTTCCCACGCCTATATAGATATAGCCGGGTGTACGACAAAATTTTACAATTTTAAAAAGTTGGCTAACAATTGTTCTCCTACTGTACTACTTTTTTCAGGATGAAATTGTACGCCATAGAAATTGTCTTTTTGTAATGCCGAGCTGTACTCCAATTCATAGTCCGTAACGGCAATAGTATTCTTACAAAAAGGCACAAAATAGCTGTGCACCAAATACATATAACTGTTTTCGGGAATATTTTTAAATAAACTGCCTTTTAGATTATAGATGGTATTCCAACCAATTTGAGGTGTTTTTACTTTGGTTGAATTAAATTTTTTTACATCTAAATCAAAAATTCCCAATCCATTAGTATTGCCTTCTTCACTGTGTTGACACATCAATTGCATACCCAGACATATTCCCAAAACGGGCTGTTTTAATTGTGGAATGAGCTTGTCTAAACGGGTATTTTTTAATTTTTTCATTGCACTACTCGCCTCCCCCACACCCGGAAAAATAACCTTATCCGAAGAGCTAATTTCATCCGCATTATCTGTTAGTACAGCTTCATAACCCAATCGCTGTAAAGCAAAAAGAATACTTTGAATATTCCCTGCACCGTAGTCTATTATGGATAGTTTCATTTGGTTAATGAGTTAAGTAGGTAATAACATATAATCTAAATTTTAAAATTGGGATTTCGCAACTTCAAACACTATACTATCATCTAATAACCTGAATTCAGGTTAATAGTTTATAAAACCCCTTTTGTTGAAGGTAAAATCATTTTCTCTACATCTCTTTTTACCGCTGCTTTAATAGCTTTTGCAAAGGCTTTAAATATGGCTTCTATTTTGTGATGTTCGTTTGTACCTTCAGCTTTTATGTTAAGATTGGCTTTGGCTCCATCAGCAAAAGATTTAAAGAAGTGCATAAACATTTCGGCAGGCATTTTTCCTATCATTTCCCGTTTAAAGTCGGCTTCCCAGACAAGCCAGCTTCTCCCCCCAAAATCAATGGCAACCTGAGCGAGACAGTCATCCATTGGCAGGCAAAATCCATAACGTTCTATCCCCAATTTGTTGCCTAATGCTTTGTAAAAAGCCTCACCCAGAGCAATAGCTGTATCCTCTATGGTGTGGTGTTCATCTACTTCCAAATCGCCTTTTACCATAATTTCCACATCCATTTGTCCATGCCGGGCTAACTGCTCCAGCATGTGGTCAAAGAAAGCAATACCGGTATCTATTTTACACTTTCCCGTACCATCTGTATTTAAAGTAATAAAAATATCCGTCTCATTGGTTTTACGTTCCACAACGGCAATTCTATCAGCTAATTTTAAATGCTCATAGATTTGTTGCCAATCATCAGTTTCCAAACTGATAAAAGGAGCCAATTTTTCCTTTTCTACCGTCAATTCATCAACACCTAAATTGGTATGATTGTTTATAAAAATCCCTTTTGCATTTAAGTTTTTAGCCAGTTCTATGTCTGTTAACCGGTCTCCTATTACATAAGAATTTTCCAAATCATAATCACTGTTAAAGAACTGTTGTAACAAGCCTGTATTGGGCTTTCTGGTGGGTGCATTGTCTTTTGCAAAAGTTTTATCAATAAAAATTTCTGAAAAATGTACACCTTCATTTTTAAACGTCTGTACTACAAAATTGTGTACCGGCCAAAAAGTTTTTTCCGGAAAACTATCTGTACCCAACCCATCCTGATTGGTAATCATAACCAGTTCAAAGTTCAATTCCCCGGCAATTTTAGGTAGAAATTGCAAGGCTTTTGGATAAAATTCCAATTTGTTAAAACTGTCTATTTGTTCGTCTGCCGGTTCTCTAATAATGGTACCATCGCGGTCTATAAAAAGTACTTTTTTTGCCATATTACAATGTTTTTAAAACTTTTATCAGTTGTTCGTTTTCTTCTTCTGTGCCAACGGTTAAACGCAAACAATTCTCGCAAAGCGGTTGCGTACTTCTATTCCTTACCACTATTCCGGCTGCTAAAATTTCTCTATACCTTTTATCTGCATTGTCCACTTTAACAAGGATAAAATTAGCTTCGGTAGGATAAACTTTTTGAATAAAATTTACTTCCACTAATACTTTAAGTAAAAAATTTCTTTCTCTTATAATTGAATTAATCAAATCTTTTATCTTTTTGATATTATTCAGCTTCTCCAATGCCTTTTTTTGAGTGAGCGTATTTACGTTATACGGTGGTTTTATTTTTTTTAATACCGTAATAATTTTTTCTGATGCAAAGCAAATACCAAGCCGTATCCCTGCCATTCCAAAACCTTTAGACAGCGTTTGAACAACCACAAGATTAGGATATTTTTCCAAGGCCGATATCCAGCTTTTTTGTTCTGTAAAATGTATATACGCTTCGTCTATAACTACCAAACCCTTAAATTTATGTAGTAAATGTATTATGCTCTCAGGGTTTATCGTGTTTCCGGTAGGATTATTGGGCGAACAGATAAAGATAATTTTTGTGTGGTTATCTGTATTTTCTAAAATTTTACTTTCATTAATCTGAAAATCAGGAGTTAACAACACCTTTCGATTTTCAGCATTGTTAATATTTGCCAAAACGCCGTACATACCATAAGTTGGCGGTAGAGTAATAATATTATCTTTTCCGGGTTCACAAAAAGCTCTGAATAATAAGTCCAATACCTCATCACTGCCATTGCCCAAAAGTATTTTACAAACCGGAACATCGTTTAATATGCTAATTCTCTTTTTTAAATCTGACTGATGAGGGTCCGGATAGCGGTTAAGGCCGGTATTATAAGGATTTTCATTGGCATCAATAAAAATCATTTCCTTACTAAAATCCGTAAACTCATCTCTGGCGGAAGAATAAGGTTGCAGGTTTTCAACGTTTTTCCGGATAATATTTTCCATCTTAAAATCACTCATTTTCCAGTTGCTTTAAACGAATACTAACGGCATTTTTATGAGCATCTAAGCCTTCGGTTAGTGCCATGGTTTCTATGGTTTTCCCAATTGTTTTTAACCCTTCTTTGCTTATTTTTTGATAGGTAATTTTCTTTACAAAACTATCTAAATTAACGCCGCTATACTGTTTTGCATACCCATTGGTAGGCAAGGTATGATTAGTACCCGAGGCATAATCACCGGCACTTTCTGGTGTATAATTTCCCAAAAATACCGAACCGGCATTAATGATGTTTTCAATATAAAATTGGTTTTGCCCTGTACAAATGATTAAATGCTCGGGAGCATATTCGTTGGTTATTTCACAAGCTGTTTGATGGTCTTTTACTACAATAAACAGGGCATTTTCCAATGCTTTTTCTGCTATTTCTTTTCTCGTTAACCGGCTTAATTGTTTCTTTAAAGATTCTTGTACTTTATTTAAAAACACCCTGTTTGTTGTTAACAAAACTACTTGGCTGTCCGCACCGTGTTCCGCTTGGCTCAACAGGTCTGCCGCAACAAAATCTGCCCGGGCAGTATTATCGGCAATTACCAAAAGTTCCGATGGACCGGCAGGCATATCTATGGCCACATTAAATTGCGTAGCATATTGCTTGGCTGCGGTAACATATTGGTTGCCCGGGCCAAAGATTTTATATACTTTAGGGATAAGTTCTGTGCCAAAAGCCATAGCGGCAATAGCTTGAATACCTCCTACTTTAAAAATTTTAGTTACTCCACATAATTTTGCTACGTAAACAATAGCCGGATGGATTTCTCCGGATTTATTGGGTGGTGAACATAAAATAACCTCCTTACAACCGGCTATAACGGCGGGAATAGCTAACATTAACACTGTTGAAAACAGCGGTGCAGAACCTCCGGGAATATAAATTCCTATTTTTTCTATTGGTTTAGGCACTTGCCAACAGGTAATACCCGTAGAAGTTTCCACCTTAATACTACCTGTTTTTTGAGCTTGGTGAAATTTTTCAATATTGGCCTTAGCGGCTTTAATGGCTTGTTTTAGTTCTTGGGAAACCAATGTACTGGCATTAGCCCGGTCTGCATCAGTTAGCGTAAATCTGTCTATGTTTACTTTATCAAACTGTTCTGTATAACGTTTTACCGCTATATCGCCATCCTTTTTTACGGCATCAAACACTTCTTTAACTATTTTATTTACATGGGTTGTAGCTATTATAGGGCGTGCAATTAACTCTTTCTGCAATTTTCTATCAGGGTTTTCTATTATTCTCATTACTAATAGGTTTTTCTAAAGTGATAACCCAGTTTTTCACAACCGTATTCTTCCCAAAATTGATTACCGCGGTCATTGGTAATATAGCTGTTTAGTTCTGTAGCTACACAACCTATGGATTTTCCGTAGTCCATAATCCAGTCCATTAATTTTTTGCCCAATCCCCTACTTCTATAATCCGGATGAATAATAACATTATCTACTTCAAGGTGCTTACCAATGTAGTATTTATACAATGTCCAAACTCTGGAAACGCCTATGAGCATGCCTTGGAAATACAAGCCCACACACTGATAACCGTAATTGAGCATCTCGTTTAACCTTTCTTTTAAAGTTACTTTGTCTATATGACTGTCTAGCATTTTTAAATAAGGAATAATGGTAAGAATATCCTTACGGGCAATAAATTTTATTTCGTATTGTTTATCCATGTAATTATTCTTTGCTTTTAAAAAACGTTTACAAAACCATTTTCTCAATGGGGCAAACCAAAATTCCTTCAGCTCCATGACTTTTTAATTCTTCAATAACTTCCCAGAACTCATCTTGGTTAATAACAGAATGTACGGAACTCCAGCCCTCCTGTGCCAGTGGCAATACCGTAGGGCTTTTCATTCCGGGTAAAATTTTTATAATTTTTTCAATTTTGTCATTAGGAGCATTTAACAACACATAGCGGTTATTGCCGGCTTTTAACACTGCCTTTATTCTAAATAACAATTGTTGTAGGATAACTTGAGCTGCTTGCGAAATCTTTGGCGAAACCGCAAGTACCGCTTCACTTTTCAGTATAGTTTGAACTTCTTTTAAATTGTTTTTAAACAATGTACTGCCACTTGAAACAATGTCCACAATGGCATCCGCCAGACCAATATTTGGTGCTATTTCTACTGAACCGTTGATAATATGTAAATCAGCGGAGATATTTTCTTTTTTAAGAAATTGTTTTACAGTATTGGGATAGCTGGTTGCAACTTTTTTTCCGTTTAGGTCTTTGCTGTTTTGGTATTTGTAGTTTTTGGGTACAGCTACAGAAACCCTGCATTTACTAAAACCCAGACGTTCCACTACTTTAATGTTAAATCCTTTTTCCAACAAGGTATTTTCGCCAATTATGGCCACGTCCACCACGCCGTCTTTTAAATATTGCGGAATGTCTCCGTTGCGTAAATATAAAACCTCCATGGGAAATTGCTCTGCCAATGCACGTAATTGGTCTTTGCCATTATTTATAGAAATTCCACATTTTTTTAACAAGGTCAAAGAGTTTTCATTTAACCGCCCCGATTTCTGTACCGCCAGTTTTATTTTTGACATAGAATATGTATTAACTGTTTATAAACAAAAAACCCGTTTGAGGCTATCAAACGGGTTTTAAATTTTGTTAAAAAACACAACAATTTTACCTCGCTTGATAGCAATTTAGTAAAATACGATGTGTGTTAAAGTTTATCATTAATGGTAAATTATCAAAACAAATTTAAACTAAAAAAGTTTAAAAATGCAATATTTTGTTAAATTTTTTATTTTTTCCATGGCTTTTAAATTTTATTAATTATTATTTTAAAATCAGAGTTTGTCTTTAACTTTGGGTAAAGTCTCCAGAATTTTCAAAGTAAAGGTGATAGTAAATGCTAAATAATAACTGTTGTATATAAAAACGGGAAAGAATATATTGAACTCTTCGTTGACTTTTTTAAGAAAAAAATTTTGTCTGTTACATCCAATCTTTCAAAACTTGTAAATTTACTCTTTTAAAAAATGTATTATAAAGCTCATATTTTTTAGATGAAACAAGTAAAAATAAAATTCATATTTCTGTTGGTTACTTTTATCCTGATAATTCAATGCAAAAAAAAGCCGGAGCAAAGAGCAATCCAACTCTCGTTTGAAGAAATAGCGGTACCTAATTCAAGTATAAGAGCCATCTATCCATTAAAAGATTCTACCTTGTTTTATGCCACTTCAGACGGATATATGGGTATGGTTTTGCCCAATATGAAAAACGTAAAAGACAAACGAATTTTTTACGATACCATAACGCCTCATTTTAGGGCAATTGCTTCTAATGGCACCAATATTTTTATACTCAGTGTAGGCAATCCGGCGTTACTGTACAAATTAAATGATGGTGAACTGGAATTGGTTTATAAAGAAAAACATGAAAAAGTTTTTTATGATGCCATGGCATTTTTTGACGAAAAACACGGGATAGCCATGGGCGACCCCACCGATAATTGTTTATCTGTTATTCTTACAGAAGATGGCGGCAATACTTGGAAAAAAATACCCTGTGTTAAATTGCCAGAAACCGTGGAAGGCGAAGCCGCTTTTGCCGCCAGTAACAGTAATATTGCCATTTATAAAGACCGAGTTTGGATGGTAACCGGCGGTAAAAAATCACGTGTTTTT
>PDWI01006175.1_pt1 | contig 15165 bp, 8 predicted proteins | sample 1430891 | NCBI WGS metagenome assembly PDWI01 (sample SAMN01162508, study PRJNA174530) | Oral metagenome, whole genome shotgun sequencing project. | biome: Marine environment; feature: Marine mammal; material: Swab sample of the gingival sulcus; isolation source: swab sample of gingival sulcus... | reverse complement strand
GCACATTGCTGCCTACAAAATGTTGATTGAAACAACAATTCCCGGATTGGAATTATTGCGTAACACGCTGAACGAAAAGGCAGAAGCATTTAAAGATGTTGTGAAAATTGGTCGTACGCACTGGATGGACGCAACTCCGCTAACATTAGGACAAGAATTTTCGGGCTATGTGTCGCAACTTGAACATGGACTTGCTGCAATTAAAAATAGCTTGAAACATTTGTCGGAATTGGCATTAGGCGGCACCGCTGTTGGCACAGGAATTAACACGCCGAAGGGATACGATGTGTTGGTTGCCCAAAAAATTGCCGAATTTACCGGCTTGCCTTTCGTTACGGGAAGCAACAAATTTGAGGGTTTGGCTGCCCACGACGCAATTGTGGAAGCCAGCGGAGCTTTAAAAACTGTTGCGGTTAGCTTAATGAAAATTGCCAACGATATTAGACTTATGGCATCGGGTCCTCGTTGCGGAATTGGCGAATTAATTATTCCGTCTAACGAGCCGGGTTCTTCAATTATGCCGGGCAAGGTTAATCCTACGCAAGTGGAAGCATTAACAATGGTATGCGCACAGGTAATTGGCAACGATGCTGCTATTTCAGTAGGCGGCATGAATGGTCATTTCGAGCTTAACGTATTTAAGCCTGTAATGATTTACAATTTCTTGCAATCGGCTCGTTTATTGGGAGATGCTTGCGTTTCGTTCAATAATAATTTGGCTGTTGGCATTGAGCCAAACAAAGAGGTTATTGCTGCACATCTTGAAAATTCATTGATGCTTGTTACGGCTTTGAACACTCACATTGGCTACGAAAAAGCTGCGGCTATTGCTAAAAAAGCACACAAAGAGGGTTCTACATTGCGCAAAGCGGCTCTCGAACTTGGTTATTTAACCGATGAGGAGTTTACCGAGTGGGTTGATCCTACAAAAATGATTGGTTCTTTGTAGAAGATTTAGTTTTTTTTTATACTTTTCTAATGAATTAGACAAGTAAAATTTAAATTGTTTGACCTCAATGGTTTCTAAAACCGTTGGGGTCGTTTTGTTTTTGAACCGTCAAGTATTGGTAGATGCTATTTGTTATGAAAGTAAAGTTTGCTGTATTCCCAAAATTATTATGGGTAGCTTTTTTTGATATATAAATAGTTGCTAAAAACATGAAAAAACAAAAAAATCCGAGTTTTTGGCTCGGATTTTTTTTGTTGATTAGCATATTGATTGAAAATTTATAAGCTAGTTTGATTTTTGGCTTGCAATTAATCTATAAATACACCCGTTCGTCTTGACGTTTTATCCACCACTTTGCCAGATTTTGAAATATGTATACTTGCCGAAGAGCTGGCATCGACTTCTGCATATTCATACACAATTTTTTTACCATAGAAATCAGCCGAACTGCTTGCCTCTACGTATAAATTATCGATACGTCCGCTTACTTTGGCGCCTGCCGCAGAGCTTAAATCAAACACCGCTTTTTTTGCATTTATTTCACCTGTGTAATCGGCTGAACTTGAAATACTTAAATCAATATTTTCAACATTAAAATCGCCTTTACAATCGCCCGAGCTGCTTAGTCTAAGTTCGGCGTTGTTCGCTTTGAAATCAGACACAATATCGCCCGACGATGAGCTTTTTATTTTCAAATTATCAGCGGTAATAAGTCCTTTGCAGACAATATCGCCTGATGAACTCGCGACAAGTCTCAAATTTTTGCTGGTCAAATTACTTTGAATGAAAATATCGCCCGACGCCGCCGCTTTTAACTCATTAATTTTCTTGGCATGAACAACAATTTCAACTTTGCCGTTAAACTTTTTACCGTTTATTTTTATGAACTTATCATTAACGTTGATATTCCGATTGTTGAAAAAACTTGTTCCACAAATTTTATCAATTTCGTCCCAATCGAAGCCAAAGGACAACAAACTGCCATTTTTCTCAACTTTTATTGCCGGCAACAATCGCTCGTCGCATTTTACTGATATGCTTTCCGTGCCGTCTTGAATTAAACGGACATCTAAGGAGTTATGAACTTCAATACCGTCATAATTTCTAAGATTAAACTCTTTTACTTTTTGATTTTGAGCGAATAACATATAAAAATTCACTACTAAAATAACTGAAATACTTAAAATTTTTTTCATCTGTTTATAATTTTTTAGTTAATTAATTTATTAATCAGGGTTTTAGGCGTTGGTAAATATACATTTCCTAGTTTTGAAATTGCGTGTTTTTTTTACACAAAATTTCCCAACAAAAACCTAATACCAAACCTCCTAAGACCTTTTAAAAAACTATGGTAGCTTTGCCATTCGTGATTTTTACGGCTACACCAAATAGTTATGCCTTTGCGCGCTTAAAACTATATAGCTATTTTCGTGCCAAAACTGTTAATGTGTTGGTAAACAATGTTTTAGTAAAAAGGTGTACTGTTGTCAATGTCTATTTATTGTACAGTAGCTGTAAAAATATTATACATTGACCAATAAAAAAGAGCCGACTTATAGAAGCCGACTCTTATAAAAATATAAAACTACTTAACTTTATTTAATAGGCAAACCATCAGCCTCGACAGGCCAATCAGGATTTTGATAAATCACAGATGAAGAAACATTGCCGTCTTTGCTGGTAAGTAGAAAATGCTCGTAAGCAATTGGCGCCAAATAATAAGCCTGTGTCCATGTGTAGCCATTGAAAAATTTATTGTTTGCCTCAACAATTTGATAAGGACGCAAATACAAACTTGCTGATTTCGGCGAAACATTCGGGTCTGCCTCGGGGCGAGCTCTAAGTACAGATTTTCCTTCTGCATTTTTATAATTTTCTTGCATTGGTCCCCAAAGTTTAAAACCTTCGATAATATAGTTATTCACCTTGTCTAACGAACGCCATCTTTTCAAATCGTCCATGCGCATACCTTCGGCAATAAATTCGCAACGTCTTTCTCTACGAATGTTGTACAAGGTAGCATCTACCATGTTGTCGCCTGAATATTTTGCCCAATCTACTTCCTTAGAAAGCTCTGTTGCACTGACAGTTACATTGTAGTCGGCAGGTAAACCCGCACGTGTACGCAATTGCTGCCAATACTGATTTGCATCGCCATCAATCGAACCTGTTTTTTCGTAAACAGCTTCAATATAGTTCAAATATGCTTCGGTGGCTCTGAATACGATACAGCCTGTTTCTGTATTATTTTCGCCCACAAGGTATTTAGCCTCAGCACCATACAGCCCTTTTTTGATATTATAGCCGGTAACTGCTCTTTGCTCAGGTTTTTCGAGTATGCTTGGGTATGGAGCTATAAATTCTAATCCTTCTTCATACACCAAAGTATCGCCCGGCGAAGTCATGAATAATTGCAAACGATGGTCGCGATTTTTCTTCACCATAGGTATAGCATCATCACCTGCATAACCCGAACCGGCTGCATAGATAGGTTTACCGTTCTCCATCAAGAATGTTTCTACGAAATTTCTGGTATAACCCGACGATGCTCCGTCTTTTAAATAGTGCATTGTGTGATGAGATACAAATTCAGCATCGTAATCGCGCCAAAAAATCACCTCGCTATATGCCGACATATCCAAAGCTCCGAACATTACAAAATAAGGATTATCAAAAATTGAATTTCCTGTAACATGTCCGTTGCTTTCTACCAATGGCACTGTGCTGGCTACTGCTTTGGCAGATTTCATTGCCTCGCCCAAGAAATAATCAATTTCGGCATCAATATCGATAGAAAAACCTTTATGGAATGAAGCGCCGGGCCAACCGGGTCCGCCCGGAACTCTTGCTGTTCCCTTGTGATATTTCAACCAAGTTCCTTCATACAAAGCTACTCTCGATTTAAACAATTGAGCCGCTTGTTTACTCAATCTGTTTTTATTATAAACAGGATTGTCTCTCATAAGCATTATGGCTGAGTCGAGGTCGGAAATGATAAAACGAGCCACCTTGTTGCGAGGCTGACGTTTTGATGCCTCAATAAGAACCTCCTCATTATCAGGCAATGTATTTCGGATAATTGGGAAGTCGCCCAAGCTCTTTAATTTGTAGAAATACTCATAAGCTCTCAAAAAATACGCTTCGCCAAGAAAATGTCGAATATCAGCATCGTTGCCATTTATTTCTTTGTTGGCATAATTGCGTTTTACATTTTCGATAAAATAATTAAGCTGACGTATTTGACCGAAGTTCCAAGAACCGCCCGAACCCGACACACGCCATTCATTTTTAACCCAAATTCCCGATGGGTTTACAGCGGCTTGATTGTCGGTATTATTGTCATAAATAAAAGTCCCTGCATTCCAACCACCGTGAGTAGGGAAATTATAACGTGTGATTGTGTATGCAGCCAAGTCAGAAACAGATCTAAGATAAACCTCTGGCGTAACCTTATCCAATGGTTCTCTATCTAAGAATTTGTTACACGAAACAAAGGTCAGCACCATCATTAGGGCTGCCGGTATAATTATATTTATTTTTCTCATAATTATTTAGTTTTAAAAAGTTAAACTCATTCCGAACGAATATATCTTTGATAGCGGATATATCTTTCCGTTACCCCAATCGCCACCTGTTGCTTCAGGGTCGAAAATTTCAGACATTTTTGTGAAGGTCAATAAATTTTCACCTGATAAATATACTCGCAATTTATTTATTCTCGCTTTTTGAGTTAATGCCAATGGCACTGTATATCCTATTTGAATATTCTTCACACGCATATAAGCTCCGTTTTGAAGGAAATGTGTTTGCGTAGCAAAGTTTTTCCAACCGGTAGAGAAATTCGGGCGTGGATAGTATGAATTTTCGTTAGGACCGAAAATACTCTTAGTATCAGCAGGTCTGAAATAATCTAAATGCTGCTGAAATCCTGCACTTTGCCATAAGTTACTGTTTGCACCGCTGAAATAAGGACCGTCTACTACAACATCTCTTTTGGCTGTTCCTTGTAGGAATATTCTCAAGTCAAATCCTTTGTATTGTGCATCAATGTCGATACCAAAATTGTAACGTGGTGTTGCATTTCCAATAATAGTTTTATCGCCATGGTCATCAAGAGTGTTGGCTCCTTTGCTAACTTTTCCGTCGCCATTCAAATCTTTATACATTATGTCGCCGGCTTTCCAATCAGAGCCCCAAACAGGATTGTTAGTTTTCAAATGATTATTCATCTCTTCGTCTGTTTTGGCAATACCTACTGTTGTATATCCCCAAATTTCCTTCAATTCATGTCCATCGTAATATTGAGCTAAATCTCCATTTTTGTTGGGATATTTTGTAACAAATTGTCGGCTATCAGTCAAAATTAATTTAACACCATAAGATAAACCGAATTTTGTTTTATCACGCCAACTTAATTCCAATTCAAAACCTTTCGATTCCATATCGGTATTATTCAATTTAGGCACACCGGTTCCTAATGTGCTTGGCAACTGAGGCGCAGGACCTATCATATCGAAAGTTTTACGATAGAAATAGTCGAAAATAATATTCAATCTATTGTTTAACATGCTGGCATCAAGACCAACGTCCCAAGATGATACTCGCTCCCATGTTAATGTACTACTTACTAAGCCCGGTGCACTTGCAGTATTAGGTCGTGTTCCGTTTACCAACCACCAGCCGTTGCTTGTTCCCAATGGCATAGTTACGTAGTAAGGATAAAGAATTGGATTCCACCATTTGTCTACTACATTTTGGTTTCCAAGTTCTCCGTAAGAAGCTCTTACTTTAAATTTATCAACAATTTCAGATAATTTACCAGTCCAGAAATCTTCTTTTGCAACATTCCAACCTACTGAAAATGAGGGGAAGAAGTTCCATCGTTCGCTTCTGATAAATCTACTCGAACCATCGTATCGTCCGTTAAATTCAAACAAATATTTTTCTTTGTAGTTGTAGTTGATACGACCAAAGAAACCTACTGTTGCCCACTCGGCAAAACCGCCTCCTACATCGTCTGTTTCGCCATAGGTTGCGTTTATAGCCTGTATTTTTGGAGTGTAAACATCGTCTCTCGAAGCCGACATCCATCTGCTTGTGCTCAATTCCGATTGAAATCCGCCCATTACTTTGATATTGTGAGCATCATTTAAAGTTATAGAATAATCGGTATAAATATTGGGGTTAAAGAAGTTCCATTTACTTGAACTACCTGTTATTCGTGATGCTCCGCCCGACCAGAACGACCAGAATTGAAGTGCAGCAGGCTGAGGATTGCCCTTATCGTCGTATTTGTAGATTGGTAGATAAGCTGCTTTGTTAAATCCGCTTCCTGTTTTGTAGTTAAATTCAAGGTGAGTAGTCAAACCTTTCAATGGAGTTAATACAAAATTCAATTGTTGAATAAACTCATCTTTTTGATTTTGCTCTCTACCATTGTTTAGGTGAGCCACCTCGTTGCCATATACGAAATTACCATTCGGGTCTTTAAGAGGCACGGTGGGCCAACGGCGAGCAATGTTGTGGTAAAACAAGCCCTTGTTGTACGAAGAACGTCCGAAATCAACACGGTAAAATCTTCCGCTATATCCCATTTTTAGAATATCGTTGATTTTTGCCGATACTTTCACGTTTACGCTGTATCTGTCGCGAGTGTCGGTATTGTACTTCATCAAACCGTCTTGTCCGAGATAGTTGGCTGAAAAATAGTAGTTTACTTTTTCGGTTCCACCTTTTATGCTAACGTTGTGCTCTTGCGATGGTGCAGCCGAGTTGTAAAATTCTTTAAACCAATTTCTATCGGCAAAACCCACTGTGTACATATTCCAGTTACGTCCTTTGGGGTCCCAATCGGTTTCTTCTTTCAATTGCCCCGACCTGTGAGCTTGAATTTTCTTTAATACCTCCTTGCTAAAAGGCAAACCCTGTCCGGCATTGGCAGCAGCTTCGTTCCAATAGTTGGCAAACTACCAAGAGTTTAGCATATCGGGCTGCAACATCGGGCTACTCCATCTGAAACTATTATTGTAGTTTACCTGAATTTTGCCCTGCTTTCCGGCTTTGGTTCTTATCAAAATTACACCAAAAGCAGCTCGCGAACCGTAGATAGCCGATGAAGCAGCATCTTTCAATACCGAAATACTTTCGATATCCTGTGGGTTGATGGTGTTAATGTCGCCCTCTGTTCCGTCAATCAATACCAAAGGCGATGAACTTGTGTTACCAATAGAACCCATTCCCCTAATGTTGATGCCTAAGCCGGAATTAAGCTCGCCTCCGCCATTACCGACAGAAAAGTTCATACCGGCAACAGCACCTTGCAATGCCTGAGCCGCACTGCTCACAGGGCGCTCGTCTAAGATTTTGGTATCGACAGTGGCAACGGCTCCTGTCAGGTTTTCTTTCTTTTGTGTACCAAAACCTACTACCACTACCTCGTCGATGCTTTTGTCTTCGCTAACCATCTGGATATTGATGACTTTTTCTGCACCTACTGTTTGTTCTAAGGTTTTCATTCCGATAAATTTGAAAACCAAAACAGCATCGTCGCCGGGCACTTTTACTGAGTATTTACCATTAACATCTGTAACAGTAGCCACGTTTGTGCCCTTAACAAGAATGTTCACTCCGGGCAAGGACTCGCCTTCGGGGTCGGTTACCTGTCCGGTAACTGTTTTCTGCGCCATAGTATTTACCGTAAAGCCCAGAAACAGTACTAATAAAAATACTAATTTGTTCATAAATAAAGTTTTTAGGTTTAACAAATGATTTCTTTCGTATTTATGCAAAAAAGATATAGAACACAGCCACTAATGCCTCTTTATCACATAATACTCTGAACACCGATATAGTATCCCAATACTTCTCTACACAAATACGGCGGCGAAAGTAATATTTTATTTTTAAATTATAAAATATTTTGCGAAGTTTCTTTTGAAGAAGTTATTTTTTTTGCAACAGTAGCGGTGTTTTGTATTTTATTTTGCAACAGAGATGAGTCGGAACACCTCTTAGACCATTCGGAATATTTTGGAGACCATTCGGAATACCTCTGATACCATTCGGAATACCTTTTAGACCATTCGGAACACCTCTGATACCATTCGGAATACCTTTTAGACCATTCGGAACACCTTAGAAACCATTCGGAACACCTTAGAAACCATTCGGAACACCTTAGAGACCATTCGGAACACCTTAGAGACCATTCGGAATACCTTTTAGACCATTCGGAATACCTTTTAGACCATTCAGAATACCTTTTAGACCATTCGGAACACCTCGAAGGTCATATTTTGCACCTCGAAGGTCATATTTTGTATGTCGGAAGTGGTATTTTACACCTTGAAGGTGATATTGTGCGCATCGAAGGTGGTATTTTACATCTCGAAGGTGGTATTGTGAATGTTGAAGGTGATATTTTATACCTTGAAGGTCATATTTTACGTATCAGAGGTGGTGCTTGATGTGTAATAGGTAAAACGTTTTTTTTTAGGTTTTGGGTGTTAGGTGTTGGTTTTTAGGCTTTTTTTAACCGAAAAGAACGCTAAGTTCGCAAAGTTTACGCAAGTTTACGCTTTGCGAAATCTTTGCTTACCTTGCGCCCTTTGCGGTTAAGCCAAACACCTAACAACCAATACCAAATACCTTCAATACCAAATATGCCTCGTGAATACAGTGCGGCTATTTAGTCAGGAATATATATAATTTCGCCATTTTCCATTTGGTAGGCTGTTCCTACGCGTTTGCCTTTGCTGCCCGATTTGGTTTTCTGATTTGATGCCTTGTAGGTTTCAATTTTTTTGCCTTTCTTGGTTACTATTTCCATATTTTGTTTTCCCGGATTTTTCACCATAGTGAAATCATCTTTCGAAAACATTTCGCTCATTTTGTAGCGAGCCACTAAGGCTACCATCAGTGCCAAAGCGAATACCATAGCAACATCAAAAAGGTTGGAAACTGTTGCCATCGGGTCAAAATCATCATCTTTTAAAAAATTTTTTGCTCTTTTCATTTGTTTGTATTTTGTAAGTGATTAGTGATGAGCGATAAGTGATGGCGAAGCACCACCTATCACTTATCATCTATTAATCATGTCGTTGTGTGTTAAATGTAATGTATGCTAATTGTTAATTGCTCATTCCTAATTGCTAATTGAACATTGTTGTTAATGAACTTATTTAAACTTTTTTCACAACTTATAAATACCTTAATAATCACAATTTCAGGGTTTTAGGTGTTGGGTCTTAGGTTTTAGGAAATAGTACAAATAGTATAGCTTTTAGCTTTTGAATACAAAAAAACGTGAAATTTGCCAATAAAAGCTAAAACCTAATACCAAAAACCTAGCACCTATTGAAAAGTAGAGTGAAAAAAGTTTAAATCACTTAATTGTTAAAAATCAGTAGTTTGCAATTTTACCGGTCATTGACCTCGATATTTCTTATTGAAACATGAATAATTAAAACAAAACTTCTTACCTTTGCATAAATTTTACAAAATTAGTAATTAAAACATAAATATCGCAAATTGTTTCAACGAATGCTATCATTGAGTGTTGTTTACCAATAGATAAAATATTGATAATTAGAATTGTTCGTAGGAATTTAATCTACTAAAATTTCTTTTCAATTTAATGCTTTTTTGCTAAAATGAGGTAGAAAGACCTGAGCTGGTTTTCAAAATCTGTCAGGTCTGTACTTTTTTATACACATATTTGGAAATGAAGTATTTAATTAGCAATTAACAATTGGGAGAATTACATTTGGCTCATAACGGCGTGATTATTTGGCGGTAAACGTAAACGCAAATTGACCACGCCTTTTGGGCACTCCTCCAAAGGAGGGGAATTAGCTCACTTTGCGCTCTTTGCGGTTGAAAAAAGTCCAAAGCCCAATACCTAACCCCAAAAACCTTAAATTATTAATAACCTAATATTTAGAAACTTACAAAATATAAACAGATGGAATTTAACTTACAAAAAGCAACGACATACATAAAACATAGCTACAAAAACATATTAAAATTTGATATATTACTAGTATTACAAATAATTAGTTTGTCGGTTTTTGCTCAAAATATTGGCGGTTTTCCTTCCGGTGTAAAATGGTATAGTGTTGAAAATAAACATGTTAAAGTGATTTATCCTGATAGTTTAAAGGAGAGTGCTCAGAGAATTGCCAACATTATTGAACACATAAACCAAAATAATCTGTATTCTGTGGGGAAAAAGAGCAAGAAACTTGATTTGGTATTGCAAACGGGACAAGTAATTTCAAATGGTTTTGTTAGTTTGGCTCCTTACAAAAGCGAATTTTTTGGCGTAGGAGCGCAAAATATGATGCGCTTAGGCTCGGTAAATTGGCTCGACGGTTTGTCGATACACGAATACAGGCACGCATTGCAATTTGCCAATTCTCGACGAGGTTTTAGTAAATTTCTGAGTTTTCTTGCAGGGCAAATCGGTTGGGCAGGCGCCATAAATTTGAGCATACCGGCTTGGTATTTCGAGGGAGATGCTGTGATGACAGAAACTATGCTGTCGAATGCAGGGCGAGGTAGAATACCTTTTTTTTATAAAGAGTTGAGAGCCAATCTTTTGTCGGGCAAAAATTATAGCTATATGACGGCTCGTAATGGCTCGTATAATAAGCTGTTGCCGTCGATTTATCCAATGGGTTTTGCCATTTGCAACTACACTCGCAATAATTATGGCGACAACGTTTGGGCTAAAATTTTGAAAGATGCAGGACGCTATAAATCAGTATTTTACCCGTTTTCGAGAGCAATGAAACGATATACGGGGATTAGCAGCAGAAAAATGTATAAAAATGCGGTGGCGCAACTAAAAACCGACTGGGAAACCGAATTATCCGGCATAAAATTAACGCCTACTGAGCGTGTGAGTCAGCCTCCGAAACGGACGGTTACGAATTATAAATTTCCGCAAATAATGAACGATGGAACTATCGTGGCAGTTAAAAATTCATACGAAAAAACAAATCGGCTTGTGCAAATAAAAAATGGGAAAGAAAGTAAATTGACAAACTATGGAATAAGCCAAACTGTCTATTTATCAGCCAATAACAATCGCCTTACTTGGAGCGAATACGAGCCGGATATAAGACGTGGAAATGTGAATTACAACAAAATTGTAAGCTACGATTTCAATACAAAAACGAAAAAAACTGTGTGTAGGAAAACTCGGTATTTTTCACCTCATATTTCGTCAGACGGCAACAAAATAGTGGTGGTGAATGTAGGCGAGTTATTAGCCAACAATATTGTAATTATTGATGCAAAAACAGGCAAAGAATTAAAGCGATTGCCCAATTTGAATAACGATTTTATATCATTTCCGAAATGGACAAAAGACGACAAAAACATTGTGTATATTGCCAAGCGAAATTCAAAGTTGGCAATTATGAAAATGAGTATAGACAGCCACGAAACTAAATTACTAACTAATTGGACTTCAAATGTTTTCGGCTCTATATCGTTGGACGAAAACTACGTGTATTTTTCGGCTTCATTTAGCGGAATTGATAATATTTATGCTGTTGATTTGAATGGTAACAAGCAGATTAAGCAACTTTCTTCGGTGAAAATCGGTGCGTATCAACCTTGTATTAGCTCTAATGGTAATGAATTGATAATGAGCCTATTCTCATCAATGGGCTATGAGCTTGCTCGGTTGAATATTACCGAAAATATTCAAAATTACCCAAACATTAGTTATCAAGAACCCAAAGACCAGAAACGTTATAAAATTAAAACCAACGAATACGAACACAACATTCTCGACAGTGTAAAAAAACTGAATTACGAAGAAAAACCCTACAAAGGTTTGCTGAAAGGAGTTAAATTGCATAGTTGGTTTTTCTCTCTATCACCCAATAGTGTGGGCTTTAATATGCTTGCTAACAATACATTAAATGATTTTAAAGGTGTTTTTGGGGTGAATTACAATTTTAATGACACAACGATGGGCTACAATGCCAAATTTATTTATGCAAGATGGTTTCCTGTATTGTCGATTGCCACTAGGCTGGGCGACCGAAATAGAAGTAATTTTGTGTTTAGCAGCTTTGGCAGAATAGTGAAAGAAGCCGAAGTGAGTTTTGGCGTAAATATACCGCTTACTTGGGTTAAAAATCAATACTTTATAAAGTTAAATACCGGTGCAGATATTGAGTATTCAAAAATATTAGATACTGAATATTGGAAGGCAAAAAACTCGTATTTTGCGAGTGTTGGCGTGGCTGCAAAATTTAGTATCTTGCGCTCAAAGGCTCGGCAAAATATAATGCCTCGTTTGGGATTTAAACTTCATGCAAGGTGGCAAAAGTCTATTAATGCTTTTCGAGCTAATAAATTTTATGCAAATACCACTGTTTTTCTACCTTCTGTATTTGTAAATCATGGTGTTAAAATTAATGCAGCTTTCAAATACGAAGACCAAAATAACGATTACTTTTTTGAAAACAGATTTGTATATTCGCGAGGTTACAATGCCGAGCCATGCGATAGAATATACAGATTATCAACTGATTATAGTCTTCCGCTATTATACCCTAATTGGGGTTTTGGAGGGCTTACATATTTTAAACGTATAAGCGCAAATTTATTTCTTGATATTAGCCGATTAGAAATTCAACACGAAAATTACAGTATGGATTCGATGGGTGGCGAATTAATATTTGACAATACGATATTCAATGTTTTGCCTATCAAAATCGGTTGCCGCGCCTCACATTTGTTAAGTTCAAACAGGGAACTTTCGTTGAAAAATCTTCGTTATGCTGTTTTTGTTAATATAAATATGTAGGGCTTTTTCATAAACAAATTAGACCGAAGTCGGAAGCGACACGGTGAGCTCGCTTCCGTCTTCCGAGGGGTTTTCATAAAATATTAATATGTTAATAATCAATGATTTGTATCGAATTTTTGACTTAGAAGATCCTGTTTTTTTGCAAAAAACATCAAAAAACGGGGTTCTTGTATTTTAATCCCCGCATTCCATTTCATTCCATACGGGTCTACCAATATATCACCCCTACGGGGTTTACCCTAATTGCGTAGTAATGGAATGTTTGTAGCCCTTGATGTCAATCGGGGGACACCGTTGATATTTTCTGAATACGCCTTCTGACTTCGAGCCTATAATGTAACGAATGGCATTTCTATTTATCCGGCAAATGATGATTAACTCGACTCTACATTTGTAAGCAAATTTATTGCACTTGGCACAATACCAACTTTTATGGGAGTGAAACCCACGTTTTCGCCATCTATTTCTACGGGGCTGGGCATTTTGCTGCTTAATTCACAAGATGTAATCTCTGAATAATGTATTTGCTTGATATTTATGGGTTTACATTTACGTAGTTTGGCAAGATACGTTACAAAATGCAATAAACTTACATCGCCGATAACCACCAAATTGAGCTTCCCGTCATTCAGTACAGAGTAAGGCGAAATGCCGAGTCCACTACCAAAATATCGACCATTGGCAAAACAAACTGTAACGGCTCGCCCCGAACACGTGAAATTTTTTGAGCGAATTTTAACATAGGGCTTTTTGAAACCTAAAAAAGCCTTGGAAGTTCCCTTCAAAAAGGATATGGTGCCTCCCAAACGTTTTTTGCTGCTGCCAACTATTTCTACCACCTTTGCACCAATGCCTACTTCGGCAATATTGTTAAAATATCGGCTCACTCGTTCTCGCTTGCGATTAGTAAATTTGCACATTCCAACATCAATTCGAATGTGTGCGTCATTTTGTATAAGTTTAGCAAGCTCTGTTATTGATTTGTTGATTTTTGCAGTTCTCACAAAATCATTCCCTGTGCCAAGCGGTAAAACGCCGAAAAATAAACTCTTACGTGTATCTTCCGAGGCGGTCATTATTCCATTAACTACTTCATTAACAGTGCCATCTCCTCCGGCTGCTATTATGTAGTTAGCGCCCTCGTTTATTGCTTCTTGGCTTAATGCTACTGCATGTCTTTTGTTTTGTGTGTATTTACCCGTAACGGTGTAATTATTTGGTAAAGCTGCCGATAAATCATCTTTCAAGTGTGATGCCGATTTTAAATTTCCTTTGATGATTAGGGTAACTTTCTTATTATCTATTCTATTCATATTCAGCTTATTTTCAGTATTTTAATACAATTTCATAACCTGAGTGTTTTCTAATGTTCAAAACAAAAGTATTGTCGAAAATTAGGTATTGTCCTTTTATTCCTGTCAATACTTTTTCAAATTGTGGCAATTTATCAAAGTTAATACTTTTTACCTTAGTAGGATAAACCTCTACGGGATAATGAATTTCGGTGATTTCGTCGTCATCTATAACGTAAGCCTGCAATTCTTCATCGAGATATTCCCACGCTTGCTGTTTGGCTTCTTCAAGATTTATAGTTGTGTCAATATCGTTTTTCAACATTTTTTGCCAATTGGTCTTGTCGTTAAAATAGTTTTTCAATTCCACTTCTATAATTCCGGCAGTGTATCGATTTGGTGTCATAGCCAATTTTATAGCTTTCCACGCGCCTTGGTCTATCCATCGTGTGGGCACTTGCGTGGCTCGTGTAACACCCACTTTCAATCCGCTGGATATTGCAAGATACACATAATGAGGTAATAAGCAAACAGTTTCAGACCATTTCATATCGCGCGATATACCCAGATGTGCTTCGCAAAGTTCGGGGCGCAATACGCACTCGGAGGTTTCGGGGGAAGTGATAAAACACGGATAACAGTATCCTTGGGCAAACGATTTAGGGGTTTGTTTGCCACACGAAACGCAGTTTATTTTGCCTTCGTATTCAAAACTAAGCGTTTTACCAATTAGCTCGTTCATAGGCAAAATAGTATCGCCAATTGGCAAGCTATATTGCACCGGCTCACCAAGTTGAGTAATCATTTTCAACAGGTTTCCTCTATATTCAGTCATAATTATATTCTTTATATTCAGCTATTTTCGGTGCAAACACTGCAAAATTTGCTACTGTCAAGCACCAAAATAGAGCACAATATTAGATAAAAAACAGCGAACCCCCAAATTAGAATTTTTTTGTAGGTGCAAATGTTCTCTTTTAGCAAAAATATATTGTTGGGTAGTATATTATTGAAAATAATTATGTATTTAACAGAAAGTATGCGTTTGCCCTTTTAAGTATGTCATGTGTATTAATAGTCTGTTGTATTTTTAT
>PDWI01006851.1_pt1 | contig 15166 bp, 11 predicted proteins | sample 1430891 | NCBI WGS metagenome assembly PDWI01 (sample SAMN01162508, study PRJNA174530) | Oral metagenome, whole genome shotgun sequencing project. | biome: Marine environment; feature: Marine mammal; material: Swab sample of the gingival sulcus; isolation source: swab sample of gingival sulcus... | reverse complement strand
TTATAAATACAATGGTAAATAAAATTAATCTACAAAAATAATTGTTATTGTTGACTTGACCCGTTTGAGTCGGACTTTTGTCCTAACTGCAAAGAAAAGGTTATTAATTTATTGTTAGCATATTCTATGAGTGATGGGTGATGGGTGATGGGTGATAGATGATAGATGATGGGTGATGGGTGATAGATGATAGATGATGGGTGATAGATGATAGATGATGGGTGATGGGTGATAGATGATGGGTGATGGGTGATGGTGACAGGTGATAATGCATTTGGTAATGATATTTTCTATTAGGATATATAAAAAGTTTTTAATTCTTAAATCGAAAATCTACAATCGTCAATCTTCTTGTCTTCCTTTTTTATGTTTTTTCGGAGCTTTCAAATATGAAATAAACTCTTAATTATTAATTACTCTTGGGCTGTGCGCCCAAACCCCATTTACTTTTTTTCTACAGTTAAACCCGAAAAATGTATTATAAAATCTATTACGCAATCAAATTACTTCAAAACAAGATATTTCATTAATTTACAAAGCCTCACCATAGCGATGCTATGATTGCGTTTTGTAAATACTTGTTTTATTGTAATTTGAATGCTCATCACGAAGTTATAACACATATTTCGGGTTAAAAAAGTAAACAAAAAAGCCCGCCGACTGAACCTTTTTTCACTCAAAAAACTACAGGTCGGGGGAGAAAATTGTGCATAAAATAGTTTCTTTTTAGTTATTTGTAAATTTTCTTTATTGGCTATGTAGAACATTGTTTATTTAATTCGTAAATCGAAAATCTATAATTTACAATCGAAAATCTACAATCGTCAATCACAAATTTACTTGTCTTCATTTCTAGAAAGTAGCACAAGTAAGAGGCTAGAGCTATTGGAATCTAAACCAAAAAAACTTTGTTTTCTTTGCGAAACCTTTGCGCACTTTGCTGTTAAAAAAAATAAAGAATCTTTATTTCTACATTGTCTACATCGAACGTTATTTCTTTAATTCGTAAATCGAAAATCTTCATTAGAAATATCTTCGGTAACAACACCTTTGATAATTGACTTATCAACAGCATCTCTAATAGTTTGTGCTTCGTTTAAAAGACTAAGGCTATCAAAAAGCATTGCTGCCGAAAGAATTGTAGCCAAGGGGTTAGCAATATCTTTACCTGCCGCTTGAGGATATGAACCATGTATAGGTTCAAAAACCGAAGTATGGATTCCTATCGATGCCGAAGGTAATAAACCTAAAGAGCCTGTTATAACAGAAGCTTCATCGCTAATAATATCTCCAAACATATTTTCGGTTACGATAACATCAAACTTTTTGGGATTTTGAATAATCTGCATAGCGGCATTATCCACAAACATATAATCAACCTCAACATCATTGTAGTTTTTTGCCATATCTTGAGCTTTTTCTCTCCATAAGCGAGAAGTAGCCAATACATTTGCTTTATCAACAACCGTTAAATGACCTTTTCGATTTTTAGCATACGAAAAAGCAAGTTTAAGGATACGCTCTACTTCATGGGTAGAATAAGAGCAAATATCAAAAGCTTTTTGCATATCTTCGGAGCGTCCTTTTTCTCCAAAATAAATACCTCCCGTAAGTTCTCTAACAACTATAAAATTAGCTCCTTCAACAACTTCTTTTCGTAAAGGACTTTTATCTAAAAGAGAATCAAAAGTAGTTACAGGGCGAATATTAGCATATAAACCAAGTTTTTTTCTCATTTGTAACAACCCTTGTTCCGGTCTTACTTTTGCCAAAGGATTATTATCATATTTAGGGTCGCCTATCGCTCCAAACAAAACCGCATCTGAATTCATACAAATATTATGTGTGTTTTCGGGATATGCGCTTCCTGTTTCATCAATAGCTACACCTCCTATTAAGGCAGGAGTATATTCTATTTTGTGATTAAATTTATAAGCTATTGCATCAATAACCTTTTGTGCTTGAGCTACAATTTCGGGACCTATTCCATCTCCGGATAATACTGCAATTTTTATTTTCATTTTTTTTATCTGTTTTTCTCGTATTCTTCTATTTCATCTTTTACACTTATTAAATAATCAATATCATCGAATCCATTAAGTAAACAATCTTTTTTATAAGGATTAATATCAAATATTTCCGAATTACCTGTTTTTTCGTTTGTAATGGTTTGTTCTTTAAGATTTATAGTTATTAGAGTATTGATATCTTCGGTATTAGATTTAAATAATTCGGACAAAAATTCTTCAGAAATCACTACAGGTAACAGTCCGTTGTTTAATGAATTATTTTTAAATATATCTGCAAAAAAACTTGACACTACAGCTCTAAAACCATAACCATAAACAGCCCATGCAGCATGTTCTCGACTCGATCCCGAACCAAAATTTTTACCTGCAACTAATATAGAGCCCTTATATTTAGAGTTATTAAGGATAAAATCGGATTTTAATGAACCGTCTTTATTATATCTCCAGTCGGCAAATAAATTATCACCAAAGCCCTCTTTTGTAGTAGATTTAAGGAAGCGAGCCGGAATAATTTGGTCTGTATCCACATTTTCTATTGGTAAAGGAATAAATGTAGATTGTAAAGTTATAAATTTATCTATTGGCATTTGATTATTTTTTTTTACTGTTAATTAATTGTTCTTGGGTCGGTAATAACACCCGATATGGCAGCGGCAGCAGCTGTTATCGGACTAGCCAATAAGGTTCGAGCTCCGGGACCTTGTCTTCCTTCAAAATTTCGGTTACTTGTAGAAACAGAATATTTTCCCGAAGGTACTTTATCATCGTTCATAGCTAAACAAGCAGAACATCCCGGCTGACGCAATTCAAAACCTGCTTCTTCCAATATATCTTTTAAGCCCTCTTTTATAGCTTGTTTCTCTACTTGTTGACTCCCCGGCACAATCCAAGCGGTAACATTAGGAGCTTTCTTTTTGCCTTTTACGGTATTTGCAAAAGCACGAATGTCTTCAATGCGACCGTTGGTGCAACTACCAACAAAGACCCAATCAATTTTTTTACCACTCATCTTATCTCCCGGCGAAAAACCCATATAATTCAACGATTTAATATATGATTCTTGCGAAAGCTTATCTACTTTATCTAAAGTAGGAATAAAACTATTAACACTTATTCCCATTCCCGGATTAGTACCGTATGTTATCATAGGTTCAATATTTGCAGCATCAAAAGTATATTCTTTATCGAAAACAGCATCATCATCGGTTTTCAACTTACTCCATTTTTCCATAGCATTATTCCATTCTTCATTTTTAGGAGCATAATCTCGTCCTTTAACGTAGTCGAATGTTTTTTTATCAGGAGCAATTAGACCACCACGAGCACCCATTTCAATACTCATATTGCATACTGTCATTCGTCCTTCCATTGAAAGGTTTCTGATGGTACTTCCTGCAAATTCAACAAAATAACCTGTTCCTCCACTTGTAGTAATTTTAGATATTACATATAAAACAATATCTTTTGCAGTTACGCCATTACCTATTTCTCCATTAATATTAATACGCATGGTTTTAGGGCGAGGTTGTAATACGCATTGCGATGCTAATACCATTTCCACTTCGGATGTTCCTATACCAAAAGCAATACTTCCGAAAGCACCATGAGTAGATGTATGAGAATCGCCACACACAATAGTCATTCCGGGTTGAGTAATTCCTGTTTCAGGACCCACCACATGAACAACACCGTTTTTTGGATGTCCTATTCCAAAAAGAGTAATGTTATTTGCTTTACAATTAGTAGTTAATGTATCCACCTGAAAACGCGACACTTTATCTACAATAGGTAAATGTTGGTTTATTGTAGGTATATTATGGTCGGGAGTAGCAAAAGTATTTTGAGGTCTAAAAACTTTAAGCCCTCTACTCTTTAAGCCTGTAAAAGCTTGTGGGCTGGTAACTTCATGAACTAAATGTCTGTCAATATAAAGAACCGAAGGTCCGTCTTTAATGGATTTAACTTCGTGACTATCCCATATTTTATCAAAAAGAGTTTTTCCTGCCATAATTAATTATGTTTTTATATTTATACAATTTTAGAATAAGCATCAAGATATGCCCACACAGATGCTGTAATAATATCTACATTAGCACCAAAACCATAATAAGAGCGTTCTTCAAATTCAAGTTGAACATGCACTTTACCTATCTCATCCGAACCACGAGTAATGGCTTGAACCAAATACTCTTCAAGAGTTGCTTTTACAGGCAATAAACTTTGTATTGCAGTAAATGCAGCATCAATAGGACCGTCACCTATTGCTGTACCGGTAAGCTCTTTACCATTATAATTAATAGTTACTGTGGCAGAAGGAATACATGATTTACCACATATTATTTGCAATTCCTTTAGTTTAAGAGCTTTTTCTTCTTTGTTTTCAAATTCAACAAGAATTTCCAAATCTTCGTCGCTAATATCTTTTTTAGTGTCAGCCAAAGCAAGAAAATCTTGATATATAGCATCTAACTTTTCTTTATCGAACTTATATCCTAAAACATTTAATCTGTGCTTTAATGCAGCTCTACCACTACGTGCAGTTAAAACTATACTTGATTCTTTAACACCTACATCAGCAGGGTTTATAATTTCATAAGTTTCTCTGTTTTTAAGAACACCGTCTTGATGAATTCCCGAAGAATGAGCAAATGCATTTCGTCCAACAATAGATTTATTAGCCTGCACAGGCATACGCATTAAGGTAGAAACTAATTTTGAAGTTTTAATTATTTGTTTAATATTAATTTCTGTTTTATAATCTAATGTTTTATGAGTTCTAAGAGCCATAACTACTTCTTCTAAAGCGGTATTGCCGGCTCTTTCTCCCAAGCCGTTAAGAGTAACTTCAACCTGACGTGCTCCATTAATCACTCCGGCCAGTGAATTAGCGGTAGCCATACCTAAATCATTATGACAATGAGTAGATAGAATGGCTTTATCTATATTAGGAACATTATTAATAAGATATGCTATCTTTGCTCCATATTCCGATGGTAAACAATATCCTGTAGTATCGGGAATGTTAACAACAGTAGCTCCGGCATTAATAACCGCTTCAACTACACGAGCAAGATATTCATTATCGCTTCGTCCTGCATCTTCGGCATAAAATTCCACATCATCAACAAATTTGCGAGCATATTTTACAGCTTTAACAGCACGCTCAACTATTTCATCGGGATTAGAGTTTAATTTTTGATATATATGATAAGGCGATGTTCCTATTCCGGTATGAATTCTACCTTGTTTAGCATATTTTAAAGCTTCGGCAGCAACTTCAATATCCTTTTCTACAGCTCTGGTTAGAGTACAAATAACAGGATTAGTAACAATTTTAGATATTTCTACTACGGAATTAAAATCACCGGGACTTGAAACCGGGAAACCGGCCTCTATAACATCTACTCCCAGTCGTTCAAGTTGTTCGGCAATTTGTATTTTTTCCAATGTATTTAATTGGCATCCGGGTACTTGTTCGCCATCTCGTAATGTTGTGTCAAATATATAAACTCTATTATCCATAATGTTCTTTTTTATTTTAAATTATTTATATTAATTATCTTATTTGTTTCGCGTAGTTTATGCAAATAAGTTTCGAGTAATTCTTCTCTAACTTTTGTTATGGCTACACGTCCCGAGCGAATAAATTGCAGAACATCGTATTTATCTAATTCAACAAATAATTTCTGAGTTTCTCTCTTATGCCCTGTTTTTTGAATTACGGTATAATCCTTTGTTATCTCCATAATTTGGGCATTATGAGTACGAACTATTGTTTCTATTTGATTACTTTCTAGCAATGCTTTTGTAGGCACTTTATAAAGTGCTATCTCCTGATGTATAATTTCTTCGTTTGTAAAAGCAAACACTTTAAGAACATCTATCTTTTTTTCTAAAGCACCTAATAACTTATTTATTTGTTTACGAGTAGAATTAACTACAATAGTAAATTTATGTATTCCGGCAAGTGCCGATTCAGATGTATTAAGGCTTTCTATATTTATATTTCTACGTGTAAATACTGTAGTTATTTGATTTAATAAACCAACATGATTTTCAGAAAATACAGTAATTGTGAATTCTTCTTGCATAATAAATTACATTAAATATTTATATTATTTTAATCTTATATCAGATACAGAAGCTCCTGTAGGTACCATAGGAAAAACATTTCCTTCTTTAGCCACATTTACTTCAAGAAAATAAGGTCCGTCATGTTCTGCCATTTCTTGAATAGCAGCATCTAAATCCTTACGTTCCGAAACAAGTGAAGTTTTTATTCCATATCCTTTTACTATAGTTTGAAAATCAGGGTTTATTAGTTCTGTAAACGAATAACGTTTATCAAAAAATAATTCTTGCCACTGACGTACCATTCCTAAAAAGTTATTATTAAGTACAATGATTTTCACATTTATATTCGATTGAAATATAGTACCTAATTCTTGAATAGTCATTTGTATTCCTCCATCACCAATGAAAGCACACACTTGACGGTCGGGTTGTCCTATTTTTGCACCAATAGCAGCAGGTAGACCAAATCCCATGGTTCCTAAACCACCCGAAGTTACAAAGCTTCTGGTATTTCTGTATTTAGAATAACGAGCAGCTAACATTTGTTGCTGTCCTACATCAGTAACAATTATAGCATCATTATCAAAAGCATCAGACACTTTATCAATAACTTCTCCCATAGTTATATCACCTTCGGTTGGATGTAATTCATCATTTATTACAACATCAAATTCTTTTTTATAACAAATTTTAAATTCACTTAACCATTCCTCATGAGTATTTGGATTTACCACTTCGGTTAAAAGAGGTAGAGTTTTTTTTACATCACCAAGAATAGCTACATCAACAGGTATAATTTTATTAACTTCGGCAGGGTCAATTTCTAAATGAATAATTTTAGCTTGTTTAGCATAACTATTAACATCACCCGTAACTCTATCATCGAAACGCATACCTACTGCAATTAACACATCGCATTCGTTAGTTTTTATATTAGGAGCCAGATTTCCATGCATCCCCAACATGCCGGTATATAAAGGATGATTGGTAGGCAATGCTGAAAGGCCAAGTAATGTAGATGCTACCGGAATACCTGTTTTTTCCACAAAACCTCTAAACTCTTTCTCCGCATTACCAATAACAACACCTTGTCCTAATAAAATAAGAGGTTTCTTAGCTTTATTTATTATTTCAGCAGCAGCTGTTATTGATTTTTTACTTGTTTTTGGAATAGGGGTATAACTACGAATATGATGAATTTTTTTATAATTAAATTCAAATTCACCAATTTGAGCATCTTTAGCTATATCAATAACTACAGGTCCCGGACGTCCGGTTGATGCAATATGAAATGCACGAGCTAAAGCATCGGGAATTTCTTCGGCTGATTTTACCAGATGGCACCATTTAGTTACAGGTTGAGAAATTCCAACCACATCCACTTCTTGAAAAGCATCGGTGCCCAATAACGGAGAAGCCACCTGTCCTGTTATTATTACCAAAGGAGTAGAGTCAATCATTGCATCAGCCACTCCGGTAATAGTATTTGTAGCTCCCGGACCCGAAGTAGCAAAGCACACTCCAACTTTTCCTGTAACTCTGGCATAACCTTGAGCAGCATGTATTGCTCCTTGTTCGTGACGGGCTAATATATGATTAACTTTATCTCTATAATCATAAAGAGCATCATAAACGGGCATAATAGCACCTCCGGGATAACCAAAGATAGTATCAACACCTTCTTTTAGTAAAGAACGAATTACAGCTTCTGATCCTTTAATTGTTTGTTTTTTACTCATTTTTGTTAAGTATTATAAATTTAAATTTGTCGTATAGCTCCTTTGTCTGCCGAACTAACAAGACTCGCATAAGCTTTTAGAGCTTTTGATATATTTCTTTCTCTATTTATGGGGGTAAAAGCTAATTTCCCTCTTTTTAATTCTTCATTTCTTCTTTTATTTAATTCTTCATCAGAAACAAGAACATTTATTGAACGCTCAGGAATATTTATTTCTATAACATCACCATTTCTTACCAAGCCAATATTACCTCCCGAAGCTGCTTCGGGCGAAATATGGCCTATAGATAATCCTGATGTTCCACCGGAGAATCTACCGTCGGTAATTAAAGCACATTCTTTACCCAGATGACGAGATTTAATATACGAAGTAGGATATAGCATCTCTTGCATTCCCGGACCTCCCTTGGGTCCTTCGTGAGTTATAACAACAACTTCGCCTGCCACAACCTCGCCGCTTAAAATGCCTTCGCAAGCATCATCCTGACTTTGATATACTCGTGCTTTACCTTTAAACTTAAATATAGATTCATCAACACCGGCTGTTTTTACCACACAACCGTCAATAGCTATATTTCCTTTAAGAACAGCCAAACCACCATCTTTATTATAAGCATAAGGAACACTACGTATAGCACCTTTTTTTCTGTCATCATCTAACTCTGCATAAAAAGTTTTTTGTGATGCTAATTTTATATTTCTTATTCCGGCAGGTGCACTCAAATAAATATCATTTGAATCGCCATTAATCATAACATCGTATTTTTTAATAGCCTCTTCTAATGTATTTCCATCAACCCTTGAAACTTCGGTATTAATTAAATTAGCACGATTAAGTTCTGCCAAAATACCTATTATGCCTCCGGCTCGGTTTACATCTTGTATGTGATAATGGGAATTTGGTGCAACCTTACTTAGCACGGGAGTTTTACGTGATATTCTATCGATATCATCCATTGTGAAATTAACACCTGCTTCCTGAGCAATAGCTAAAATATGTAATACCGTATTTGTAGAACCACCCATTGCCACATCTAAAGTCATTGCATTTTCAAAAGCTTCGAAAGTAGCAATACTTCGAGGTAAAACAGATTCATCGCCGTCTCTGTAATACTTATAAGTATTTTCAACTATTAGTTTAGCAGCTTTATAAAATAAATCTTTCCTGTTTACATGAGTAGCAACAACAGTTCCGTTACCGGGTAATGCAAGTCCAATTGCTTCATTAAGGCAGTTCATTGAATTTGCAGTAAACATACCCGAGCAAGAACCACATGTAGGACAAGCACTTCGTTCCACATCGTAGATAACCGAATCTTCAACAGTGTCATCGGCAGCCATAACCATAGCGTCTACTAAATCAAGATGTTTCCCATTTACATTTCCTGCTTCCATAGGACCTCCCGAAACAAAAACTGCAGGTATATTCAACCTCATTGCAGCCATCAGCATTCCCGGAGTTATTTTATCGCAATTACTTATGCATATCATAGCATCTGCTTTATGTGCATTACACACATATTCAACACTATCGGCAATTAAATCACGCGATGGCAAAGAGTATAACATGCCATTGTGTCCCATAGCTATACCGTCGTCTATTGCTATTGTGTTAAACTCGGCTGCAAAGCATCCTTCTGCTTCTATTACTTTTTTCACCTCCTGACCTATATCATGCAAATGAACATGTCCCGGTACAAACTGTGTGAAAGAATTTACAATAGCTATAATAGGTTTGCCGAATTGTTCTTCTTTTACACCATTTGCTCTCCAGAGACTTCTTGCTCCTGCCATTCTCCGTCCTTGTGTAGTTGTATCACTTCTTAATTGATATTTCATTTATTTTTATAATTTATTCCTAAATAATGTCTGACAAAAATCGATAATTACATTACGCAAACAAATGGCTATTTGCTATTTTTAAGCACAAAAAATATTAATTTATCAAGCTTTTCGCTATTAGCCCTTAGGTTTCCGTATTTCAAGTTCTGTATTCATTATTGCATTTACTAATTAAAAAAGCCTTTCTCATTTTTTTGCGAGAAAGGCTTTTTATATTTTTATATCATATAAATCACATAGCAATCTCGCTCCTAACCTTTTAAGACTAAGAGAATAATATTGCTAATAATATATGAATATATTGTTTTCATCTGTATTTATCTTACATTTTGTTATTTATTTGACAAAAATAATTATTATTTACAAGTTACAAAAAAAATATTTAACTTTTTTTGATTTTTTTTCTAAAACAAAAAACAAAATCTTATTTTTCACACTATATTTAACATTTTTAATGCGGTATCAACCATGTCTTTTGTATTATAACCACATTGAGAATATAATTCTTCCTGAGTCCCATGTTCTACAAAATAATCAGGGACACCTAATTTTACAACATTTGCCGAATAACCATTTGTTACCATAAATTCTATTACAGCAGTGCCTATTCCACCTATTATTGTTCCGTCTTCAACAGTAATAACATATTTATGATTTTTAAAAACATCATGAAGTAAATTTTCATCTAAAGGTTTTGCAAATCTTAAATCGTATAAAGACGGATTTATATTATTATTGTTTTTTAGAATATCTATTGCTTCTGAAGCTTTATTTGCCATAGGTCCTATGGTTACAAAAGCTAAATCTTTACCTGATATCAATTTTTCTCCTGTTCCTACAGTAATTTCTTTAAAAGGTTTTTCCCAATCAACAAATACACCCTTACCTCGCGGATAACGAATAACAAATGTTCCTTTATTTGGTAATTGAGCTGTGTACATCAAATTACGTAATTCTATCTCGTTACGAGGTGAAGAGATTGTGAGATTAGGAATAGGACGAAAAAAAGCTAAGTCAAACACTCCGTGATGCGTAGCACCGTCAGCTCCTACTAATCCTCCTCTGTCAAGACAAAAAACAACATTTAACTTTTGCAAAGCCACATCATGAATAACTTGATCATAAGAACGTTGCATAAATGTAGAATAAATATTACAAAAAGGAATTAATCCTTCTATTGATAGACCGGCAGAGAATGTTACTGCATGTTGTTCTGCAATGCCAACATCAAAAGCTCTGTCGGGCATTTTTTTCATCATAATATTTAATGAACATCCCGAAGGCATTGCCGGAGTTATCCCAACTATTTTATTATTTTTTTCGGCTAATTCCACTATTGTATTCCCGAAAACATCTTGATATTTTGGAGGCTGAGCCTGAGTTGTCTCAACTTTATATTGTTCGCCTGTAGTTTTATTAAACTTGTTTCCGGTAGCATGCCATGCCGTTTGATTTTCTTCGGCAAGTTTAAATCCTTTTCCTTTTACCGTAACACAATGAAGAACTTTAGGACCGGGTATTTTCTTTAAATCTTTGAGAACCTCAACCAAGTGCATAACATCATGTCCGTCTACAGGACCAAAATATCTTATGCTTAATCCCTCGAAGATATTTGTTTGCTTAGTTAAAAATGATTTTATACTATTATTTATAGAAGTAATAGTACTTTCATTTGTTATTTTTAATTTTTCTAATCCTTTAAGAATTTCGTTTCGGAATTTATTATAAGCTTTCGATGTAGAAATGTCTAATAAATAATCACTTATTCCTCCTACATTAGGGTCAATAGCCATGTTGTTATCATTAAGAATAACAAGTACATTTGATTTTGCTATACTTAAATTATTTAAAGCTTCGAAAGCTTGACCGGCAGTCATACTTCCATCTCCAATAACTCCTACAATATGTTTATCTTTTTGATTTAAATGCTCTGTAGCAATTGCCATTCCTAATGCAGCTGATATTGATGTAGATGAGTGACCTACTCCAAAAGCATCATATTTGCTCTCAAATATATTCGGGAAGCCACTTATTCCTCCAAATTTACGATTAGTATGAAACACATCACGACGTCCGGTTAATATTTTATGTCCATAAGCCTGATGTCCAACATCCCAAATTATCTTATCATAAGGTGAGTTAAAAACGTAATGCAATGCAACAGATAATTCTACAACTCCTAAACTGGCTCCAAAATGAGCAGGATTAACAGACACAGCATCGATAATAAAATCTCTCAATTCTTCACATATCTTTTGTAAGTCTTTCTTACTAAATTTCTTTAAATCATCGGGAGAATTAATCTGATTTAATATGCCATATAATTCATTATCCATTAACTTATGCTTTTATAATATGTTTAGTAGATTAAATAATTAAAAAATACCATTTATATGAGAATCTACTTTATCTATAACATCACTTAAGTCTGATTTGTTCTTTATAAAGTCTTTTTTATCAACATCTATAATCAATAATGGTCCTTTATCATAATTACGAATCCAATTCTCATATCTCTCATTCAGCTTCTTTAGATAGTCTATTCTAATACTGTTTTCGTAATCGCGTCCTCTGTTTTGAATATTCTCAACAAGTTTTGGTACCGATGCACGTAAATATATTAATAAATCGGGTGCTTTTACAAATGATTGCATTAAATCGAATAATGACAAATAATTATTAAAATCACGCTCTTCCATTAACCCCATTTCATATAAATTAGGAGCGAAAATATGTGCATCTTCATAAATTGTACGATCTTGAATTATTGTATCTCCCGAGGCATGAATCTTATTGACTTGATCGAATCTACTGTTTAAAAAATAAATCTGAAGATTAAATGACCATCTTTTCATATCTTTATAAAAATCAGATAAATATGGATTATCCTCAACATCCTCAAAATGAGGTTCCCACTTGTAATGTTTTGATAACAACGTTGTTAATGTAGTCTTTCCTGAACCAATATTACCCGCTATAGCTATATGCATATATGTATTTTATTTACTTTTTACAGCTTAAAAACTGAATGATTATTAATATTATTACTCAATTATTACATCTTACTTGAAATAACATATGTTATGTAAAGATGTAGAATGTTTTATAATTACAAAAGTAAAAATAATTAAAGGTAGAACAAATTTTTTTAATCGTTTTTTTTGTTTAATGATTTGAAAAAAAGAAATATATTTTAGCTATAAACGTTATTTAACTTGATAAATAAAACCTAAAATAATTTGTTTTCTTATACCAAATTCAATTTGAAATATATTATAAAACAAAAACAATATATAATATTAAATCATTAATTAAAAATATTGATATGAAGAAGATTTTTTGGAATATAGCATTTTTTTACCATTTTGTTTCGTCGTATCCAATCAGAAAAGTAGAAATTTCTATATTATCAATATTACACCATTAAATATTAATGAAAAAAGAAATTCTCAAAGATTATATTTGCTTGTTTTTAGAGAAAGAACTTTAGTTTTCAACAATAGGTAAAATTTCGCCTTGTTATGTCCCTGACCAAATGCCTCAAACATTAAGCAATTTCGGAAATATCAAAAACACAAAAATTCAAGAAGTATTAGAAAGCTATATTTATAAAAATATTGTAAAAAATTATAAAAAATAGAGTTGTGTAAATTTGTAATATGAGAATACTAATTATTAATAATTCAAAGAAATAATATAATGAAACAATAAATTAACAAGTTAGCGGAACAAAAAACTATGGCGATAATGTAAATTATTCTACATTATCGCCATTATCTACTTATTTACATCGCTAATAATTTAGGTAAAAGTTTGACAAACCAAAGAATATACTTAAACTATTCAAAATAAACATTATCAAACGATTTTTGTTCCTGAAAAGCTATCATGGTAAAACATGGTTCTCAAATGGAAAATATGCTTAAACCGTCCCAAGTGTCTCAAACAAGCGGTTCTAATAGAAATTTTAGAATTGTCATTATTTACAACCTTTATTCCCATTATAAATTTTCCTAGCGTTTTACCCCAAAAGTATTCCAATAGTATATAATACGCACAAAATAATACAATCGGCACTAAAAAAGAATTAGATAATGCTTCTGGAACTCCTAACCCTATAACAGTTGAAAACAAACAATCAATTACAAAGGCTAATATTCTCTTAGTTTTCATTATTTTATTTATTTATCTTCAATATAAATACAACTCTAAAGCACCCAAATGCTTTTTTTTATTTTTATTACCACTTCTAGTGCTATAGGTTAACTTTCCGTATCCTTTACTAAAATCAATTATTTTAATAGTTTCAGTCTTATTATATACTTCTTTGCCAGTTTCTGTAATAAATATACCAGTATTTACACTTTCATCTTTGTTTAAAAAGTATATTGATTTTTTTTCACCTTTAGTTTCTGTTATCTGAACAGGAATATGAGTTGCCTTTGTTCCGGCTAAACTACCAAAAGTTTTCATTATGGATTTAGTTGCATAATTAAAATTATACATTTTGGGAGCAATATTTATTTTTCATTAACTATGTCAAAATTCTTATAAGACTCAATCTCATCATATACCATTTTTACTTTTGCAGGTAACTATTGATATACGTTGTCAGCTTTTGTATCACTAATCTTAGGATATGCATTATCATTTTTGCTACACCCTAATAAAATAGTAATAAGAAAATAATCCTACTATGCCAATCGAAAAATTTAATTTTGTAGTTATAACTAAAAGTATTAAAATATCAAAAAATATTTACTACAATCCTATTCATAAAATACTTTTATATTGCTTTTTAATTCTTGTGTGCCTTGAAGTAATACAAAAACAATGGCATTTATAATAGAAATATATGTTTATGAATAACTCACATCAAATTTATAATAAATAAATAGAATTTCCAAGAAAAATATATTATTTTTTTGAGAATTCTATAATTTCTTTAATAAAGCATTGGTATATAATTGTTTACATATCTCTTAAAAATATTAAACACAAAAAAACACCTACTTTTATAACACTACTTTATAATACTACACTATGGTTGTAAGCGTGCAAACTTTAGGCTATTGACATTTTTACTAAATTTGTTAATTGTAAAAAAATAGAATTATGTAAAACTTGTAATATGATAATATTGGTATGAAATAAAATAATATATTAAGTTGCTGTACAAACTTCCGTTATAAAATGCAAAAGATATTATAGTAAATAAAATGGAAAGCCCCCTCTTTTATAGGGAGTTAGTTATTAAAGTGCGCTTAAAGGTCTTTGTTTTGTTTAACTGCAAAGGGAGCAAAGGTTTTTAGTTTTTGCTTTAGCAAGTATTATCTATTCCGATTTCGGTCTTTTTTACCATTTAGTTTCGTCGTATCCAATCAGAAAAGTAGAAATTTCTACATCATCAATATTAGTAATATTTTCTTTTACAGTTTCAGGATATTTTATATCGTTTGGGCAATAAACAAGATAAATACCT